>Ga0105046_10004938_pt1 | contig 21196 bp, 11 predicted proteins | sample MAT03_FD_78385 | JGI IMG/M metagenome (GOLD analysis project Ga0105046, IMG submission 78385) | Freshwater microbial communities from Lake Fryxell liftoff mats and glacier meltwater in Antarctica - MAT-03 (megahit assembly) | ecosystem: Environmental > Aquatic > Freshwater > Ice > Liftoff...
GGGACTTTATCCACTGCATAACGCCAGTTTTTAACGTACCAAAGCAAGTCGGCCATTTCCCTCGCCGAAATTTGCGACTCGACTCCCTCGGGCATCAGCGATGTGCCAGAACTCTTAAGCTCTTCGATTTCCAAACGGTTCAAAGTTGTTGTTGTACCGTTCTGGCTCAACAATGTGATCGTTTGCGAGTTCGAATCCTTCAGTAATCCCTCGACTACCTTTCCATCTTCCGTGCGAGCCAAATAGCGGAAGTAATTCGCATCGATCGAACGATTGGGATCCAAAATCGAGATGAGCAGCTTCTCGAAGGTATGCACACGTGAGTCTGAAATATCTGGTCCGACCATGGCTCCAACATCATCGATTCGGTGACAAGCGGAGCAGTTTTTGGTGAATACTGCCTTGCCACGATTGTTGTTTGGATCGACTTCGATCGTTGCCAATTGCTTGGAATAGTCATCGATGACTTTTTGACGATCGGAGTTGATCGAAGCCGACAGCAGCTTGGAAAGCCGAGGGGTCACAGAATTGTCTCGTACCGCAGACAGATTTTGGATCTGCGACGCATCGAAGATTTTGGTGGACAACTTGCCCGACTCCAAAGAATCGACCAACATGCCAAGTCGCTTAGAATTGGTTCGAATCGCGTTGAAGATGTCTTGCCTGATTTCAGGTAAAGCAGACGGAAACCGATCGAGCAACCAAGTTGCAAACTCTGGCGTGTCGTGTACCGAACATGTAGCAACGGCAATCTTGAGCAAGACGCGATCCGAACTGTTTAGCAGATTTAGGGCGATCGCTTTAGAGGAGTCGGATTTGCTTGAAGCGAGCATAGCAATTGCGGCTCGTTGATTGATCGGGTCGCTGTCCGCAGTAGCGGTTCGTTGAATGAGCTTCTCAAGGGTGCTATCCGGTTCGATCGAAAGCTTGCCTGAACGCGAGAAGCCTTCCAATATTGCAAAATCCGTAGTTCTTGATGTCTTAATTTGGCTATCGATTAACATAAAGGCCATCGCATCAACGTGCTCTTGTAGCGACCAGCCCTTGAATGGCTTTTGGGCTGCCCGCGAAGCCAATCGAACAATGGACTCTCTTGCTATCGGCGTAATTACTTTCTCGCTTTTGCTTGCAGCCACTTGGTAGCTGGACAGGAATGGAAGCAAGTTATCGCGGCAGGCGGCGGTGGTGGCCAGCCAGAGATATGGGGGATCACCGTTAAGAAATAGTGACTTAGCTGCCAATCCAGCATAGCGCTCCATCATGATGGTGTACCAAGACGATGTTTCATCGATCGGTTGAACGGCAATAAACCAAGCAGCCGCACACAATTCATCGACGGAGGCGCTTGGGTCGTTGAACTTGTCTATGGCCGTAACAATCCACTTACTGTTCCACTTCACAGAAGTTTGACGCATGGCCGTCCAAACCATCGATCGAAGTTCGGGGCTCTTCGATTCGAACAGTGTGGCAACCGTCGATTCATCGAGTGAATCGCAAGCTTCCAAAAGCGAACAAGCATTGGCGATAGACCCGATAGGCGATGATTCAGTGCTGCAAATCGCCTGGAGAGTAGGAACCAACGATTCCTTTTGTCCAATGGCTGCGGCCTCAAGAACTGTATTCGTTGCAATGTTTCGATTCCAAGCGTTTGCATGGGTAAGCCAATCGGCGGGACTGGAAACACGATTTTCGATTGGATTGGTTTTCAGCTCTTTGTCTGCTTTCCGCGAAACCCGATAGATCCGGCCGTGCGCATCACCCAATCTTTGGTCGGGGCGGTTTTTCAATTCCGCCGGGACCCACTCTGGATGTTCGATGACAGCGCGATACATGTCGACGATATAGATATCGCCGCCGAGACCTTCATAGAGATCGACCGGCCGAAACCATGGATCGTGACTTGCCAACCATTCTCGTTCGGGAGCTTCGTCGCTTACTTCCGAAACGCCATTCAATCGCTTGATAGAACGGCGTTGCACGAGCGAACCGGTTGGTTCGCAAGTCAGGGCAGTGGCAAACGGGGCGTCGAGAAAATGCCGGCTATGCGTTACGAGTAGCCCGCAGGCAGCCGTAAATTGCCCTGCATGAAGATTGGATGTGGTCCACGCGTTGACGAGCGGATGGACTGTCGAAGCTGCGTTGCTGGGGGACACATCGTGCAGCGGTGTGGCGATCCCGGAAAGAGGACTCAAACTCACATCGGCTCGCTCGCTAACGATCTCAAAACAAGGATTACGGTTGGAACAGCCGTATCGGTGCCCAAATTGGTCAAACGAAAGTCCAAACTGAGTCGGACCAGCAATGCACTCAATGCGGCCAGTGAGCATGTGGACTCGAAGATCGCCACCGGTCAAATCGAGCAGCTCCGATGTTTTCGTTCCAAATGGAAGTGTCGCTTTGATCTTGCCGCCGCGGAGACCGCTCGCAATGTAAAGCCAACCGTCGGAATGAATGACAGGATGATTGGCTCGCAATTGAGGATTGCCAATGGCAAACCCGTCGAGCCAAACTTCGGTGGAATCGGATCGCAAGTCCCCATCGGTGTCGCGCAGCATCAACAATTGCCCTTGCGCCGTGACTATCGCACCGTTTTGCCAAGGTTGAACGCCGGTTGCAAAGAGGAGCTTGTCCGCGAAGACCGTTGAGGATTCAAAAAACCCATCGTTATCTTTATCTTGAAGCACTAAGATGCGGCTCTTGGGTGCATCGTCTGAATTTGGATAGTCACCCATCTCAACGACCCACATGCGTCCTTTGGAATCGATCTGCATAGAAACCGGATCGACGATTTGAGGCTCAGCCGCTACGAGCTCTACCTTGAATCCAGGTTCGGTCTCCAACCATTTGAGGCTTTCCTGCGGTCTGACGGGCGATTGCGGTTTCGATTGGAGCGAAACGGGTTTTAGTGCAGCTTGCCTCGCGTGCAAAGTTTGCATGGCGCGGGTTAAGCCCTCAACCATCTTCGGTTCGGCTTGTTCCTCCAAGCAACTGCTTCGACATCGCCAGGTTGTATAACCTCCCAGTTGAAACAGTTCGGGTGGCGGAATATAGCCTGCGTGGCCATTGGCCAGTCCGATATTCATGGTCAATCGAAACGGGCTGGCTTGACGGAGTTTTAGGCCTGTCTCGTTGTACGATTCGCAAGGGTTGGCCACGATGACGAAATCATTTAGCCGGATGGCTTGCAAGTTGAGCTTGCGAGTGGGTGGCATTTCACTGAGCAGTACGGTCTCACGTGCGTAGTTTTCGTCGAGCGTCTTGGGCAGTCGGTCTTGGAGGTGTGTTTCGATGTATCGCTTTGCGGTTGTGACTTCGGCTGCACTTGGCATGCGAACCGCGAGCTCGATGGAGTCGAGTTCGACATCGAGATTAAGTTGCGACGAGTATTGGATCGATGGCAGCACGGATAAGATTTTGTCGGAGACGTAGGTTCCTACTTCGGTATAGGTAAAGGGTGCGGCTGGTTTGCTGAAGTCGACGCAGTTCGCATTGCCACTGGTTGCATTGGCCATGAGCCCCACGAATAAATCAGGCGAGTCAGGGCGAAGCGATTTTCCGAGTCGTTCGCAAACGACTCCAAAGTAGTCGGCGGAGAGATTTGGTGCGCCAGCGTAATGAGTGCAGAACGATGCGAGGACCGAAATAGGCTTGCCCTGCAGGTCTTGAATAGCAAGGATAGGGACGAGGGTATCGACAGGACCTATGGGTGCCATTTTGTTTGGGTTGTCATGCCCCGGGTTCATATTGACCGAATCGCTGGTCCTGCCTGAAAACGGAGATGAGTTTGCTTTACCAGGTTTCATGAGCCAGTCACGACAATAGATATACTGCTCGCAGACCACCGTTGCGGTCCCCCATTGGGCAGGCACCATTCGCTTTTGGGCTTCTGCGATTCCTTCTGCGATCCAACCTGGGAGCGACTCGGCGTAATCCTGTTGGACAGGCGTACCATGCACTCCATCCACAGCGACAGCAGAATGAGTATGGGTCGCTGCAATCAATATGTGGTTAATCGCAATGCCAGTCTTGGATTGTGCTAGCTCCTTGGCCTTATCGACCAACTGCAGCGGAATAATGCAATTGTCGACGATGCAAATTGCGATTTGCATCTTGCCATCACCTAGAACCAAACAGCGCGCATGCAGAGGGTCATTGATCCGATCCACTTGCTTGCCAGAGATGCCGCCATTGACCCACACGGGCAAGTTGACTGGATTGATGTTCTTTGCGAAAACACCAGCCAAAAGGTTTCCGCCAGCTTGTGTTGAGGGTTCTGTTGCGTTCGCGAAAAAATTCGTGGTGCACGCAAGGAACAAAGCGACAAGGTGTCGCGAACACGTGCCGAAGATGGTCCAAGAAAACTGCATCGGAGGGAGCCTATTAAAAACGTTTCGAGGTGGACTTAGGTGCAACACTTTGCTTATAGCCGCGATGGCCTTTCGACCAAATGCTAGCATCCCATAAAAATATTTTAGCGAAACTGGCAACGAATCGCTGTTGTTTTCTTGGAGTTTGCTATACTTCCAAAAATAGTTGGCATCATGCTGGGAAGTTTACTGGTTTTGGGCAGGAATGTAGTCTTGTCCTGGGCTTCTCATAGCAAATGACTTGCTGCATAAGGGTGAAAATCGAATGACTCGTATTCCCATTAGCCAAGCTGACGAACACGCACGTCGGATGAAGAAACGTTTGGAGCTGAGCACGGCCGAGATTGGTCTGCAAGTTCGAACGACAAACTGCCTTGAGGAGAAAGGAATCTTCACCGTTCGCGATCTATTGCAGAGTTCGCCCGAAACGCTGTTGAGCATCGCCAATTTCGGTGAAAAGACACTCGAGGAAGTGTATCTCGCGCTGGAGAAGATTGGTTACAACCGGGAATGGCGAAAGCCTAGATAATTCCAAGTTCTCGCTAGAACGGATGGTCAGCACCCCTCGCGTAAAGCCAGGGGCATGCCAAACATCAAATCTATTGCGTTCGTTGGTCGCAAGTCCCTAGAACGCAGGCATTGCAATACCATATCCATTTGAGCTACGCTTTCCGCACGCCAGTTAGCGTCGAAGATTGAAATACGATAATAAGCAGAACCAGAACAGAAAAACCACGACGATACACGCAAGCCAAATCTTAAACGCGATTGCAACACCCTTGTTTTTTCCTACGTCGAGCTGATTGCCGACTTGCGGACTGGTAGCAATGGCTAACACGAAAATAACAATTGGCATCGTCAACACTACGAAATGAATCGCGAATAAGCTGATTCCGATAACGGTCAAACCAACGGTTCCCCAACGGAACAACGCAAATGGGATCGCAACCGCAGTGGTGATCAACAACAAATGGCGAATTCGGATTTGCATCAGGGACGATTCTCAGACTGGATGTCTCTTGCTGCATACTTCGCAATTCGGATTCCTGTGAATCCTGCGGCGTGCAAACGTCATCATGGACAGGTCCATCGCCAGCATGCTGCCCGAGAGCGTTTCACCCACTCCTGTGATCAGCTTGATCACCTCCATGGCGGCCATGCATCCGACTGTCCCGGCGACCGCGCCAAAGACAGGAAACTCTCGGCGCCAAGCGGACGGCTCAATCGGCGATAAGCATGCGAGGCACGGCGTTATTCCAGGCAAAATCGTTGTCAGACTCCCTTCAAACTCATACATCGCGCATTCCACCATCGGTTTGCCTTGATGGACTACGGCACGATTCATCGCAAAACGCTCTGCAAACAACGGTGCGCAGTCGACGACGACGTCCGCTTTGCTTACCAACGCTTGAGCATTGGCTTCACTCACATTCTCGTCAAATGTCTCGACAATCAGTCGTGGATTGAGGTCCAACAACCGAGCCTTGGCGGTGTCGACGCGCGATTGACCGACCCGATCATAGGTCATCAGCAGTTGCCGGTTCAAATCGCTGTACTTGATAGGGCCTGCATGCGCAAGAATGATTTTGCCGACTCCAGCCGCTGCCAACTGGAGTGCAACGGTTCCGCCAACCCCGCCGACGCGTGAAATCAGTACGCTAGCTGCCTTCAGCTTGCGTTGGCCCGTTTCGCCAATCCCTTCCGCCCACATTTGCCACTCGTATATGGAGCGATCCAACGCATCCAATGCAGGCAGACCGTCCAAGTCATCACGTCCAGGCTTGCTCTCCGACATTGCTAACCGCCCGAAATCAAAGTCGTAAGTGTCAATTCCGATCCATCGTGCAGTACCAATAACTGCTCCTTAGAAACAAGATCGTCGTTCAGAAAAACGAGGATGGACGAACGAAGCGACTGCTGGTCATCCAGCAAAGCCGTGCGCAACTGGTCCGTTCCAACCTCTGCAACCCGTTCGACAATCTGCTGCAATGTAGCAGAGGGTTCGACGTCCACCGAGATTCGATTGCAGCCTGCTAGCCGTCGCACTTGTGAGTCAAATCGCACATGCACTAACACTTGAATGCACCCTCCCTCATGCTAGAACTCCATCCTTCATGTGAACAACCCGGTCCGCTAGTTGAGCTGCCCGCGAATCGTGAGTCACTAACAAAACAGCCCCTCCGCCTTTGGAAAAACGGCGAAGTTCTTGCAAGACGATTTGGGCATTGGATTCGTCGAGGCTCCCGCTGGGTTCATCCGCGAGAACGAGTTTCGGATCATTCAGCAACGCCCTAGCTATGCAACATCGCTGACGTTCCCCAACACTCAACTGCGATGGATAGTGACGACTGCGGGCGGTCAATCCAAATTGATCCAGCAACTGCTCCACTTTCGAATTCGTCATTCGTTGCGAAGCGGGCAGGCCAAGCGACGCCGCTTGAACATTTTCGGAAACATTCAAATAGGGAACCAAATGAAACTGCTGAAAAACAAAGCCGATATGCTTTGCTCGAAAGGCCGCTCTCTCATTGGCGGGCATGGCGTAGGGGCTCTCACCTAGGAAGGAGACTTTTCCAGAATCCGGTGCGAGCATGGTCCCCGCCGTGAACAAAAGCGTCGATTTTCCGCTTCCGCTAGGGCCCTGAACCGAAACGAAGTCCCCTTCGTTCAAGCTCAGCGAAACCTGGCATAACGCCTGGACCTTGGTCGATTTCGTCGAATAGACTTTGTTAAGTCCCTCCAAGCACAGCAACATCCCCTATTCCCCTTGCAGTACGATAGCGGCATCTTGTCGGATCGCTTGGAAAGCGGCCAGCCAACTCGCTACCACCGTCAAGAGAATCATCAAAACTGGAATCCCGGCGGCCGTCGATGTCAGCGATGTCGCCGTCCAAATCTCGATTAACGAAACGGAGGGCTGCATGCGAACGATTCTTGTTGCAATGATTGCGATGCCAACAGCCACTCCGATGAGGCCACCTAACGCACCTAACAGTATTGCTTTGCCAAGGAACGCCCCCAAGATACTGCGAGATCCAAATCCGAGAGCCCGCATCAAACCAATTTCTGATTTGCGTTGACGAAAGTTATAAAAGGCCAGTGCAGCGACGATGCAGCAGCTCAACACAAGCACGGTTGGTTCAAGTACATTGTTTAACGACTGTTGCTGTTGCAGTATCGCCGTTCTCCGTTGACGTTCTCTGTCAATGGTTGCATTTCCCTCGGATCTGGCCATCGCCAGAGCTTCCTCGGCAGATCGTTTGGACTCGGAGCGTGCCTCCGCCCTAGTAAGTGCTTGGCTGTACCGCTCAATGACTTGGGTACCGGGCAATATCTCTGCAATCTCGCGCCGGATGTCCGAGATGCGGTCGCCCGCGCACTCGCATTCCAATGCAAGAATCGCGTGGATTAGATTCTGCATACCCAGCATCTCCTGAGCGGTTGCGAGATCGATCCAAAGGGACATGTCATCGATGGACCCTCGTTCGGTTTGAATCTTGGAGATGGTGAAATCGCGTCCAAGCAAAGTCACCGTTTGCCCCAACTCCAGTTTAAGTTTCTGCTGGATGGTTGAGCCAACAACCATTTGGCCCGGAGCGACGGCATCCAACATGGGTTGCTTCAGTGCCCGATGCATGATGGGGATTTCGCCGCGTGTGCCGTTGACAACTACGTCCATTTCCTGCTCGGTCCAGTGGACTCGTTTCGTAACGCTCGGCAACAGATGGTTTACGGTGACGATGTTCGAATTGGCCAGCTTCTCAGCATAACCTAATGGCATGGTCTCAGAAATACTGCCATCCAGGTGCAATGCAGCAACATCGACATCCTTCGGTAAGATTAAGATGTTGAACCCGAGGGTCAGCATCTGCTTGCGAACCGTATCCTGAAGCTTAGCACCAGCCGTTGCTACAAGCTCTTCGTGCATCTGGATGGATTTCTCTGTCTCTTCTTGTTTTTGTTGGAGAAAGTCTTTGGTCCTTTTTTGATCCACACGCAACAAGGCTTCGGAACCGAAGATCATGGCTGCAGCTGCCGCCACCGCCAATGTGGCCAAAAGAAAACTCCATTTGCGAAAACGAATCTCGCGGAGGATAAGACCGTACAAGGTAAGTGGACTGGGACTGGCGTTCGGCATAATTTCCCTTAAACGTTACGATTTGGGACCGAACAAGAATATCCAACCAATCGTGATGCAACCCACGATCGCAGCTAACGCGCCGAGCGTTATCAACGGAAACGACGAAGGGTTGGGCATTTTCACTGGTGTTACCGAATGGACGGATTCAACTATTGAGTGTTCCGCAAGAATCGTAGACTCTTTTACACTGCTCGCGTTGGAACCGCTCTCGTTTACTGGGGCGCTTTCGCCTACTGGGGCCAACTCTGGGGCCAACGTCTTCGCTGGATCCAGGGCGGCCACCGGACTAAGCGATTTTGGTCGACTCGCAAACGCCCCCAAGCCGGTCAACGGCACATCCTCCTCTTTCTTTGGCTCCGTGATTTGAACGTTTTCGTCCCAATCGAACGCGACCAATAAATCGACCCCGGGGTTTTCAGCCTTGACCGTGCATTGGCAGGCCCCGGCTAAAAATCGGCTGGCCTCCTCGATCATGCCCGTCGAAATTCCGTCCCCCAGCAATGCATACAAAACGCGACCTCGACCAAATACCGGAAAAGCCATCGGCGTTCCTTTGCCAAACTCCTCGCGAAGGTCTGATTCTTGGGACAGCAGCATCGATACGAAGGCCGCTTCCGCAGCATCGTCGCGAGAAAGTCGATGGGCAGAAAACTTGATCTTGAGTTCTTCGGGCCTCTTCGCCAGATCCTTCAGGTCGGCTGGGTCGATCACAGGCAGCTTGATCACGCTTTCGAGTCTTTTCAATTCCGAATCAAGCTTGAAGAACTTCGCGTCATCTACGACCGGATCACCCGATTCCAAATACACCCAAGAGACCGAATCCTGGTCGACGAGCCCTTTGCATATCTTTTGACGCAGAGGGCTAGTAAGCAAGCGACCGATCGTTTCCTTGGTGAAGGGACCATCCCATGCTACCGGCGATACGCTATCTATTTTCTTCCCCATTTCCACCACCAACCAGGCAGAATCGCGATTCCTATACGGCTGAACGATTGCCTCGGATTCGTCGGGTATTGACTTGGAACCATCGCTGACCTTCAACCGAATATTGGCGGTTCTACCCAATTCCTTCAATTCACTGAGCAAGGCCATTTGGCTATCGTTCAATGGAGTGGAGGCGACAATATGAACCGTGAATGGTTCTGGTTTCCAGTGCTCCAGTGCGTATCGGAATACCGGGATGGAACAACATAGTGCCATTGATGCAAAGATGGCTAGGAATCCGACGGTGAGACATAGTCGCGCGACGATTCTGGAAGAAAAACGAAATCTGCTCGGCAGGCCCAATAAACCGAACCAGGCTGGTTTTCGAAAATTTTTCATGCTTGCTTGCTATTCATCGAGCTTAGTAATTTCTACTCCCGACAGGACTGGGAGTCCGGAGATCGGCTTAAAGTTCAGTTCTAGGATTTCGCCGAGCATAACTCGTTCTAGAGTTCTGACAAGTTCTTGACCTTGCGAAGGATCGAGTTCGACTTCGGTGGATTCGACTTCGGTGGATGCGATATCATCTTGTACGGAAACTGAGAATTGGCGTTTTGAGCTTCCGATACTCTTGGGCAATCCGAAGTACAGTTTAACACGGTAAGGGCTTCGCGCCACGTTGGGATCTGGCAGGATTCTGACTTCTTCGGTATCCACAAACAACTGCGCTGCTCCCTCCTTGCCAGCGGTGAAGGCGGTCGCTACCCTTTTTCCTTTACCGCGTATGAGCAACGCGATGGCATTGCCTGGCTTCCATTCGGGATGTTGGATGACTTCCTTAATCAACGACGCCAAGTTCGGTGTTCGCTGCGATTCTCCACGTTCGTCCGCTTTCGTCCATGGAGCGGGCTTCCAAGATACGCTTTGGGTTGACTTAACACGAGACGAAATGTTCTTTTTGGTTGGGTCGAATGGGGAGGCCGATCCAACCATCTCGGCGTGAATCTCCAGTTCGGTTTCTTCCTCGTTGGCCGCATGGGCGGTGAACTGAACGTAAGCCGATCGGATCTCGCTCGTCGAGGCTATGTTGATCTTGTCGAAACGCAGTCCTACGATTTGTTTGGAGTCATCCTGTACTAACTCAAGATCGCTGCTAGACGTATTTGCAACTCCATCGGCACCTTCCTCCGCATCGTCCGCCGCTTCTATGACAGGAATGCCTGTGCTCAGTTTGGTTGAACTCACCGGCTTCAACCAAACTCGCAATCCCGAAAGCCCTTGTACGCCCGATGCGGATATCCAAGGGGTCTTGGCCCCAGGCATGGTGGCTGGATGGTCCTGGTAAGTGGTATATGGACCTTTGACTTCGATTCCTAGACTCGGTGAATCCCCTGCCAGGATTGGAAACTCGATCCAGGATACACCATTGGCATCGCGGCGGTCGCCGGGTGCGCCCAAATTGATTCCAAGTTGCACCACGCGATCGGATTTGTTTTGGACAATGGCGGCGTTGTCAATCGACCAAGTCTCAAGTTCCGGCATGTGTACCAAGCCGATGGAGGTCTGATTTTGGTAGGAACAACTGCATGTGCGGGTCATATCGGGTGCATTGAGAATCCCGTTGGCAGCCACGAGGTTCGACGTACAGCCCGATCGAAAACCGCCAAGGTTTCCTGTCCCGCTCTCGGTCAGCAAATCGTAGTAACTGGCTGCTCCCGAGCGAAACGTCAGGAAATTTTCGCAAGCGGAAATCGTATTGCAACCGTAAGCTCGCGTGATCTTCCACGGTTGCATCCGGCCGGAAACCGGATTCTTCACCATCTTTTGCGAGCCATCCCGCAGATAAAATGCGCCTGCGGACTCAGTGTACGCGTTTGCGTTCGAAATGATGAGATCATTGTGCAAAATACAAGGGCCTGAATAGGCCAGAGAAGGCTTGGACCATACCACTGAACCATCTGTTGCCCGATACACGGTCATGCCTTGTCCGACTTCCGCAGCCAAACGGTCACTGGCAGCTGCGCTGGCTTGCAACAACATGTCGTGGGCTGGTGAATACCCCAACCAAGTGCCAAAAATGCCTTCGTTGACTTCCCATTGCTTTTTTCCGGTCAGCGCGTCAATCGCGATAATACGATAGGTTTTTGGAAGCTCTCGGCCGCGACGCTTTAGAAGATCTTCGACCGTTTTGGGATTGCGATCAAGGGCGTAGATTTTGCCGTTGCCTGCCACGATTCCGTTGTGCCAAAAACTGTGCAACGCATCGACTTGCCACAACTCTTCGCCTGTGTGTCGATTGAACCCTACGATCGACATGCTCGCCGCTCGATCCAGGCTTTTGGTTCCGAAGCCGGCCTTGGATTTGGAAAGCGCGGCGTCATCCTCTTCGGATTTGAGATCAAGCCGCGACCGGTACTTCGCGAAACCAACGCCGCCTATCAAAACGTCCTCGTAAATGCCGATGTAGCCCCACTCCTGCGAACCTTCTTTGGCCTTTTGCGGCAGCGCTATGTCTCGAACGTGTTCGCCTGTCGCGGTATTCAGAACTTTGCACAAGTTTCCTTCCACGATGTAAATCAAATCTTCGGTCACCACGAAGTTCGTGCCACGTCCGTTGGCGCCCGGGATATGCACTTGGTTGTACGCCGGATCGAGAGGAGTATCGGCATAGGTTGAGTCATAGAAGACATCAAACGTACCGAGATTTTCAAAGGCTTTGTGCCACAGAACTCTGCCAGTGTACACATCGCGAGCTGTTAGGGAGTTCATGCCTTGGAGAATGAGGCGTCCGCCGACCACTTGTTCGGGCGGGCCGTGTCCATGTCTAGGAAGGACATCGACATTGCTATTCCCTCCAAACCACAATACACCTAACGGCAATTTGACCAATCGATCATCCGATTTAATGGTGTTGGCGATATTGCCATATTGATGTGACCAATCCGAAGAGCCCGGCAACGGGCCAACACGCTTAACGACGATGCTGTTTGGCGTGCGTTTGATTTCCGCTTGCTCCAGTTGGATTGCATTAACGTCCGCTAGTATCTTATCTAGATTGTCCGGCGATGAAAGCAACTGTAGGACTCCACCGTACGGTCGTACTGAGTTGTAGATTTGACGAATGCACTTTGGATCTTGAACGACGGCTTGCGAAAGTTCTTCACCAATGAAAATCATGTTGGCAATGTAAGGTGGCGCACGGAACTCAAGTGGTTTTGCAACATGGGCCGTCCCGCGGCTTCCGTACCACTGACGCGCATCCCATTCGCGTCGCAGTTGACCGACACGCTCCGCGTCCTCGTCGACGACAATCATTTGCTCAAAGGCAGAGGACTCTACGATTGCATGGAGCGTATTTCGAGCATTCGCATCTCCAATCCCAAACCAAATTGCATAGCCCGACGCGTCACTTTGAGAAAGCATCTCCTCGGCATAGGCGCGTGCAACATCTTCCTCGCTCGTCGTTGTCGATGGATCGGAGGCGCGAACCAACTCCAATTGTGACTTCGTTGGATTTTGTCCAGCGTCCCCTAAGACATAAACGTTGCCTTCCATGGAAACTGCCACGAGCTTGCCGTTGCCAGCGATAAGGCGTTCAATCTGTCCATCGATTGGCATCGACCAAAGCGTCTGCGGTACTGCATCTTTGCCTGGCAAACGAATGGCTGTTATCAGACTCTTATTCTCCGTAGTATCGGGCAACGGTCCGGCAGCGTAAAGAACGCCACCCGCTAGAATGAGATCTCCTCGTCCTTCGCCCGGAACATCCCACAGCTTGGTGCCGTCTGGTTTCCATGCGCAGATTTTGGCAACCTCCTTTTCCATTTCCGCTGAGTAAAGCACATCTCCAGCCAGAACAGGTTCGTTTGGCATGAACGCGGTCTTGACGCCGTTACCGAGTGCAAACTGACGGGTCCCTTTGACTCGGGTGTGAACGTAGAAAAAATCATCGTTGGCTGTAACGAAAGACCCACCGGTTCCCTTACCACCGGCATTAATTTCGAAATAGCGTTGCTTGCCGGTATGTCGGTCGAATACGGCGGGGACAGATCTTCCGCCTGGGACAATGAGAGTATCTTGGGTTGCAACCAAAGCACCTTGCGGTCCAACGCCAGCAAACGATGGAGCGCTATGCGGCTGCTTGATGTACTGCGATCCAGTCTCGTCGTTGAGCCAAATGACTTCACCGGTCTTCTTGTCGAGAGCGTAAATGAACGTGCCCATGAATGGCCAGATGCTAGACGCAAAGTAGACTTGATCACCGCAGATGACCGGTCCACCGCGGGCAGGCCAAGCTGAAATCAGGCGACGGTTCCCGATCGCAAGGTGATCGAGCGGTGCACCGCGAAATCGCCAAAGCAATGCGCCCGTCGCAGCATCCAGCGAATAAAGACAACCATCGTCACTTGAGAAGTAGACAGCTCCATCGGAGGCCGCCAGAGGCAATCGAACCGGACCATCCGTGTAATAAGTCCAGATCACCTTGCCCGAAATGAGATCATACGAGACGACTTTGTCCGAGTCGTTGAAGCCTACAAACAGTTGCGAGCCTAAAATGATCGGTTCAAAAACGCGATCAAACGACATTACATCCATATTGAGCGGGTCATCCCAAGTCTGCTTTCTGGGGGTACCTGCAATCACATGCTCGATCCGTAGGCGTGGCGGAAGGGACTCCGCCGACGCCGCACTTCGCATGGAATCGCCTCGCCACATCGGCCAGTCTGCAGCAATCAACGAACTGTTCGTCAAGCCTAGTGCGAGCAAAAGGCAGTATAAGGCGGCTCGGAAGCAAGGTCTTTTGACCCCGTAAACGTTTAGATCCATGATTTCCTTTTGAAAATTAATGTGCTCTGGAATGGTCCCGCAGTTGTCGTTAAACCACAATACCGTTCCATTATTTGTTTAACGGTCAGCCGAAGGCGTACTCAGTACCATGAACGTACGCCTACGGCTAACCGTTAAACGAAATTTTGCGAAATTGGGATTTATTGGACGGTATTGGGGGCAACGAATGAACGCGGCAAAAACTCCCCGTCCACTCCCACCTCGATTGTAGACAGTTCTTTGGTACAGCGAACACGCCTTGACGAAAGTAGGCAAGTTTCATGCTTTCGCCAGAGTGCAGAGCGAAAGTATTTGCGAATTCATCAAAACTTGTTCGAGAGCAACACATCTTGTAACAATCCTGCCCTAGGATAATGGCTCAGATGGGGAGGGTGTGGCTCCTGCCGAACCAATTCGGCGCCAGCTCGGCAGGAGCCTCGCCCCGCCCGTTGTTTTTTACGCGAGCACCGGCTCGGCGACGCAATCTCAAATGGGAGACAATGATGCAGATGAAACGGCAGCTATTTTGGCACGCAATTTCTTTCCTAGTTAGCGGACTGCTTGTTACCCACTCCTGGGGATTCGAAAACGGAGCAACGGACTGGCCAACCTACCGCGGTGGAAATGACCGGCTCGCTTCAACCTCAGACAATCTCAATCCAGCGCCAAAGCCGAGCTGGATCTATGAGTCGCCCGCAGCCCCCAAAATGTCGTGGGGTAGCGCTGAAGGCCGAGTCATTGAAAACCATGTGATCGGCAACCGCAACAAGTACGACGACTCACTCCAGCCCGTGGTCGTAGGGGAACAAGTCTTCTTTGGTTCGTCGGTCGACCATCACCTGCATTGTCTAGACCTCAAAACAGGCAAGGCGCGTTGGACGTACGCCGTGGGAGGCCCCATCCGTTTAGCACCTGCCGTATACCAAAATCGAGTCTACTTCGGTGCAGACGATGGTTTCGCCTACTGCCTATCCGCCGCGGATGGTTCTTTGGTTTGGAGAGTCTACGGCTCCTCCTCCGACAACAATTGGCTTTTGGCCCGCGGTGAAATGATTTCGCGATGGCCAGTTCGAACCGGCATTACGATCGATGATGGAAAGGCATTCTTCGGAGCCGGGATCTTCCCGCACGAAGAGATTTTCATTCATTGCGTCGACGCTGTGACCGGCAAAGTCATTTGGAAACAAGATCACGTCAGCGAAACCGATGCCGGTCGAAATAGCTTGTCGCCCCAAGGCTACTTGCTCTCAAATAAGGACGTACTATTCGTCCCTTCGGGTGGTTCATTACCGGCAGCATTCACCAAGGCGACGGGTGAGTTTCTTCACAAAAGAACTTTTTCTTGGCGAACTACCGCAGGCGGAGTGGTCGGTGGCTTCCAAGCGTTGCTCGCCGATGGTCAGCTCTACACCAGCGGAGCCCATCACTGGCTGGCCATGGATCAAAATGGAGGGGAAGTGGGCTACGGATGGTTTCAAGGTCGCCAGCTTGCGGTACATGATGAGCAAGCGTTCGTAACGACCGGCGAGCATGTTGCTTGCTTGGACCGAACCGTCTACGCAGTCAATAGCCGTCGCCGTCAAGAACTGGAGTTGTTCGTCAAAGAAACCGCATCCAAATTGCGTGCGCCAGTTCCCGACGCCAAAATACTCAAAGCCAAACTGAAACAAGCCGAAAAGGAACTCACGGCCATCGCCGACATCGGGATCGAATGGAAGCAAGCGACCAAGGACAACGACTGTCTCATTGCGACCGCAAACCTAATTTATGTCGGCGGAGACAAGCACGTCACCGCCTACAACCGCGCTAATGGCGAGCAAGCGTGGCAAGTCGAAGTCGAGGGAACCGCCAGCGGACTCGTCGTCGCCCAGAATCATCTGCTCGTTAGCACGACCACTGGCAAGATCTACGCGTTTCCTTCGACGGACGCTTCAGCACCAACAGTTGCTAATCGTGTCGCATCGATATCCAGTAAAGGACCAAGCCCAAGCCCATTTCCGAATGATGAATTGTCAGCGAGTTATGCATCGGCAGCCGATGAGATCTTGCGCCAGCTCGGCCGTCGTAAGGGTTTCTGCCTAGTTGTCGATAACAACCAGGGAAGACTTGCCTACGAACTTGCAATGCGAAGCGATCTAAAAATCTACGCTGTCGATAGCGATGCTGCCAAAGTGACGGAATCGCGAAAGCTTTTGTCTAAGTCGGGGCTTTATGGAAACCGAATTGTTGTTCATCAATATCGAAATGATGAGCTGCCGTATTCCAACTACTTTGCTGATCTCATCGTATCCGACGAGAATGTGCTGAAGGGTTCATTACCGATTTCTCCTGAGTCTCTGCAGCGTCATTTGAAACCGCTGGGAGGTACGATTGTTTTGCAACAGAGCGAGCCGGCTGGACAGGTTGCGACGATGGATTGGTTGAAAAAGCTTGGATTCGATTCCGTTCTGCCTGAAAGGAATAAGAACTGGGCGAAGCTGGTGCGAGGGACTTTGCCGGGAGCTGGGAATTGGTCGCATCAATATGGCAATCCGGCCAACACTGCGATCGGAACGGATACCCTGGTCAAAGGGGATCTCAGCGTTCTTTGGTACGGCGATCCTGGCCCCGGCGATATGGTCAATCGCCATGAAGGAGCCGTTGGTCCGCTATCAACCAATGGCCGCCTATTCGTTCAAGGAGAATCCGAGATTCTGGCTTATGACGCGTACAACGGGACCTTTTTGTGGAAATACAGCAATCCTGCCGCCGTTCGGACCGGTGTGTTTCAAAATCAGAATCCAGCCAATCTGGCAGCGGACGACGACCGACTGTTCCACTTTGCTAAGGGCGAGTGTTTTGAACTGGACGCGGCCTCCGGGCGAGTGCTACGTGTACACCGCCTTCCACCACTGTACAATGAGGGGCAGTATGAATGGGGTTACGTTGCAACTCAAAATGGATTGCTTTTTGGAGCTGCAACCGTTCGCAAGGAAATCGAGCTGAAGCAGAGACGACGCGGCAAGCAGACCGAAGATGCCACCGACCTCCTATTTGCAATCGATCTTACCACCGGCGGGATTAAGTGGACCTATCAAGGGCATAGCATTTCGCATCATACGATTGCCATAGGGCCTGACAAGGTTTTCTTTATCGATAGTTCGATAACGAGCGAACAGCGTGAGCAACTGCTTCGTGAGGATAAGTCTCATCTGGAAGGCTTACAAGGTGATGCCCGTGCTTTAGCAGAAGAACGCGCATTGAGAGCAGACATTCGCCGAACGATTGCACTCGATATCAATAGCGGGAAGAGCCTGTGGGAGCAATCGGTCGATGTCACCGATTGCAGCGATATCGGCGCCGGCGGAGGGAAGCTGACGCTCATGTATTCCAACGGTACATTGATCCTCGGTGGGGCAAATGCAAATGGGCACTACTGGAAGCAGTTCGTGGCGGGTGAATTCACAAAACGTCGGCTGGTAGCACTTTCCGCAGACAAAGGCTACAAGAAATGGGCTGTCGACGCCAACTACAAAGGACGACCGATCGTAATCGGAGAAAAAGTTCTGGCCGAACCTTGGGCATTTGAAATGCAGAGTGGAAAGCAGATTTCTCGAACGCATCCCATCACCGGCAAAGAGGTTCCTTGGAGCTTAATGCGAACCGGTCATCATTGCGGTATCTTAACCGGATGCGACTCCGGCATGCTGTTGTTTCGGTCTGGGGATACTGCGTTTTATGATCTCAACGAAGACGTTGGGACAAAACACTTCGCCGGCCATCGGTTGGGATGTTGGGTCAATGCGATTCCAGCCAACGGGCTTGTAATGATTCCCGAAGCAAGTGCTGGATGTGTCTGCCAATTCTCAATCTCGTCGACGATAGTCATGGAGCCACGAAACTTGGATCGGCAATGGCTAATCCACGGAACTTCCGGATCCTTGTTGCCAGTTACCCACCTCTCGTTGAATTTGGGTGGGCCCGGAGACCGAAAGGATGAGCATGGCGTTTTGTGGTTGTCGTATCCACGCCGGGCTGCCTACCAAAGGACTTCGCTCGACATCGCATTGGACCTAAAGCCGGTCTTTTCGGGGGATGGCAAATTCATGAGTATTCGGGAACGTGTTTCTGCGGGGAAGCTGGAAAACCCTTGGCTCTATTCCTCGTGGGCCGAGGGGATTCAGCAAATTCAGGTGCCGCTGCTCGGTGTTGGCGATCCGCCTGCCACCTACAAAGTAAAACTCCATTTCGCCAGGTCAAGCCAAGACGGTCCCGATCCTGTGGTCTTCGACGTATTGATGCAAGGGAAAGTGGTCTTGGAGGGAGTGACACTTCGACCCGATGTGGACAATGAGTTGGCGGTCGTTGTCAAAGAAATTCCATCTGTGGAAGTCAATGACAGTCTCGTGATCGACTTCCAGGAAAAAGTGGGAAAGGCTCGATTGAATGCGATGGAAGTGATCAAGGCTGAATAGCGAATGCGTTGACTTTTTGAGAGCTCTCGGAACTCAAGGAAGAAGTGAAAAAAGGGGCAAAACGTCTTTTCGTACGAGCTCAAGTAATAGATTGGGGTGGATATGGCAACAAAGCGGCGTTACGCTCAATCCCAGCGTAGGACGGTTCTCCGAACCGTTACGCGGCCGGTGGATATGGCAGTAGAGCGGCGTTACGCTCAATCCCTTAGCTAAGTTGATAATCTTCGGAGCCACTTCTTCAAGCATGGACGATATTCCAAAATCACGGCGGAGGCCGCCGTGACATAATGCACATGCCAATTCGAGATTCCATTGTTCCCTTGTTCCATAGTCGTACACTGGCTTACATTGCTTCGTTAGCCTTGTGTGTTGGGCTATACAGTTGTTTGCCAATTTTGTTAACAAGCTATCTGACTAGCGAATTCGGCAAAATACCTTCGCAATTTCATGCCGCTCTGTCTCTCGTTCTGGGTTGGTTGCTTGTGTTTCGCACGAATTCGGCGTACGCGCGCTGGTGGGAAGCGAGAACACTTTGGGGCTCGTTAGTAAACTCGACTCGCAACTTGGCGATCAAGCTGACTTGCCTCACTAAATTGTCCGAGGAGGACGTGCGGATCCTCCAAAAGCCGCTCGCCACGTTTCCTATCGCGCTGAAAGAGCATTTACGGCGACCTGCCTCGCCTGGGCAGTCGTCACGATCGGATGGTCAGTCTTCGGATTGGGACCACCTGCCGGCAAAACTGGTCCAAGAAGTATATCTTTGGATCGGTTCGGCCAAAGCAAATGGGAAAATCGATGGCCATGAACTCCGAGTGATCGATTTGGAACTTGCCAAGCTCCTCGAGATCTGCGGAGGATGTGAACGGATCGCCCGCACGCCGATCGTTCGTTCCTACCGTACTTTTGCCAGGCAGTGCATTTTGCTCTTTTTGCTCAGTCTTCCTTGGGGCATCTCGAACGACTTTGGATGGTGGACGGTTCCGTTAGCGATCATTACCACCTACTTTATGTTAGGAATGGAAATAGTTGCCGAGCATGTCGAAGAACCGTTCGGGTTGGATGAGGATGATTTGGACTTGGAGGGATTGTGCAAGACGATCGAGTTAAGCGTTGCCGAGATATTTGGGAACCGCAATTAAGGCAAGTGGCAGATCGTAACTTAACTAGTGCTTCTTCCCGCCTAAGAGTTGGGGTTCTTGCGTAGCGGAAGCCGCGTAGGCTTTTGGCAACTTCAAGAGGTAAGTCCCAGTGGATTCGTCCAAACCACCGAAACTCTGGCGAGTTCCGCTACCCCCAAATTTAGCTTGGATGATGCATTAGTTTACTTCGTAAGAATTCAACACATTCCTGAATTCTCACGAAATCAGCGTCGACTGCCGGGCTAGAATGGGTTGCCGGGCTAGAATGAGTTGCGAGTCATTCGCCAGATCTGCACGACATTAGAAGGGGGGTATCATGCTTAATCCAAACCAACCTGCAAAAAAAGCGAATCTTCATTCGCACACCCACGCATTTCAAGCCATGAACGCTCTGACTCGCGAGGGACTTGTCGTTGGAAGCCGCCGGAACATGGTCAAAGCCAGTTTGGCTGGAATGGCTGGTCTGTCGTTACCGGACCTCCTTAGGTCGCGTGCTCAAGCAGTCTCCATGGGCGACAGTTCCAGTAGAGCCAAGAGCATTATTCTGCTTTGGATGACAGGGGGACCAAGTCAAATCGATACTTGGGATCCGAAGCCCGATCGGCCGATCAACAATCGCGGACCATTCGGTGTCATCAAGACAAAGCTACCCGGCGTCCATTTCTGCGAGCATTTGCCGAAGCAAGCGGCCATGCTTGACAAGTTTACCATCATTCGCTCGGTCGATGCTAAGTTCAGCAATCACGAGCCGAACATGGTTTTTCAAACCGGGAATCTTGACGCAGAGCCGAGAACCAACCGCGAAGCTTCTCGCTATCCCTCGATCGCATCGATTGTCGCCAAGCACCATGGCCCGAACGATGCGTCCATGCCGCCGTATGTTGGGTTCTATCGTTCCCCTAGTCATATTTCATCTGGCGGCTATTTAGGTCAGCAATACAACCCGTTCCAAGGGAACTTGGCGTCAACGCTTCCGATTTACGATTTGGTCGGTACCGATTCTGGCAAGAAAACCAATGCGGAACTGTTTCAATTGCCCAAAGGACTCGATTTCCAAAGGCTCAACGATCGCCGTACTCTATTGAAGGACCTCGACCAGATTCGGCGAGACATCGATACGAGTGGGACCATGATCGCTACCGATGCGTTTCAGCAACAAGCGGCTGACCTGCTATTGGGGGCGAAGGCTCGCGATGCTTTCGACTTGACCCTTGAGTCAACCGCCATGCGAGAGCGGTATGGAAGTCACTTGTGGTGCCAGCAAGCCTTACTAGCGCGTCGGTTGGTTGAAGCTGGCGTGGCGTTCGTAACCATCGATTTAAGTTACCACACGGCAAGCGGTAC
>Ga0105046_10004940_pt1 | contig 21189 bp, 20 predicted proteins | sample MAT03_FD_78385 | JGI IMG/M metagenome (GOLD analysis project Ga0105046, IMG submission 78385) | Freshwater microbial communities from Lake Fryxell liftoff mats and glacier meltwater in Antarctica - MAT-03 (megahit assembly) | ecosystem: Environmental > Aquatic > Freshwater > Ice > Liftoff...
AAAATCAAACATTTTCGTAGGATTTTTTCTCGATTTGATAAGGCTGCTCAATCTTATTTATCTTTTTTATATTTTGGAGGAACTCTAATTTGGCTCAGATAAAATTTGGTTCACAGAACCTAAAATCTCGATTGTTTTACTATGTTTTTAAAAATACCTTAAAACGAAAGAATAGTCTTATGGAAGGACCTTCAATCCATTCTCTTGAAAAGAGGTTAGAAATCTTTATCAATAAAAGGATAGAACAAGCCTACGGAAATGCTAAATTTGATAAAGACGAACTCGTTGGACAAAAAATCAAAGATATATTTGCCTTTGGAAAAAAACTCATTATTCAACTTGAAGAGCACGCCATCATTACTCATTTTCTTATGTATGGAACGTATCGAATTGATGAAGAAAGACCAGGACTCATGCCGCGTCTTGCCTTACTCACGAATAAGCATTCACTCTATTTCTATAGCTGTTCAGTAAAATGCGAAAAAATAAAAAACATTAAGAAAATATTTCTACTAACACACGACATTCTTTCTCCCGAATGGGCTAGAGAAGAAATTGTGTCAATTATGAGAAAAAAACCACAAGAAACGCTCGATGACGTCCTTCTGGATCAAGAAATATTCCCCGGCGTTGGTAATATTATTAAAAATGAAGCGCTTGCCTTAAGTTATCTAAAACCTCAAAAAAAAATAGTTCGATTATCTCTTAAAAAGATAATCGAACTCGCTCAAAACGCTAGAAATTTTTCTCAAACGTTTTTAGAAAAACAAGATTCATGGCCTGATTTTAAAACAACAATGCTTGTTTATGGCAGAAAAACCTGTGCACGTTGCGGTTCAACCATTATTCGCAAGATAACAGGTAAAAGAAAGCGAAGAAGTTTTTTTTGCCCGCAATGCCAAAAATAATTAGTCAATTGAAAAATTAAAATAACTTGTATCTTGATCTGCAGGATAGGGTTCATTCTTTAAGGTAAAAGGTAACTATCAATTTAACAGCAATTTTTAGAACGTTATTATCTATAATTTTTCTATAATTCTGACAAACTCACTATAATAATTCGATTCAGACCAACAAGCGACAAGCACCCCTTGCACAAAACACCAATCAATGAGTCGTTGTTGTTCAAATCCAAAACTTTTACTCAAATATTCAATTCTATGCATTATTATGTTTTGTGCATTGTGTGTTTCCAATAAATCAGGCACCGGATTTCTGATAAATGCACCCATTTCATATTCAAGTTCACCTACAACACCTTTTGGGTCTATTGCAATCCAAGAACTTCTTTGTTGCAGAATATTCTCATGATGCAGATCGCCATGCAAAAGATATAATTTACCCTGAGTAAGCAAAAGATTGTCAGCAATTTTTTTTGCTTTATGCAATAATTGCTGTGGAACTTTTCCACCGTCATAGGTACCCAATAATTCCAACCAAGAATTAATAGTAGGAAATTCTTGCAAATTTACACTGAAATTTTGATGATGATGCAATTTTTTTATAACTTGAGCCAAAATTTCGACGGAAATAACTTCTTTTCTTGGAAAAAGCTCTTTTAGCATTTTTCCTGGTTTTATATATTCTAGAAGCAATCCACCATATTTAATATCATAATCAAGCAACCTCACACAACCAATACCATTAAAATAGTGCAATGCTTTTTGTTCATTAGTGATGTCATCCGAAGGAGAGATTTTTAAAATAACATCAGTTGCGTAATGAGCACTATATGCTAATATGACGTGATTATTGGTAAACGGTGACCGAGCCAGATGCTTTAAATTACTTAGTTGCCATTTAGCAGAAAAATATATAATTGAATCATTAATAATTTTTTTTAACATATACTTTCGAGTATAACACTAATCTTAAAAAAGCTCATTATTTCCATAAATATCGATAAGCTAAAACAAGCTGACACATTTCTATTTCCCTTTTGTGCGCACGCAGAAAATCTTTATTATTGGAAAGCCCAGTGGGATTATCAAAAAAAAGACCCGACACAAAATCATTGATTTTTTTAAATCGAGATCCCTTACTTGCCGATCGCAACCACATTTCCCAATCACCGGCTGAAAGAAATGTTTCATCAAAACAACCATATTTTTCATGCATTGATTTTCGCCACATTGGTTGAGGCCCCGGAAGACAAAGTCGCATATTCTCTGGTTTAAAATCATGTGTTATCACAATCCAACGGTAGGTATTGTTTTCAAATGTTTGATTGGGAGTATAGGTGATTAAATAATCACTATAAACAAGATCAATACTCTCATCTTCTTTAAGTGCCTTTGCTTGAATCTCGCACGAGCAATGATTTCTGCGATCATCAATATTTGCATTCGTAATAAAATCAGCTGTAGCCATTTTTATTGCCATATTCCAAACACCATATAATCCAGGATCAGAGGACAAGCGTTTGTATATAATATTGGGATATTTTTCCACATATTCTAGAATAATAGGTTCTTCATTATCTGGTGAATTGGCATTTATAATAATCAATTCACAATCATCAAATATAGTTTCTTGTACAATATCTTCCAAAAACCCTTTAATAAAATCATCACCTTTAAACACCGAGGTAATAATTGATACTTGAGGTTTACGATCCCTGTTAGCTCGGATTTCATCAAAAAAAGTAAAATAAACCAAGCTTAATATTAAAATAGTAGCTTTTCTATGCATTCACTGCCTCAAGTTTTTTCTGTTGATAACACTCTAAATTTCTTAATAAATGTGGAGCATTCGGATAAGCTTTTAAAGCTTCTTTTGTTGCATACTCTCCCAGTTCATATTCTCCGACCGTCCAAGCGGATTTACTAATTACTTCATACCGACAATAATTATAAATAAGATTATTAACAAATAAAACTTCATTTTTAGGAAATGGTAAATCCAATGCTCTTTTTGCAAATAAAAAACAAAGGGGAATATTCTCAGGCCAATAATGTTCTGCAATCGCTATAAGCGGTTCAGCTCTATGAGACCGCATCTTATAAGCAGTACAATAGTGATTAAATGCCATATCCCAAGTAAAATTTTCATCTATTTTTGAAAGACGATTTGCAATCCGCCCCAAACGATAAAAAGTTTCATAATTCTCTTCATCCCAACCAGGAAGCACTGAACGGACTCTATACATATCATATGCTTTATGAAGTTCACCAAGACATTCATACGTCTGAGCAAGATAAAATGCAGCTCGTGAATCACATGGGTTTTCATTAAATTGCGTTGGCTAAGAGATCGCGATCTCTTAGCCAACGCAATTGAGATGTTTTACGACCATCTTCAGTCGGACGAAATTCAAAATAAATTTCTCCTGGAACTTTTACACCACTTTGAGGCAATAAAACTTCATGAACTTTGCCAACAAAACGAGCTCCTGAATGAGCCCTTATAAGCCGATACCAACGAGAATCATGTCCTGGCCATGTAATTCGAACAGAATATGATGGTAACGTCTCAAACAAATGTTGCTTACAAAAATCTATTAATCCTTCAACATTAGTCATATACCATTCAGCATCAATCATAAGAAAAAATGCTGCATTAGGAAATTTTTCTTCAGCAAGCTCTAATGCTCGATTTCTTGAAGTCGCAAAATCAACAAATGGCTCTTCAATCAAATAGGCATTTTTTACATCTTGCTCTTCTAAATAATTTTTTACCGTTTTTACGGTTTTATCAGATGATCCTGTGTCCAAAACAAAAAACGAATTAATGCCAGCTTCTATATATGGTTCTAGCGTTGCATTAATAACGTTTTCTTCATTTTTTACCATGATTACTACCACCAAAAGCGGGTCACACAAAGTTGAAACATCTTTTGATGCTTGCTCTAATTCAGAAATAGTTTCCGCCTGTATACATACATTAATAAAAATTAAAAAACTGAGTAAAAGCTTTATACAAGGATTCATTATTTTCCTGTTGTTATTAATTTTATAGTCACCAGCTACAGTATATGTAGCTGGTGAACCTTTTTTACAATATGGTGTACGAAATTATTATGATAACTGCATTATATACATAGAAGCATTTACTGCAGCTGCGCCACCCGCTACTGCAGAAGTTAACGTAACGGTATCGGTATTAGAACCGGTAATATTATGAAGTTGAACTGTTGTACCAGCTGCGAGCGATACAATTGCATAGCCTGTTACCGCTTCAGTTCCTCCAGCAGCCAAACTTATTGATTGATTGTCAGATGCATATTGAGATTCAATGACTGATGTTACCCCATTAAGCAACACCTCAAATTTGAGAGCATTCGGTGGCGTAAGAACACCTGGCGTTCCTCTCACTTGATATTGAATCAAATATACACCTGCAGCAACAATCGTGAATGTCGTTCCACCAGGAGCAGGCGGTGTTATACTCAATGACGGAAAGCTACTAAGATTAAAGGTTACAATGCCATTCAATGCAACAGCCTGATCAGCTGTATTGGCAGCGTAAGCATAACCTAATATTCCACCAACACCTGTTGCTCCTGTAGGACCTGTAGGTCCAGTTGCGCCGGTTTCACCGGTAGGTCCTGTAGGACCTGTAGGTCCAGTTGCGCCAGTTTCACCGGTAGGCCCTGTAGGACCAGTCGCACCAGTTGCGCCAGTTACCCCTGTAGCGCCAGTTACACCAGTTGCTCCAGTAGGACAAAAACATTGATCATCATCAGGCAATAAAGGACCAACAATTGCATTAACAAGATTATCATTACTAGGACGCGGTGCTTTATTATCTGCAGATACATTTTGATAGGTTAACGAAGTAAGCAACATTACTCCACACAATGTCTTTATTAATTGTATACGCATTATTTCTCCTCTTTCATTAAAACAACAATAACCATTTACTTAAAAACATCTATAGCTTTACCTCCTTATCTTTACCATAAAGTTACCAATATATTCAAAAATGAGAACTCCTGATAACTATAGATTATTTTTTTATAAAATGTTAAGGGTAGAATAGTTAATAATATAAAAAAAAATTTTCTCATTAAAATGCATGGTCAAATTTTATAAAATAGTAATCAACAATTATTTGGTCAATCAAAGTTATTAATCAAAATTATTATACGATAAAAAATTCACGTTAAAAAACTACCTTCTTGATAAACATAAAATTTATCCAAGAAGGTAGCCAATCATTGCAACTCTTATTCATTGCAACTCTTATGTCAGGGCCGTTGCCCCTAAGGCTAGTGCTATGCCATAAGCTACCATATTACTGGCAACTTCTACAAGAGCCGCAAAAGTAAATTGCAGTGAACAATAGACAACAGGCGCAGCAGGAGGATATACAAGCGCCGTAGCTCCTGCAACTACTGCATACGCAATTTGTGCAGCAGCATGAACAGCGAGTTTACTTACCCAGAACCCAATTGCCGCCCCTTTAATACTACTTCCTTTCAAATGAGTCTTATGTTCATTGTATAATAATTGAGATGTGTTCATTTGATCATTTGTTTCAAGATTTTTAGCATCATGATTTAATATATGTAAAACATGATTAACATCATAATCATAAATTTTGAGGTATTCATTAGTTACATGAGCAGAATCAAGTTTTTGAGAAACATCACAATTATCTTTTGTGGTGATCCCTGTTGCTTGTGCTAAAAAAGGTACAAAGAATGAATACAATAATAGTTTATTCATATTTAATCCTTTGAATAAATAACTATTATAAAAAAACGTAAATACAAAATAAGGTAGAAGAAAAATTATAAGATAATCATAAAAGGACCCCTTTGGTTTAGTAATATGAAAAATAGTGAAGCACTGCTTATATGCTTTTGCTTATTACTAATAGAATCCCTTAATGTTCAATGTATTATAGCATTCGCATTGCAAAAAACAACAAAAAAAAGCCCTTGCAAACCTGAAATCGACTAACTAATGCGAATCCTAAAGGGTTTTTTCTTGCAAAAAAAATACAAAAAAAGAAAATATTTTTTATATTTTAAAAGATTTAATTAATAAAAAAATCCCGCATCATTGCGCATAGTAAAATTGAAAAACACCGAGCACGTTTTTGCTTTTAATTCTTTTAGGAATCACAAAACTTGGATTACTATTTTGTCGCTCTGCGCGCTTAATTCGATCATTCCTCCTAAATGCAAAGTGGCATGCGGTTCAGTATGACCAAAATCAACATTAGCAATAATTGGTTTGCCCATTACTATTTTTTTAGATTTAACTATTTCAGTAAGCAGATCTTTCGTCATACCATAAGTACGCTCAAACCTTCCAATTAAAACACCAGAAATCTTATGTGATTCTGGTTGTTGTAGGATTGATTGTAACCGCCGATCAAATTCACTTGGATTTGCCGGTTCTGCATCTTCTTCTATAATCAAAACTTTCCCTTCAGGAGAGGGCATATATTTTGTTCCCTGCAAAAGACACAGTGTGCCAAGATGCCCACCAATCATTAATCCGCGAGCATTACCTTCTTGCAGCACCCAATAACCTTCATTATCCCGTAACTCACGATTATCTTGATCCAAATACCATTTATCATCTGACCAAACTTTGGCAGGATCAACTATATAAGAATCGTGCCTTGTTGCAGCAGTTAAAAAATGATCAAGCGTATATTGTTCCAATATTTTCTGACCAAATGTTGAAAAATGTGGACCATAATACGTCACTAACCCTGTTTGAGAATAAATTGCATTAGTTAAAATGGTAATATCAGAGTAACCACAAAAAAATTTTGGATTTTGTTTAATTAATGACCAGTCAATATACTCAAGCAATTGATTACTATTATAGCCGCCAATTACCGTCATAATGCCATCTACACTTGAATCCAAAAAGCTTCATGCAAATCGAGTATGCGTGATTCAATAGAACTGCTACCAAATTGATTTATTTCATTAACATGGCGACCAAAAGAAATTTTAAAACCCATCTGATCAAAACGTTGCATTGCATATTCTATTGTTTCTTTAGACAAAATTGCCATTGAAAGGCTCGGCGCAATAACTCGAATATGGGAACCTTTTTTTAAGCTTTTAGGAAATATGCTTTTCATAAATAAAATCCAATCAATTTACAATCAGTTTAAATCCACGCCAAATATGCTCTGACCATCCAGGATGAATATCTTTAATAGAAGCATCTTGAAAATTAAGTTTATGATAAAAATTAATCGCAGACTCATTAATATCACGGGTGCACACCGTAACTAATACCGGATTATTTTGAGCAATAATTTTAACCATATCAAGAATTAATGCTTTGCCAAGTCCCTGGTTTCTATACTCTTTATTTAAAGCAAGTTGTCGAATATACATAGTTTTATTTTCAGAAGTTTCATTAATATCATAAGAAGCAAATGCTACAATCTCATTAGTTTGCACATCGCTTACCACAACAAACAGCACATCTTCTTTATCATTATTAAAATCATCCTCTTCTCCTTCAAAAGCTATCTTTAAAAGGCTCGTAAGAGCTTCAGAGGTATTTTTAAGATACAATTGTTCTGGCGTATATTCTTTATAAAGCACATCAAAAGTATTCATCCAAAGTTCTTTAGCACACACGAACATATCTTTGTCATGCGATGTAATCTTATTAATATCAACCATGACATTGTTTTTAAGCGTAGCCGAGAACAATTTTTCTTTTGCTACAAGCTCACAATAAAATGATCCTGTTAATAACAAAACCAATAATGATAATGAGTTTTTCATTAATATTCCTTTTAAATTTTTATCATAAAACGAGAAAACAAATTATATAATTTGTAAGTTATATAATTTTAAAAATTATCCAATTTTTTCACAACGTACTTCAAAATAAGGTGCGCCACCCTTGATTCTTAATTGAATGACACGACCTTCTTCATTTCTTATAAATGTATAAACCAAATGAGAAGATTTTCCATCCAATATCATAAATTGATCTGTTGCAACCGGTAAAAGTTCGCTATTGTTAGGTAGATAAAGTTTATCTTCCTTTTTTTGAATACTATAACCTTCCTTAAACGCAGGATGATCATATGCTCCTTTATAATCATCATAAATAATTGAATCAATTTTTATTACATCACCTCTAGGAAATTCATAAGGTAATTCAAACATGATAGCAACAAGTGCCTCTCTTGCTTCATGAGCCCACGCAGAAAAAAAATTACTTAAAACAACGATATAAATATCATCATTAATGAAAATCGTAGCATTTGACTTAAATCCGCTCGATAACATGCCACCATGTTCGATCCAAGGATGCTTATAATGATCATGAACATTACAACCATATCCATAATTTTCAGCGTCGTGATATGAAGTAAACATCATGCGTCGTGATTCTTTATTAATTAATTCTCCCTTGTTCAACACTCGAAGAAAGGTATAAAGATCGTGTGCATTACAAAACAAACCACCACTTCCTTTAAAATTTTCATACACATAATGACCATTTACAAGCTTGTTGGCTTCATTCATACAATAGCCAACGGCACAATTTTTTAAAATTGAATAATCTTGATCACGGAAAAAACTTTCATTCATATTCAAAGGCGCAAGAATATTTTCTTTAATAAATGATTCATAGGTTTTACCAGAAATTTTTTCAATAAGAGCAGACAAAATAAAATAACCGGCATTGCTATAGCGAAAATCAGAACCAGGATCAAATTCAAGCGGTTTATTTGTAGCAAAAACTATTAATTGCTCTAATGAAGTAGGCTGGACAACCATTTCATAAGGAACATTGCTTGATGATATTCCCGATGTATGCGCCAGTAAGTGATGAATAGTTATCTCATTACCTCGAGGAAAATCTGGAAAATATTTATCAAGCTTATCACTAACCTTTAATAAACCGCGTTCTTGTAGTTGCAAAATTGCAAGAGCAGTAACCATTTTTGTAATTGAACATATTCTAAATCTTGTCTGAGATGTATTAAGAATTTCAAACTCATGACTTGCAAAACCATAACCTTTATTAAGTAATACAGTATTTCCTTTAGCAACAATCACAGCCCCGCTAAAACGATTTAATGCTGTTAATGCTTGCATATACCCATCTAGCTTCTGACTAATAATTTGTATATTACTCTCAGCTATTAACTCAAAAGCATCATTTGTTTTTGCTTGTATAAAACCACCAATAAAAAGCATATTTATGATAATTAATTTTTTAAACATGAAGCATCCTTATTACTTTAAACATCATTTAAATCCCATAGCCTCGCTTAGTTATAGACATTTATATTAGCACCAAATAATAGTATAATTTATCATACAATTTTTCACCAAGTTCTAAAATTAATATTTCGTCAAACAAAAACCAAGTACATTAAAACCATTATTCCTCCCATAAGCCATCGATTATGAATAACTTTGAAAAGAAAAAATCTCCTGTAAAACTTAAAATAAATAAAAATTGGGTATATTTAAAAATTCTTCTCTTAAGTATATTTATTCCTTTTATTGTTTACGTTTTTATTGATTTGACTACTCAATATATTAACAATATTACTATAAGCATGAATGGCTATATACCTACTATTGCACATAAAAAAACACTCTATCTTATTACATCACCATCAAAAAATAAAAAACCACGCGAAATCACTTTTGGACTCTTATTTATTCTTCTTATTATACTTATGGGGGCCATCTTCAATTTGATAAAATTTCTTTATCTTGCTCGTCGAGGTTATGTAGTTTTTATACAACCTAAAGGGCTTCTGCTTGCAAACGGTGATTTTATTGAATGGAATAACATACAAAACATTATTTATCATAAAAAAACTTATGGAAAATATACAGGGCGACCTGAACGCATAAGCATTCAAAAAAAATCTTGGCACGAAATCATCTTGTCAAATTTTGCATTACCTACTCGCGAAGCACACAGAATTCTTATTAAGTTTTTGCATGACCACCGCCCTTGCATGAAACATACAAGGTAAATATAGGGAAAATAAAATGATCAAAAAAATATCGTCACCTCTATTAATTTTGTTAGTTTTTTTTATTTTACTTTCTGGCAATAAGACCTACAGTTCTAATGTTAAACAAACGCTCAAAGATAATCCTATACTTAAAATAGCATTTCCATCACTTAAGAACGCTTCACATTATGAACCTACAAAAATTCAATTTCTCTATGAATACTTATTTTTAGACAATATTTATTCAACGCTTATTGAAATTAACCCAAAAGGGCAGCTAGCTCCTGCAATTGCAGAAAAATTCTTTTGGGAAGGAAATAATCTTCATTTAATAATTCGTTCGGATATAAAATCACAAAATGGAACTCCTATAACTGCTCAAGACGTTGAATTTTCCCTTAAACGACTCTTGATATTATCTGAAAAAACTAAAAATACTCATGGCAACTTTAAAGATCTTTTAGACCCTAATATATATCTGGGCACTATTGAAGAAAATTGCACAGCTATTCGATCAACTCAAACCGAAGTGATTTTAAGAGTCAAAGGCTCTAAACATTTCTTACTTCCTATGCTTACATCAATTGATTTTGTAATCATTCCTAAATCATCAATTGATCCTCTAACCCTTGAAATAATTAACTATAAAGAAACTAGTGGACTTTATTATGTTCATCATGATAACAAGGATGGAAACATAACATTAAAAATAAATCCATATCACTTTCATGCATCTGAGAATCTAGCACAAACAATAAAACTTATTCCTTTTGATCTAACGGATCCAAATAAGGCATTAGAACTCTTTGACAAAGGAGATGTTGATCATTTAACAATTTGCAATGGCACAAACATTGAAAACCTTGTGAAATACTCTGCCAATCATCCTGATACACAAATTTATTCTACGCTTAAAATTAAAAAATTCATGCTTGTTTTTACTGAGCGGGGACAACAAGAACTAACTATTGCTCAAAGGCGCTGGATTGGCAAACAAATCCGCGATTGCATACCGCTCCTATACCAAAATCAAACCATCTATGACTCAACAGACCAATTCTTTATAGAAGATGGCTATGCAGCACTTACAAAAGAAGAACTAATTGAGTTAAACAACATTGAAATAACGCAAGTTCCTTTGCAAAAATTTCGTATTGGCCTAATTGGCACTGCTAACGCAAATTTATGGAAGGAACCAATACAATTAAAAATTTCAGAAGCAACTGTTTATCAAGAATTTCATCTACCTGATCTGCATAATTATAACAATTTAAATGAAATGCCTCATGCTTTCATTGGGGGAACTGAAGCCGGATACATAGAAGATATCAATTTAATCACTTATAATCTTAACGTTGGTATTTTTGGTCTCAATAAATCAGAGCGTGAAAAATGGCTTATCGATTACATGAAAACTGAAGATTCAATGTTGCGAACAAAAATTCTCAGCAATCTTCATTATCAAGCTCTCAAAGACGCAATTTGTGTTCCCTTAGTTGCCTGTCCCTATACAGCAATAGTTAGAAAACCATGGCATATGACATTATCTAATCTTTTTCCCGATAATCATGTATGGCTTATCAAACAAATACCAAGCTAAAATGATTTTTGCGAAAGCAAATGCAGAAGTGCACGCGCTGCGGCTGTCGACGAAGCCGGATTCTGCCCCGTAACAAGACGCCCATCAACTATTACAAAACTTTCCCAATCGGCTGCTTTTTCATAAAGACCGCCGAGTCTTTTCAGTTCATCTTCAACAAGAAATGGCACAACCTTTGTCAAATGAACAGCTTCTTCTTCACCGTAAGTGAAACCCGTGACGCGCTTGCCTTTTACAATTGGAGCGCCCTTATACATCACACGATGAAGCACACCAGGTGCATGACAAACAGCGGCAACCGGTTTGCCAGAATTATAAAAAGATTCAATCAGAGCAATTGAATCAGGATTATCAACAAGATCCCACATAGGGCCATGTCCACCAACATAAAATAGTGTGTCAAAATCTTCTGATTTCATATCGGCCAATTTAACCGTTTCAGAAAGTTCTTTTTGCGCAATCTTATCTTGCTTGAACCTTGTCATTGCGGGAGTTTGATTTTCTGGTTCGTCACTCTTGGGATCAATCGGTGGTTGACCGCCCTTTGGCGAAGCCAACGTCAACTCAACACCTGCATCACGAAACACATAATAAGGAGCCGCAAATTCCTCAAGCCAAAAACCCGTCTTGCGACCAGTATTGCCAAGTTGATCATGTGATGTTAGCACCATAAGAATTTTCATGTTCTTTTCTCCTTTTCTTTTTACAATACCTTCATTCACGTTACTGATTCTGTTGTTTATTGTTATATAAATCGTGTAAACAATAATTTTCTCTCTAAATCTTTCTTTAAATGCATTTTATTTTCCACGGTAAAATTAAAAAATGTTTAAATAATTTAATCTAAATTAAAAGATTCTAAATAGCCTGGAATCACTACGGGCCAACCAAAACGATCCTCGATTTTCTTTTTTAATGACTCAGCAGCTTCTATTTCACCATGCGTAAGAAATACTTTTTTAATTGGCTTTTCAAAGTATCCTAACCATTCGATAATTTCATTATAATCAGCATGAGCGGAAAGCGCTGTGATTGTTTTTATTTCCGCACGAACAATAAAGGGTACGCCAAATATTCTTAGTTCTTTTGCACCATCGACTAAATGCCTTCCTGGAGTACCTTTTGCTTGATAGCCCACAAAAGCGATCGTATTTTTTGCATCAGAAATAAATCGTTGTAAATTATATACTACTCGTCCACCATCTAACATACCACTACCTGCAATAATGATAGCTGGTGTGGCAATCTGATCAAGCCGCTTCGATTCCTCAACTGAATGTATGTACGTAGCGATATTAAATATCTCCTTACACAATGACGTAGGCAGCTTAAGATCTTCTTTAAACTTACAAAAAAGATTAGTAACTGCAATACCCGCCGGGCTATCTAAAAAAATAGGAATATCCGCAATAGTTTTATTTTGTTTTAATTGATAAAGACAGTAAAGAATCGTTTGTGTCCGCTCAACAACAAAAGAAGGCAATATAAGAACTCCTCCTTTTTTGACTGTTTCATTCACTATTTGGCCGAGCGCTTTTATAGGATCACCCATTTCATGAATCCTATTGCCGTAGGTGGATTCAAGAACTAAAAAATTGGTTTCTTTTAAATGTGGAGGTGGTTTCTGAATAAATTGTTCAGGACGACCAAGATCACCTGAAAAGGTTAATTTTTCTTTTCCATTCGATATAATAACAAATGAAGAACCAAGAATATGACCCGAACTTATGAGCGTAAGTTTTAAAGATTTGACACTAAAAATTGTATCATAATCAACTGGTTGAAAAAATTTTAATGAATACTCAGCATCAAGTTTCGTGTAAAGCGGCACCACCTGAGGGCTCTGAGGGTCTCGTCTTTTATTTCTATGTTTTGCTTCCTCTTGCTGCAAAGATCCACTATCAACTAATAAGATAGCGCACAACTCATAGGTAGCTTTTGAACAATATATTTTTCCCTTAAAACCATTTTTAATTAACAAAGGTATATAACCGGTATGATCTATATGAGCATGCGTTAATACCAGAGCATCAATACTCTCAGGTGCTATGGGAAACGGATCCCAATTGCGCTGTGTAAGTTCCCTTTCGCCTTGAAAAAGCCCGCAATCAACTAAAATTTTTACTTGGTTATCTTCGACGAGATATCTTGAACCCGTCACCTCTTGCACTGCACCCAAAAAAGTTATTTTCATACTTCACCTACTCTTTAGTACGACCTTACGCAAGCCCATTTTGCATTTAATTAAAATTGCTGATAAAGAAGCTTGCTTTACAATCGTTTATTATTTTATGTGCCATTGCATAATATGTATCACAATGTATTCAGTAGTAACAATATAAGGTATATTTCATGGGTATATCTTTTTAGTGCTTTCTAAATAATCCTATGCAATAAGACCAAATGCTACTCAATACTTAAAAACTTACCATATCAGGAAAAATAACAATGCAAACTGCCCAAGAATCCGATACATTTGAAATTACTGTTTCATTGGTAGGTGAACTCATTGCAGAACAATTTCCACAATGGGAACATTTGCCGATTAAGCCCGTTGAACTAAGCGGCCATGACAACAGAACTTTTCGTTTAGGAGACGACATGTCCGTTCGATTACCAAGCGCTCAACGTTATGCAGCAAAAGTTGCAAAAGAGCAACAGTGGCTGCCTTTTTTAGCACCTCATTTGTCGCTTCCGATTCCTAAACCACTTGCTATGGGACAACCATCAAAAAATTATCCGTGGCATTGGTCAATATATAGCTGGATTGAAGGAACAAGCGCAAATGTTTTAATCATTGATGATTCAAAGTTACCACTCATTGCATCACAACTTGCTCAATTTTTGCGTGAACTTCAGAAGATTGATGCAACCGATGTACCTTTGGTTGGAGGACCTCATAATTTTTACCGCGGCGACTCAACTAAAGTCTATGATGCGCAAACACGTTCGGCTATCGATCAACTACACGGCGTTATTGATACTAAAGCGGCAACCGCTGTTTGGGAAAAATCTATAAGCTCGGAGTGGAGTAAAAACCCCGTATGGATTCATGGCGATATAAGTGCAGGCAATATCATCATAAAAGAAAATAAATTAGCAGCAGTCATTGACTTTGGGGGAATGGGAATTGGCGATCCAGCATGTGATTTGGTTATAGCTTGGACATTTTTCAAAAATGAAAGTCGGAACATCTTTAAGTCTCATGTAAACTTAGATTCTGATACGTGGGCGCGAGCACGGGGTTGGGCATTATGGAAAGCTCTCATTACACTTGCATCATTACAAGATAAAACGTGTCCAGAGGCAATGAGACAAAAACAAATTATTGATGAAATTATAAAAGAGTCGCACCATTAGGATCTAGTTTTAATAAGTTTGTTTTGCAAAAACTAATGTTCCATTTTTTGTTTCATATACCGTAGATATTGAGAGCCTTGCCAAAAAATCAGTGTCATGAGTGACAATAATCATAGCACCTGGATACGCCTCAAAAACTTCAATAATATGTTCACGCGTTTCTTGATCGATATTATTAGTAACTTCATCAAGCAACAATAAATACGGGCTTTTTGCTGCAATCTGCGCCAACGATAATCGAGCTTTTTCACCACCCGATAAATGGGATACTTTTTTAGTTACTTCTTGAGGTGTGCAAAAAAGAAAATCATTCAAATGTTCTCGCACTTCTTGATTTGCCCAATTGAGCGCCGCCTCTTGAATCACTTCTGTTACCGTAAGCATAGGGTTAAGAGTTGAATAATGTTGATCTAAATAACCAACCTCACTCACTTTCGGCATATACCACTCACCATGAAGAGTTATCCTTGGATCATGTAATAATGCTTTTAAAAATGTTGACTTTCCTGTTCCATTATCCCCAATAATGGCGATTTTCTCTTGTGATTTTACCTGTAAATCAATATTATTGAGCAATGGTTTTTCATACCCACAACTTCCATGGCTAATAGATACAATCGATTTAGCTGAAGATAGGTACTTTGCATTAACGTTAAATTTTGGTTCTATTTTTTTATGAATAAAGATGTTTGAAAGCTTATGCGAAACATCTTCTTGTGCCTTCGATAAACGCTTATTAATTTTTCCGGTTGATCGCGAGCCACTTTCTTTCATTGCACCCAAAAGAGTGCGATCTTTCTCGTGTATATTAGCTGACCGACTTTGTGCAACTCTTTTTTGCTCTTGCTGCACCTGTTTTTTTAATGCACGTTTTTCTTTTTGTAGCAGCTCCCGCTGAGTTGCAATAAATTCTTTTTTTATCGCAAGATGTTTGAGATATTCACTATAATTCCCCGAAAATACATTAATCGTATCATGCTCAAGATGCCAAATTTCATCAAAATCCTGTGTTAATATTTCCGTATCATGGGATACAATTATCAACGTTCCAGCAAATCGCTGCAACATACGAACCAAACCCTTTTTGTTATGCGAATCTAAATGATTAGTTGGTTCATCAAGGCACATAACATCCGGATGCAAACTCAACGCCGCTGAAAGAGCTTTATTAAATCGTTGCCCACCACTCAATGTAGGATAGTCTACAACCGTTTGTGGCACATAACCAAAAATAATTTCAGGAGGAAAATTTATGGACCCTTCGGATGGTTTCTCTATGCCCCGTATTATTTTAAGCAACGTAGACTTACCTGTTCCATTTGCACCCACAATAATTATTCTTTTTCCCCAATTTATCTGAGTGCTAAAATTTTCAAACAACGTATGATTATCAATTGATAACGCAATATTATTTATAAAAATTGGTTTATGGTTCATGAGTTTATCCATATACTATTTTAAATCAGTCAAAACAATTTACAGTAGCTGCATTATACAATTATAAAGATTTAGTACAAATAAAAAATTAAAGGAACTTTACTATGCCAATGACCTTACAAGAAATTTCAGATCGTTTTGAAATCATGGATTTATTAACTGATTATTGCTCTGCTATTGATACCAAAGATATTGATGCTCTGGATCTTGTTTTTGCTGATGATGCTTGCATTGACTATTCAAAGGCAGGCGGGCCGAAGGCAGATTTGAAAACTATTAAAAAATTTTTACAAGCAAACTTAGGCGATTTACCACGGCAACATATTATTTCCAACATCAAAATAGACATCAATGGTGACTCGGCAGACGTACGTTGTCTTTGTTATAACCCACTGGAGCTGCCAAGCAAAGAAGAGGTTCTTGAGGTAGCATTTTGGGGACTTTACTATAATGACAAGTTCATTCGCACATCAAAGGGCTGGAAAATTAAAGAGAGAGCCACAGAACCTTGCTTTAACTGGAAGATTAGAAGAGTTAGATCTTAATTAATTTTAAAATCAATCATATTTAACATAATTTTCTCATGGTTTCATTAATAAAATGAGCAAATTGATAAATATCATCAGGTGTTGTGTTAAATGAAGTCATCCAACGAACCACACTCGTTGCTTCATTCCAAACATAAAATGTATATTTTTTTTGCAAAAGAGGAATATAACGTGGATTAATTTTGACAAAAACGGCATTTGCTTGCGCTGGATAGGCAATAGCAATATTTGGTATTTTTGTTATTTCTTTAACTAATAATTGTGCCATTTGGTTTGCTTGAGTAGCATTTTTCAACCAAAGATTATTAGAGAGAAGTTCAATAAATTGAGCAGAAATAAAACGCATTTTCGATCCAAGTTGCATTCCTTGTTTACGAATATATTTAAAATCTTTAGATAATTCTTTATTCAAAAATATAACTGCTTCACCAACCATCATGCCATTTTTTGTTCCACCAAAAGTAACCAAATCAACACCCAAATCAGTCGTTAATGCCGCTAAAGAAACTTGCAATGCTGCAGCAGCATTTGAAAGCCGTGCACCATCCAGATGAACAAACATATTGTGTTCGTGTGCAAACTGTACAATCTTCTTAATTTCTTCAACAGTGTATATCGTTCCTAATTCTGTTGACTGTGATATCGAAATCAATTTTGGTTGCACCCTGTGTTGGTCATCAAAAAAACTTATAAACGACTTAATCAGATCAACAGTTAGTTTTCCATCAGCTGTTGGCACAGTAAGTAATTTGCACCCAACAAATTTTTCAGCTGCCCCGCATTCATCACCGTTAATATGGGCAGTTTCAGCGCAAATAATTGCATGATGCGCTTTTAGTAACGTGTGTAAGCCTAAAATATTTGCTGCCGTGCCTGTGAATACAAAATAAACATCACATTGTTGCCCAAAATGTTCCTTAAATTTTTCAACTGCTCGTGCAGTATACATATCACTTCCATAAGCAGGAGCATCAGCTTCATTAGCTTTTATAATAGCTTGTAAAATGGTGGGCTCTATACCAGAATAATTATCACTTGCAAAACTTTTTTTCGACATATAAAAAATTTCTTTAAACTATTAAATTGATTTAATAAAATATAATTATTTCTTTAAATTCATAATAATTTAAATCATGAATTAACAAGACAAGGATTGCTATGCAAGGCTTGCATTATTTCTTCATTATAACCAATAATGCTCAGAGCTAAAGCATAAAACGAAAAATCCCCTAGATTTCTCTAAGGGATTTTTTATTACTAATTGCTGACCATGAATATATCAGTCATAATTTCACACCAGACGAAGCTCCTAAGAGCGAAGTATGGCGGAGCTGATGGGACTCGAACCCACGACCTTCCGCGTGACAGGCGGACGCTCTAACCAAACTGAGCTACAGCTCCAAAGAAATTCAAAAGGATGTTCGCTTATAAGTTATCATAAAGTAATAACTTTTACTAATTTACTATTACGCTAAATGACGTAAGCCAGGCGTAATTTTGCCGAGTTTTTCTGCGTTCTATCAAAATTCAAAGAACAAACCGAAAACTGGCCTGCCATACGAAGCTTTATGCGAAGTATGGCTCCCCGGGCTGGACTCGAACCAGCGACCTAACGATTAACAGTCGTGTGCTCTACCAACTGAGCTACCGAGGAACAAATTTCAAATCACTTAATTGGCTGTGCCAGGCGAAGCTCCGCAGGAGCGAAGACTGGTGGGCGGTACTGGGCTCGAACCAGTGACCCCCAGTTTGTAAGACTGATGCTCTACCAACTGAGCTAACCGCCCTATTAAACCGAACACAACAAATTTTAAAGAAAATCACAGAAAAGTCAAAGAAGAAAATAAAAAATATTAATAAAAATAATGAAATTACCAAATTTTGGTATAGAATAAGGTTCAATACTACTTTCACTGCTTTATTTTAAAGGATGGTCATGGCAACGTTTTCAGATTATTTGCGTAACACTTTTTTTATTTTACTTCTTCTTCAATTTGCCCCACCACTCCTTAAAGGCATCAAAAAACAATATAGCAATTATCTGGAACCCAAAACAAAAGTTGGCTGCCTTACTATTAAAGGTGCCATCACTGATTCATCATACTATGCTCATGTTTTAAAAAAATATTTTGAAGATTCAACCATTAAAGCTATTCTACTCACTATTGATTCTCCAGGTGGTTCTGCGGGTTCATCAGAAACAATCGCGCATGAAATTGAGCTTCTTAAAATAGAATATCCAAAACCTATTATCACGCGCACCTCAGACATTTGCGCATCAGGTGCTTATTATATCGCCGCAACAACCTTCATTTTTGCTGCACCATCAACAATCATCGGTGGCATTGGCTGTTATCTTGCTAATCAATTCAAACTAAGAGATTTTATAGAACACCATAATATTCATTACAATATGATTAAAGCTGGTGATTACAAAGTAGTAACCGATCCTTTTATTAACACAACTCCAGAACAAAATGCCTATTTACAAAACGTTGTCGATGATTCTTATCAAAATTTTATTGAACATGTTGCAAAACATCGACCAGCATTATCTTTGAAGAATGAAAAAAAATGGGCAAATGGAAAAATCCACCCCGGCCGCCAAGCATTATATTTAGGGCTTATTGATCGTATTGGTTCACAAACTGATGTGGTGAATAAAATCAAAGAAATGGCAATGATTGAAGGTGATATTGAATGGGTGCAACCAGAACGACAAAAGGGAATTTGGGGATTATTTAATCCGCCAGATTATATGTCAGATCTTGGAGAAGCTTCGTGGCTTGATGTGCTTATGAATAAAATTTTTACTGTTATTGAAACGCGTTACCAAAAAATTGGCGTACAACAAAGTTTATAACGCTCCCTTTTTGAGCAAACAGCAATATTCAATTTCTTCCAGCGAAACTAACGGTTTAACCAAAACAGAATAATGCAAACCTGCTGATTCAAACCATGCTATTGTGCCAAGAGCAAAACCTTGAGGAAAAATAACACCTTCGCCACTTGAAATGACTAATTCATCAAGTGAAAGACTATCAAGATGACTCACATATTGTAATGAACCAACATGTTCATCAAACGTTCCTTCATAAATGCCTTTTGCACGAGAATGATTACAATAAACAGGAATTTTGCACAGTGGATCTGAAATAGAAATGACTTTACTGTAATAAGGATATGTTTGAATAACGCGTCCAATAATACAATTTTTATAGATTGCGACCATATCAACGTGCGCACCATGCGCTGAGCCATAATCAATAAGAAATGAATGTTCATGTGGTGAAATGTGCTTCATAATAATTTGAGCACAAGGCAATGTATCACCATACCGAGCAGAAAAATCTATCAGTTCTTTCGTTTGCTCTCCATACCAAAGCGAAGAATGCAAAGCTATATTTTCAGCCAAAAGTTCTTTTTTTTCGGCATGCAACGCAGCAACCATTGCTTCTAATTGCGCCAAAGAATACCGATGGGCAAAAAAGCGTTGCATTGGCCTTACAATCAAATATTGCATCTTTAAAAAAGGATACACTATTAATGATGCACCCTGTTCTAAAATACCCGGTTTAAAAAAAAGCAGACGATGTGCCATAAAAAAAACTAATGCACCAATAATAAAAATACGCCAAACAAAAGCTGTTTTGCTTTCAACCACCCCGAGCACCTATTGCTTGCAATTGTTCTTTTACATATTCAGGTGAATGAGAAAGCACCAAGTCATTTCTCACCAATGTAGCGTCCGGAATACCTCTCAAATAAAATGGCAAATGTTTCCTGAAACAATAAAAGCCTTTATTCCCATAATACTTTTCAAGCATTTCTAGATGGAGCAAAGCATACTGAAATACCATAGCTTTATCAACGGTAAATGGCATACCTTGTGAATGCATTTTTAATTCATGCAATTTCCAAGGCTTACTCCACATACCTCGACCAATCATATACCCATCAACGCCCGTTTGCTCATATGCCATCTTTGCCGTTACCCAATTGATAACATTACCTGATAATAAAACCGGAATAGAAAGTGATTTTTTTACTGCTGCCGCCAATTCATAATCAGGTCTTCCTGCAAACATTTCATCACGCAAACGAGGATGAATAGTAATTGCCGCTGCGCCACAATCTTCAATGAGTTTGGCAACGTCAAGAGCATTTTTTTGCTTAAATCCTGCTCTAATTTTAACCGTAAACGGCACCGGCAATCGTTCTCTCAAGCGATCAAGTACTATTTTCAACCGTGGCAAATCAGCCATTAATGCCGAACCTGATCCAGACTTAATCACATTTTTAGCCGGACAGCCAACATTAAGA
>Ga0105046_10004943_pt1 | contig 21176 bp, 17 predicted proteins | sample MAT03_FD_78385 | JGI IMG/M metagenome (GOLD analysis project Ga0105046, IMG submission 78385) | Freshwater microbial communities from Lake Fryxell liftoff mats and glacier meltwater in Antarctica - MAT-03 (megahit assembly) | ecosystem: Environmental > Aquatic > Freshwater > Ice > Liftoff...
AAAGAGCAACCCGGCTCAGCCTCCGTCGTCCAAGGTATAGAAAAAGAACTCGGTGCAGTGGGTTACAGCGGTATCGGTTACAAGACTTCCGGTGTCAAAGCATTGGCTATCGCTGACAAAGGCGAACCAGTAACATTGACTCAAAGATCATGTGAATCATTCAAGTACCCGATCGCCCGTTACCTCTACGTCTATATCAATGCCCCTCCGACCGGAGTTGATCCATTGACTAAAGAGTTCATCCGTTATGTTCTCTCCAAACAAGGTCAAGAAGTTGTGGTTAAAGATGGATATTTCCCTCTGACCACCAAACAGTCTAACGAATTCTTGACATCCAGCAGTTGTAAATAGTTTTTTTTTAACCTCGTGTTATGCAGTGGTTAGGTTTAGGGGGTTTGGTCGGTCCAATGGCCAAACCCCTTTTTATAAAGGTGAGTGTATCATTTTGACTAAGGAAAAGACTCGGACTGTAAAATCTCGATCAAACGAACTTGTATGAGTACCATCGCCCCTGAAACAAAATTCAAAAAATTTGTCATAATCGACCCGAAGGTAACTCGGCGGGTCAAGATTATCGACAAATTAGCCAATTTCATTATTAAGTCCGGCGGCATATTAGTCATTCTTGTTGTCGCCCTGATTTTCCTCTTTATTGGGAAAGAAACGATCCCCCTCTGGCTCCCCGGGACTGCGGAGCCTCTCGTAAAAACTGAAATAAAACAATTTGCAGCTCCTCATACTCCACTCATTATGGGAGTCGATGAATACCAGACCTTTGCCTACTTTGTAGAAGGCGAGTCCGCCCAAGTGGATTTTTATGACCTCCAGAAAGGTCAAATGATCAATGCTCAACCCTTTACGAAATTAGCGGGCAAACAAATTTCCTGCGCTTACCGCACACCAGCCTTTGACTATCTCTTTTTGGGGACGTCTGACGGCCATGTATTGCTGGCAAAAGTCAGCTTCACCCCCGACCTGTCCACAGGCTCACGGATCGTCACCCCCACCCTTAAGGAATACGGGATGATTACCATCCCAGGGACAAAGGCCCCGATTCAAAAAGTCTTCGGACGAGTGTCATCAGAAGGGGAAATGGTTTATGCTGCGGTTACGGCCGAGCAAAAAGTATATTTCGGTAAAATGACATTGGACGCAGTGGAGCTCATGGAGCAGAACCAAGGGCTATTAGAAGGGGAAGCCGCTTCGACTGACCGTGAATCTCAATCGGGGGCAGCACCCAGCGCCACGGCAGTTGATTATGCCTTTGATGGCAAAATCAACCAAATCGCCATTGACCGTTTCAGTGAGAAACTTTTTGTCGTTACGGACAAAAATATCCTCTACCAGTTCTATCTGGAGAATGACCTCACACAACCGTATGCCACCTATGATAGTTTTGTGAATGAATCCGGAGTAAACCGGAAAATTACAGCCATGGAATTTTTGATCGGTGATGTCACCGTGGTTTTTGGTTTTAACGATGGAACAACGGAGGGTTGGTTCGGTGTCCGCGCCAAAGAAGGTGACTGGATGCGCAAGATCCAGCCGATCCATAAGTTCGAATCAATCGGTGGATCCATCACGACGATTGTCCCTTCAGCGCGTAATAAAGCTTTTATAGCAGGCTCGGATAACGGCCATGTAGCCCTAAATTTTTCGACATCAGACAGGCGCCTATTGGATTTGGAGATTTCCGGGCCGGTCGCCTTGGCGGCTTACGCACCGAAGCTCACCCAGATATTAGCCCTCTCGGGGACAGGTTCTTTTGAATCTTTTGACATACATGTGCCTTATCCAGAAATCAGCCTAAAAACACTTTTCGGGAAAGTCTGGTATGAAGGTTATGATAAACCCGAATTCTCCTGGCAATCCTCCGGCGGAACCGATGACTTTGAGCCGAAATTCAGCCTCACCCCGCTTTTTGTAGGGACACTCAAAGGGGCATTCTACGGGCTTTTATTTGCCATACCAATAGCCGTCTTCGGGGCCCTTTACACATCCCAATTCATGCACCCGTCGATAAAGACCTATGTCAAACCGACGATTGAAATCATGGCGGCCCTGCCGAGTGTGGTGATTGGATTCCTCGCCGGTTTATGGTTGGCCCCCCTACTTGAAAATAAGTTAGTCATGATTTTTTTATTTTCGATCTTTATCCCCGTAGGGACAGTGATTGCCGCTCTCCTCTGGAATAAAATACCGATCAAAATCAAAATGAATATACCCCCAGGTGTAGACTTGGTTGCCATTATCGTGACGACACTCATCGCGGCATTCCTGAGTTATAAAGTGGGTGTCTTTATGGACTTTGCGTATTTCGGGGGGGATATCCGCCAATGGATTTTTAACGCCATCGGCGAACAGGTGGAGCAAAGGAATTGTATTGTGATCGGATTAGCGATGGGTTTTGCCGTGATCCCGATTATCTTCACCATTTCCGAGGATGCCTTTTCGAATGTGCCAAAATCCTTTACCTCCGCGTCATACGCGATGGGAGCCAGTCCATGGCAAACGGCCACGCGAGTGATCCTGCCGACAGCCAGCCCGGGGGTATTTTCCGCCGTGATGATCGGTTTCGGCCGGGCAGTCGGTGAGACGATGATTGTTTTGATGGCCACGGGGAATACACCGATTATGAGTTTCAGCCCCTTTAACGGGATGCGCACACTTTCTGCTAATATCGCGGTTGAAATCCCTGAAGCTCCAGTCGGGGAAACCCATTACCGTGTGCTTTTTGTCGCCGCCATGTTGCTCTTTATCCTGACTTTTACGGTGAATACCTTTGCGGAAGTGATCCGTCAAAGGTTACGCGAAAAATACAAAGCTGTTTAATATTTAAAAACTATTTATGAATCCTGATTCGAATAAAAAAATAATACAGACAGGTTCCCTTCCCCTTGGAAAATTTTTCGGGCGTGGTGAACATTGGCTTTGGCTCACCGGGGCGTGTTTATCGGTCGCTCTGATCATGATTGTCGGTTTGTTATTTGTTATCGTCTCGAATGGGGCGGGATTTTTTTGGCCCAAAGATTTGACGGAATTTACCCTCAAGGACGGGGAATCCACCCAGAAGGTCATGGGTATCCTCATGGCGCACGACACTCTCCGTGAGGAGATCCCCGGGGGCAAAGGTATCCGCTTGATTCCGGAAACACAATTTCGTGTCGGCAACCGTGATATCTATGCGGCTGACTTTGTGTGGTACCGCGATGAAAATATCTCCGGCATCATGAAACCAAAACTGGGCGTAGCCTTAGAACGGATGGAATATGGTAATTTTTATGGGTTCATGGAATCCTTTAAAATCAATGATGACGTCATCGCGACTGGGGGACAGGCATGGGAGCGTTTACTCAAAGAATTACCCTTGGTAAACCGGAAAAGGAAAGCGGCGGAAGCAATTAAAGAACATGAGATCGGGGAGATCAGTCACGAAATCAAAGAAGCTACCATCCAGCTAAATAAATTAAAGCGTAACACTCATCCTACTGCTGAACAGGTGTCGAAAATTGAAGAGTATAACCAGTTCATGGTGGCAAAAAATGAAGAGTTCCAGACATTGAAGGATAAAGCGCAAAAAATCTTGGATGAGGCAGACGATTATTCTGGGGTATTTAAAACGGCCGACGGGCGGGAAAAAGTCATTCCGCTTTTGAATATTGTGGAAGCATGGCAGCCGAATAACATGAGTGTATTTGAAAAATGCATTTTTTATGTCAGGCAAGTCTGGGGATTTATCTTTGATGACCCCCGTGAGTCCAATCAAGAGGGGGGGGTATTCCCCGCCATTTTCGGTACTGTGGTCATGACGGTGCTGATGAGTCTCGCAGTTACTCCCTTTGGCGTTTTGGCAGCCTTTTACCTGCGTGAATACGCCAGTCAAGGGCCATTTGTCCGGGCGGTACGGATCGCTATCAATAACTTGGCCGGTGTCCCCTCGATCGTTTTTGGTGTTTTCGGACTCGGCTTTTTCGTCTATTTTGTCGGAGGTACTATGGACCAGTTATTCTTTTCTGATTATTTGCCGACACCGACATTTGGTACAGGAGGCATCCTTTGGGCCTCACTCACTCTGGCCCTACTAACCGTTCCCGTCGTCATTGTTGCTACGGAAGAATCCATTGCCGCCGTACCGCGCGGTGTTCGTGAGGGTTCGCTCGCCCTTGGCGCATCAAAATTCCAGACAATTTGCCGTGTCGTTTTACCAGCGAGTGTCCCGGGGATTCTGACCGGGATTATCCTTTCCATGGCCCGTGGGGCTGGTGAAGTGGCACCACTCATGATTACCGGGGTAGTAAAGCTCGCCCCTGAATTGCCAGTAGATTTAACTTTCCCCTTCTTCCATTTGGATCGTAAATTCATGCACCTGGGTTTTCATATATTCGACGTTGGTTTCCAGTCACCAAATGTAGAGGCCTCTAAACCAATGGTTTATACGACGACCCTTTTATTGATTTTGATTATTATAGGATTAAATATCGTAGCCATCCGGCTCCGTGATAAAATCCGCAAAAAATATCAAACCGGAGCTTTCGCTTAACCTCTAAACTTGATAAGGTCTTATGGGAATCATCATGGATAATACTGAAAAATCGCAAGACACCCAAAAACACCGACAAGCCCCTGCGGGCATGAAACGGGTGGAGATGGATTTGTCGAACGAATCGAATGCCGATTTTAATACGCTCATTAAGATCGAGGATCTTAATTTATACTACGGCAAGAAGCAGGCACTCTTTGATGTGAAGATGGATATTCCTGACAAACAAGTGACCGCATTTATCGGGCCGTCAGGTTGCGGGAAAAGCACCCTCTTGCGTTGTATCAACCGGATGAATGACTTGATCGATGGGGTGAAAATAACGGGTACTTGTAATCTTGACGGCGAGAATATCCTGAGTAACAAGATTGATGTCATCGAATTGCGCAAAAAAGTAGGAATGGTCTTCCAGAAATCGAATCCTTTCTCTAAATCGATTTACGAGAATATTTGTTATGGCCTGAGGATTGGTGGCATCAACGATAAAAAAATCCTCGATGAAGTCGTCGAACGCAGTTTGCGCGGGGCCGCCCTTTGGGAAGAAGCCAAAGACCGTTTGCATGATAGTGCCACGGGGTTTTCGGGGGGACAACAACAACGCCTTTGTATCGCCCGGGCGATTGCTGTCGAGCCCGAGGTGCTGCTGATGGATGAGCCTTGTTCGGCCCTTGACCCGATTGCGACAGCGAAGGTTGAGGAATTAATCGTCGAGCTCAAGAAACAATACACCATCGTCATCGTGACCCATAACATGCAGCAAGCCGCGCGCGTGTCGGATTATACGGCCTTTTTCTACCTCGGAAAACTCATCGAGTACGACCGTACCGCCACAATTTTCACTAACCCATCTTTAAAACAAACAGAAGATTATGTGACTGGAAGATTCGGTTAAAAAAATCCTTTTTAACCATAACCCAAAACTAATTAACAATTATACATGATTTATACAAAAATGGAACGCACCTTCGAACAAGACCTGCAGTCACTAAAAGATAACGTCCTCATGATGGCCAGTTTGGTTGAAAACAACCTCAAACGCGCACTCAAGCTTTTGGTTGACAGGGATGATTCCCTTTTTGATATCATCCAGGCCGAAGAAAAACAAATCGATTTATTAGAAATGCAGCTAAATAACCAGGTGGTCCTGTATATCGCCCGGCAAGCCCCAGTGGCCTCAGACCTCAGGTTTGTCCTGACAGTGGTCAAAATTTCTTCTGACCTCGAACGTTGCGGGGACCAGGCGGTTAATGTCGCCAAAAAAGCGCGTACCCTGAATAATGAGCAGCCCCTCAAACCTCTTATTGATATTCCACGTATGGCAACTATTTCCTTGGAAATGTTGATGGCCAGCATGGACGCATTCGTCAACCGTAAGCCCGGCTTGGTCGTCGAAATTTCGGAGCGGGACAAGGAAGTCAACGAGATTAACCGCCAGCTTTACCGAGAATTAACCAGCTTCATGGTCGAGGATCCGAGCACTATTTCACGTTGTCTCTTACTGATGGCGATCTCAAGGCATTGGGAACGAGTGGCCGATCATGGCAAAAACATTTCGAAAAAAGTTTATTATCTTTATGAAGGTAAGGATATTTCACATCCCGATGCCCTCTCATAGCATCCTGACCCAGGAAAAGTTTTTTTATTATATTATTAATTCCCATTTGCATTCTTCGGCTACTTGCACTATAAAAACCATAAGTTTTTATGCCCTATTATAAGTATCAAGCACGTAATGCATCTGGAAAAATCATTTCCGGTAAGATTGAAGGAGTCAATGACTCAAATGCTGTTTCCCAGCTAGCCGCCAAGGGATTGGTGGTTATGTCGATGGAACAGGCTAAAGGCGGAGCAGGCAGTAAGACGGGGAAAGTCACCAATGAACAGTTGGTCATGTTTACCCGCATGTTGGCGACGATGGTGGATGCGGGTATCCCCCTGATCCAATCCCTCACAGCTTTATATGAGCAGAGTGACCCTAAGAAAGCGGCGGGTATGAGGAAAGTATTGCAGGACGTGATTAGTACCGTGGAAAAAGGAAGCAGCCTTTTTGAAGCCTTTAGCAAACATCCTAAAGTTTTCGACAAACTCTTTGTCAGCATGGTTAAAGCGGGTGAAGCAGCCGGTTTACTCGCCCCGATCTTGGCCCGGTTAGCCTCCTATTTAGAAGCCAGCGAAAGACTCCGTAAAAAAGTCAAATCAGCCATGACCTATCCCGTGGTCGTCATCGGTCTTTCCATTTTGATTACGATGTTTCTGATTGTGAAAGTCGTCCCTGTATTCGCAAATGTGTTTAAGGACTTCGGCGCGAAACTCCCCGCCCCGACACAGTTTCTTGTTGATATCAGTGATTTTTTCCGTTCACCACTCGGCTTTATTGCGACCCCGTTGGTTGTTGGCGGCATTTATTTTGGGATCAAAGCCTTTTTAAATTCCACCAGTGGACGCTGGTGGTGGGATGGATATAAATTCAAGCTACCGGTCTTTGGTGAGCTCGTCCGCAAAATCACTCTGACACGGTTTGCCAGGACTTTTGCCCAGTTGATCCGAAGCGGTGTGCCGATTCTTGAAGTTATGCAAATCGTCGGTGCTTCCAGTGGAAATGTCCAGGTGGAAGCTTCCATCAAACGGGTTTCAGCAACAGTCGAAAGAGGTGACCCCTTGGCTACGGGTTTAGCGAAGGAACCTCTTTTTCCGCCCGTCTTGATCCGTATGATCCAGGCCGGTGAAGCCACGGGTAAGGTAGATGCCATGCTAGATAAAATCGCCGACTTTTGGGACGAAGAAATTGAAGCGACCCTCGGCGCCCTCACCTCCTTGCTTGAACCGATCATGATCGTCGTGCTCGGGGTAATTATCGGTGGTATTGTCGTGGCCCTTTTCCTCCCGATCTTTAAACTCAGCGAAGTCGTTTCCAAATAACCGATTATCACTTTTTACCGGCACGGATGAAGGCATACCGATGAAACACCTCTTGGAAAACTGGTTTTACTTTTTTTGTCTCTACGTGACATTTGTCTATTTCAAGGTGTGTCATCGTGCCCGTTTTTTGTCCAAGGACAAGGTTCCCCTCGAAGGAGGTCTTGTCATTTGCATGAACCACGCCAGTTTCTTTGACCCGCCTTTGGCCGCTGCGGGAATCCGACCGAGGACCACTTGGTTTCTAGCCCGGAAAACACTCTGGAAGAACCCATTCTTTGGCAAGCTCATCACCGCGTTGAATTCGATTCCGGTGGACCAGGACCGTCCCGACATGAGTAGCCTGAAAAACATGATTAAAAAACTCAAGCAGGAACAGGCTATCCTGCTATTCCCTGAGGGGCAAAGGACGTTGGACGGGGCTTTCTGTGCCGCCCAACCGGGAGTCGGTTTAATCGTCGCCAAATCAAAAAAACCCATTTTGCCGGTCCGAGTTTTCGGTAGTTACGAGGCTTGGCCGAGGAATGGTAAAATCAAACTTTTTACTCCTATCACCGTGGTAGTCGGCGATTCATTCAGCTTGAATGACCTGATCGACTCATGGCAGGGTAATGAACGGGCCCTCTACCAAGCCATCTCCGAGAAGATTATAGAGCAAATTGCATTGATTAAAATCCCCGCTTAAAAGATCTTCGCTCATCGGCAGTCAGTGTATTGACGATGTAGGGTGCGAAATTCACGAAGGAAATAAATCTTGTAGGGACCCCTATTCTGCATGGCTTCGCTGCGCAATTTGCCTTCGCTTTGATTTCCTGATGTGTCAAAAATATGATTCCCGTGCGGACTTGTTATCGGTCAAGGAATCTGGCGGAGGAATTCGCTATTGCTAGGATATTTCTGGAGGAATGACAGGAGTCTTTCCATGGCTTGGTCGGGTTGTTGACCGGCTAGTCCGCGCCTGACTTTATTCATTTTCTCGAGCTCATGCGGGGGCACCAGTAGCTCTTCGCGGCGGGTACCGCTTTTATTAATGTCCACTGCGGGGAAAATACGGGAGTCAGCGAGTTTGCGGTCGAGGACAAGCTCCATATTACCTGTGCCTTTGAATTCCTGAAAGATCAGCTCGTCCATCCGGGACCCGGTATCGATCAGGGCGGAGGCGATGATCGTGAGGGAGCCGGCTTCTTCCGTATTACGTGCGGCGGCAAAAATTTTGCGGGGGATCTCCATGCCCCGGGCATCCATACCCCCGGACAAAGTCCGGCCTGAGTTACCCATGTTATTATTAAAGGCTCTTCCGAGACGGGTCAGGGAGTCCAAAAGCAAGAAGACATCACGGCCGGATTCGGCGAGGCGTTTGGCTTTATCGATGGCCATTTTGGAAATATGGGTATGGCTCTGGATATTCATGTCATTGGTCGAGGCGATGACATCCCCTTTGACATTGCGACGCACATCGGTGGCTTCCTCGGGGCGTTCATCGACGAGTAAGACCATGAGATAAGCCTCAGGATGATTCACGGTGACGGCATTGGCGATGTGTTGGAGGAGAGTGGTTTTCCCGGTGCGCGGGGGAGCGACTATGAGACCCCTCTGGCCTTTGCCGATCGGAGCGACCAGATCGATGACCCGGGTCGTCAAGATCTCAGGCTTTGTCTCCATGACAAACCGTTTATTCGGGTTAATAGTCGTGAGCTGGTCAAAGGGAATCAAGTCCCGGTATTTATCGACAGCATCACCATTGACTTCCATGAGGGTGCGGAGTTGTGGTCCCCGATTGCTTTGGCCCATTTCACCTTTGAGCATTAATCCTTCACGGAGATTATTGATCCGGATAATGTCGGGTAACACAAAAACATCAGTCCTCTGGGGGAGATAATTATTTTTCGGGTCACGCAAGAAGCCGTAACCCTTGTCGGAAATTTCCAAAAGACCCTCGATAATTACCGGGGGACGCGCAGGAATCGGTGTGGGTTTAGGCCTTGGGGCAATGGGTTGCAGGATCGCTGCGGAAGTCGCGGCTTTAGGCTCTGGGGCTTTGTTGACCTCTGTAGCAGGTGTTGTCGCCACAGGAGTCTCAGGGGGTGGTGTCGTTGATACGGGTGGAGGGGTGACGGGAGCTGTGGGAGCAGGGGCAGGAGCTTTTGTTTCCACAGGCGGGATTACCGGTGTGGGAGCGGGTGTCTGCATCGCCTTGACCACGGCCTCTTCGACAGTCAGGCCTTCTTTCATATAGGCGGCTAGCCGGGCGCCCATCTCTGCGGCAGGATTAGAAGATACAGGTGGCACGACTTCTGCCTTTTCTGTAATTTCCACATTTTTGACGTCATCTTTGGGAACGGCTATCTTCTTGGGTTTACGTGCACGAGTGGGGCGTGAGCCCGCTGCTGGCCTTACTTGTCTTGGCATATTAATGGACCTTCAAACGCATTTTTTGCGTCATTGCTTAGCGTAACTTAATAGGGTTATACATGAGGTTTTTTTCTAATCACTTTATGATCGGAAAGATTCCTGCAGTTCTAAATTTCGAGGTGAAATTGCATGAACGAGGAAGAATACTTTTTACATGTAAGCCAAATTTCGCGCTTGTTGCAAGCAGTATTTTCGTGCATAGGCATTTTTGACATGCCGAAGATACTTTTTGAAGATAACGATTTTTTAGCCGTGCAAAAGCCTGCAGGGATACCCAGCCACAAGGTCGCAGACCTTGCACCGGAAGGGTTTTACGAGTTTTTATGCCGCCGGTTACATCTAGAGCATCTTGGTTTACACCAGAGGCTCGATAAGGAGACCAGCGGGGTCATGCTTTTTGCAAAGTCACCCCTGGCTAATAAATCCCTCGCGGAGCAATTTGCCTCCAGTCGGATCAAAAAAACCTACTTTTTTCTCTCGCCTCAAAAAGCCCCTCAAAATGCCTGGACCTGCCGTGACGCGATCACGGGTAAACCCGCCACTACGGAGTTTGAATTTATTGAAAAACACGGCGCCTATTTTCTGTATGAGGCCAGACCACAGACCGGACGCACCCACCAGATACGCATTCATGCCAAATCCAGTGATTGCCCGATCCTGGGGGATTCCCAATACGGGATAAAAATGCCCGGGGATAGCCCGGCATCCGGGCGCATGTATCTCCATGCCGGTAAATTAGAATTCTTCCATCCGCTCACGGGCCAAACCACCTCTATCGAAGCGGCACTGCCGGAGGCCTTTGATAAGCCCTCCGTTTCCCGGGTAGCCCGGGATTTTGTGGAATGCCTCTTTGATGGTACGGAGACAAATGCCTACCGCCTCGCCCCCTATTCCAAGGGACAACCGTCCAAATATTTCATCGATATTTATAAACAATTTGCCCTTGTCTCCACGGAATCAGAGGATGCCGGGCAATCCGGGGTATTAGATGAGCTCGTAGAGCAGGGGATCATCTCATGTTATCATAAGCAGCTCGATAAAAAGGTGCGTGGACAGGCTAATGGCCCCACCCATCTCGCCGGGGACCTGATGAATGATGACTTTTATATCCGGGAGAATGGCCTCCGTTTTCTGATCAGTTTTAAAGAGGGTTATTCCGCCGGGTTATTCCTCGACCAGCGGGAGAACCGTTTTGACCTGAAGTATTGGTGCCAGCAAAACCCCGGGGTCGAAGTCTTGAATGTATTTTCTTACTCGTGCGCATTCAGCGTGGCTGCCGCCGCCGCAGGAGCGCGCACGACGAGTCTGGATCTTTCGACGAAATATCTGGATTGGGGGAAGAAGAATTTTTCCGCCAATAAAATCCCAGTTGAAGGCCACGACTTTATTTTCGGCGATGCTTTTGACTGGATGAGGCGCTTCAGCAAAAAAGGCCGAAAATTCGATTGCGTCATCCTCGACCCGCCTACCTTTTCGACGAATAAGGACGGGAAAGTATTCCGGGCGGATAAAAACTACGGTGAACTCGTCGCTCTCGCGATCAAATTACTCAAACGTCCCGGCCTCCTATTTTGTTCGACGAATATGGGCACACTCAAACCCTTTGATTTCGAGCGCATCATTAAAATGGAAATCCAGAAGGCCGGACGCAAAATCCGTAAACAACATTTCCAAGCCGAACCCTTCGATTTCCTCCTGCCCGGTTCACCGTCCTTTTATCTGAAAACCTTCTGGTTCTGGCTGGAGTAGGTTCGGCTGTGGATTAACCTTCCGGTTTGATCCCCGTCATGATAGGATATCGGCCTATGGAATACCGCAATCTTGGTCGTACCGGTGTGAAAGTCAGTGAGCTTTGTCTGGGCTGTATGATGTTTGGCGGTCGGACGGGCGAAGAGGATACCGCCAAAATCATCGACCGGGCTATCGATGCAGGAATTAATTTTCTGGATACGGCAGATATTTATTCTCGGGGTGTCAGCGAGGAATTTGTCGGCAAAGCCCTGAAACAAAATGGAAAACGTGGCCGGATCATTCTCGCCACAAAAGTACATGGGCACATGTGGGACAATGACCCGAATGCCTGGGGCAATAACCGCCGTCACATCGTCGAACAATGTGAGGCATCCTTGAAGCGGCTCCAGACCGACCGCATCGATCTCTACCAGATTCATCGTCCAAATTCCGAAACCCCGCTGGATGAGACATTACGCGCCCTCGACGATTTGATCAGGGCCGGGAAAGTGCTTTATACCGGCACCAGCACCTTTGCCGCTTGGCAGCTCATGGAGTCTCTGATGATTTCTAAGGAATCGGGGTTAAACCGTTTTGTCTGTGAGCAACCGCCCTACCATTTGCTCGACCGCCGTATCGAGCGGGAATTGATTCCTTTTGCGCAGACCCACGGGTTTGGCCTGATTCCCTGGTCCCCGATTGCTCAAGGTTTTTTTACGGGCAAATACCGGCGCGGTGAAGATTATCCCCCGGATACCCGCTTTGCCGGCGGCACCAATGGACGTCAGTATAATGACAAAGCCTTTGATGTGCTTGATTGTGTCGAGCAGATTGCCCGCGAGAAAAATACGGGACCCGCGCAAATTGCGCTGGCTTGGTGCAAGGACTCCCCCGCCATCACCAGCCCGATCATCGGCCCACGCACCATGGGACAAATGGAGGACTTCCTCAAAGTCCTCGATGTGAAACTCACCGACGACGACCGTAAAAAGCTCGATGCAGTCTCCCCTCCCGGCGGTGTCATCGTCCCTTACTACGAAGCCGATTTCGGCCCCCATAAATTCCGGCAAGCATAATGCCCGAGAGTGTTAAAAGGGTTGTTTCATGTCCTTGGGCAGGGGGGGACATCAAAGGCTTGGATGACGGTGGCGATCATGGAGTAGTAACCGGTGATCATGACGATTTCAATAACCCCTTCGACCCCGATTTTTTTGGTGAGGGATTTTTGCAAGGGCAATGGCTGGGACTTGCCTTGCAGCGCAAATTGCGCGGCTGTGATCGCCTGTGAATAAACTATCTTTGGTGGGAGTGCCTTGCGGGTCCTGATTTTTTCAATGAGAGCGGCAGATACCCCATTATCCAAGGCGGGTGCGAGGTGATGGACCCAGTCATAGGCGGCATTTTGTTGCCGGGCGACCGAGAGAATGACGACTTCTCGTACGTCTGCGGGCTAATTTGCTCTTGAACCGGAGGAAGGTGCCGAGGTCCCCGACGCATGGGGCCAGCGCGGGATAGTTTAAAAGCGTGCGGTACATCCCATCGATACGCTCGCGTTTTTTGATGAGTGCAGCTAGTAGTTTTTTTTTAACTGCTAGATTTTTTGAACGGGTGGGGTCGGGGAGTTTAGCTATAAAGGTGTGAAAAATGAGGGAGGAGATTAATCGTGGTCGGTCCATTCCTTGACGGATTCGGAATAAGGCGTCACGGGGGTGGGATAATCTTTACCGCAACGGATATCGAGAAGGACCGGGCCCGGGGCGGCGAGGGCTTGTTCGAAAACGGGAATCAAATCCTGGGGTTGATCGATCCGGATGCCGGTGACCCCGAGGGACTGTGCAAATAACGCCCAGTCATGGGTGGTATTGGTCGTGAGGGCGGTGGGCGTGGGTCCCATTTTCCGAGCGCGGAGGTAAACATTGCCCAAGGCACTATTATTAATGACGACAAAAATGACTTTGACCCCGAAACGTGCGGCGGTCTGGATTTCCATTCCATGCATGAGCATACATCCGTCACCGGTAATGACCACATGGGGTTTATCGGGCCGGGCGAGTTTGGCCCCTATCCCCGCTGGGATAGCCCAGCCCATCGGGCCGAGATTCGTGGCGGAGAGGTATTCGCGCGGCGCATAGGACTCCCAGTAATGTGCGGAAAATGCGCGGTGCGCCCCGGAATCGACCGAGGCCACGGTGTCACGCGGCATGACCTTGCGCAGGTCACTGATCACACGTGCGGGGTGGAGGGGTGAGGCGTCACTTTGTGTATTGTCTAAGTCATAAAGACGGGGTCCAAGCGCGCGGATGGACTCGATCCATCGGGTGCGTTCGGTGCTGCCCGCCGACAGGAGGGAAGTGACCTCCTGGCTGGAGCGGATTGTTTTGATGAATTCACCACAGTCACCGACAATGGCGAGTTCAGTCTTATACGTGCGTCCGATCGACATGGGATCATTATCGATTTGGATGAGGGCTTTGGCTGGGCGGAATTTTTTATTCCAGAAAAGGGTGTCGCGCTGGTTGAGGCCTGAGCCCAAGACGATTAAGGTCTCCACCTCATCGGAGAGGATAGTCTCAATGGCATGGCGTGTGCCGGTGTAACCAAAAATGCCTAAGGCCAGTGGGTGGTCTTCAGGGAAGACTCCCTTGGCCCGGAGGGTGGTGGCCACGGGGATCTGGTATTCCTCGGCGAATGCGATGAGGTCTGCGGAAGCATCGGACTTCTCGATGCCGGCTCCGGCTAAGATCACGATTTTTTTCGAGTCTTTGATCGTAGGGGCAAACCGCGCAGTTGCTTCGAGGTCGAGCAGGCGGGGAAAATAAAGGTTTTCGGGGAGTTTCTCATAGACGAAATCCACCGTGGTATTCTGGATATTTTTCGGGAGGACGAGATGAACCGGTTTGCGCGGGGCAGACATCATGCGTTTGACCAGCCGCTGGAGGTCAAATTTCAGGAGCCGCACGTCATCGACTTGGAGCTCATCAGATGTCACCGTCCGGAGAATCTCGATATCGTCGAAGGTCGCCGCGCTGGAGTCTTGGAATCCCCCGCGCCCATCCCAGTCGGTGGGAACGATGCCGCTAATGAGGAGTATGGGGGATTCATCGGTGAGTGCCCCCGCCAGTGCGGTCACGGTATTTGTTAGCCCCGGGCCGCCAATGCAGAAACAAACGCCGAAATGGCCTTTGGCACGGGCATACCCGTCGGCCATGTATGCCGCCCCGCCCTCGTGGGCAGCGACAATCGGGATGAGCCCGGGGACTTGGTCAAAAGCTTCGAGAAAAGGGTCGATCAATCCGCCGGGCACCATAAAGAGGTGGGTGACACCTTCGGCCTTGATCGCGTTAAGGATATATTCAGTCGTTTTCATAGGAGGGATTCCTTGAATAGGTTTTTTTTCTGGGCGCAAGGAGGATACAGTTCATCCAGTTAAAATCTATGTCTAGAGTGAAAAATGATTTTTTGGAGCTAGGACGTTAGCCGTCTACCCTTCGATTTTGATGTGGGCGAAATATTCGATGTTACCGTTGGGGATCGTGGAGCCGAAGGCGGTGTTTCCGAGACGACTCAGGTGAGAAGCTACTTTCCCATTGATTTGGAATTCCACCATGAACTCCGTGCAATTTGCTTCGAGGCCAGCTTCCTTAAGGGGAATGATTCCTGTCATGCGGTAACCATTTTCCCGGGGTTGGCAGTCGAGCTTCACACGGGAATTCATCTCCAATGCCGGAAATGGATTGGCAAATTGGTAGAGCTGGGCCGGGGTTTTGGTGGTAGATGGAACAATGAAGGTCTGTTTGATTGAAGCATTTGATGCGATACCGACTTGGTATTCTTGAGCATTTGCCGGGGCGAAATTCACCTCGATGCTGCTGGAGCCCCAAGGCATCTGGTGGTTGGGTTCGATCTGGAGATCGATGACATCCACACAGAGGCCTAAGGCATTACCGAAGATACCAAAACGGACTTTAGCGATTTCAAAGTGGGCCATACGAATCATGTGGAAGGAGCTGTCGGCCAGGGCGACCGCAATTTGCTCGGGGAAATCCACCGAGGGGGCGCGTTTGATGGTCAGGGATTTAGCTTTGGGCGGGTGGCAGAAACAGCACGTGGGCCGGAAGGTGTCGTTATCGGGGTAAACCGAGAAAACGGCTTTTGGTGTGAGGGAGGGGAGGAGGAGTGTGAATTTTTTCTTCAGTGTTTTACTGGGGGCGACCCGGACAGTAATCTGGTTGGGCCCGAGGAGCTGGGCTTTTCTTTCACATTCCACCGACAGGGAAAGTTTCGCTTTTGCCGCCAGTGATCCGGTATTGGTGAATGCCCCTTCAATAACGATCTCGGTAAAACCTTTTATTTTTGCGGGGCGTTCAGAGCGGAATGATAATTTTACCGAGACCACCGGGTTTTTGACGGTTTTTTTATTGTAGGCCCATTTGGAGTAATGCGTGGGCAATTTGCCGCTGTAACGGGGTCCGGCCTGGGAAATATCCAGAGGGTTAAATCCCATTTTTTTGATGGCGGGTGAGTCCCCTCGTAAGGAGTAGTCATCAGCATCGATAGCAGTGAAGAGAGGGTTGACGAGTAATGAACCGGCAAATTGCCCGGTTCTCTGCCATTCCTCCAGCGGGATGCCATTGATCATGACCGGGCCGGGGATTTTTTTGTAGAATAAATTATTACGGAAAAGGTAACGGGAGGTTTCCAAGAGTCCGGAGTGTCCTTTGATTTCACCTTGATCCCAAGCGATGATATTCCTCTCGACGAAAGAGGTGCGGTGGCCTTCCGTGCGGCCGGGGTTAAAGTGGGCATCACGCGCGTAGGCAAAAATATTATTCCTTACCCAGAGGTCTTTGCCGTAGTGGGTGGAGAATCCTGCATGACCGGTGCGGTAAACGAGATTGCCTTCGATGAGGAGTTCACTACTGCCTTCATCCGGGTAAATGCCCCAGCCACCGTAACCGTAACAACTGACATGGTGGACGACATTACTTTTAATCGTAGAGCCCGGTTGGCGACCGAGGGTGTAGATGGCTCCATTGTCACTGAGGACTTCATTCCAGTTAATGTGGTGGACATGGTTGTATTCGATCCGGTTATCCTGTGTGCGTGTGGGGCCGTAACCCCAGACCCACCCGGTCGAGATGCCCGTGTAATTCATGTCATAAATGTGATTATGCAGGATGCGGTTGCCGCCAGCGTCCCCGATCCAAATACCGATCGCGCTGGGGAAGATTTTACCACCATCATGGATTGTGCAGTCAGTGATCCAGCTACTTGAAGAGAAGTTCTGTTTTTGTTTTTCATCACGGGAAAGCTTTTTGAGGGGTTCATGTACTCCCATGGCAGCACTGCCTGTTTCATGATACACTTTGACCCCGCCTGCCCCGAGATCCTGAAAATGACAGGCGACGACTTTATTGCCATGGCAGTGGCTACCGATTTCCAAGCCATATTGGGCGACATGGCTGATTTCACAGCCGTAAAAGACACAATGCCGGGCATTGGAGAGGTGGATAGCTGCCGGGATGCCCACACAAGCTTGCACATATCCGCAATTCCCTGCGGGTAAGCGGAAGTCAGCGTGCTCGATGCGGAGATTTTCAAAAAGGACATTTTGTGCCGGGGCTTTTAATGACGAGCCTTCGATCCGGATGATTTCACCGATCACAGGGGCGATTACCTCGGTGTGTTCCGGCGTTTCACCTTCGAGCGGGATATAATAAAGTTTTCCGGTGGGTCGGTCTAAGTACCATTCACCGGGGTCGCTCAAGCATTCAAAGACATTATCAAGAAAATAACGGGCGTATTCATTTTTTTCATCGAGCAAGTGCCCAGTGGATTTGCCGCCGAAATGAACCACGGATTTTCCGGGGTCGAGGGATTTGATGCGGTGGCGCATCTCGAACCAGAGCTGGTAGATAGTTAGGTCAATCGAGGAAATGTCGTGGAACTCTCCGATATCCCCCTTTTTGAATTCCATACGGTCGGGGCCATTGTACCAATCAAAAGCTTTCGGGTTCTGCCCGTCGAACCCGGTAAAATGATAGAATCCTTTTTTGGGGAGGCGCGGGCGTTCGCGCCGTTTTCCATTGACCCAGAGTTGGGTAAAGGAGAGCTGGCCTTTTTGGACTTCAGGCATTTTTGTGACCCAGCATTTGACACCATTGACTTCCGCGTGCTCCCAGCCGGTGATTATTTTTCCGCCACTCAAGGATGCATGTACCCCACGTGCTGAGGAAAAAACCAAGTGGCCTCTTTCATGAGTCAGGGATGAGTCGATCAGGAGAGTCTGGTCAAGGGCATGGCGGCCTCCACACAGCTCGATACGGATATCTTTCGCGGGAAATCTTTTGCGCAGTTTGCGCGCCTGGGTCAAGGCCGCAGAGAGGGTCTGGTCTTTGTCTTGGGTGACGGGAAGGATGAACTCGTTTTGAACGGTTTTCATATAAAAGGTGGCGGCTCCATCTCTCCCAGCTTCAGGGAAAAGAGCAAGGAAGATTTTTTGCCAAGGAAGCAAGTGCAGGAAACAGTCTTTGGTCGTGTCTCGTGCCTAATGGGGATGATCATCACGGACATCCTGAAACATTTTGATTTTTGCGTAGGGCAAGTGAGTCCGCTTGCCTTACGCGTGGGAAATCTTATTTATGTTTGGGGAGCGATCATCCCGTTTTTCCGCGCGTAATTAAAAATGCCCCCGGCATCAATCACGTCTTTGGCTTCACCCATTCCTTTGAGGGAATAGACATCCTTACCGTTGACCGTCAGTGTGCTTTTTTCTAAGTCGATGACACCATCGTCACCGGTTTTGACCTTTTCACAGAGGCGATCGACCGAGTCCACGGGGTAAAGTTCCCCGGTCGCGATACAATTCCTGTAGAAAATACGGGCATATAGCTCGGCAATGACCGCTTTGCAACCAGCCGCCCCGAGGGCGATCGGGGCGTGTTCACGGGATGAACCGCACCCGAAATTCCGTCCGGCGACGATAATGGGGAATTCGGTTTTGCTTTCACCGTCTTTGACGTAACGAACGGGATAAAGCTGGTCGGGTAATCCGATCATGGCGTATGAACCAAGCTTCTCATATTCGTCCGGAATGGTCGGAACGAGGTTGAGGTATTGGGCGGGGATAATCTGATCGGTGTCGATATTATTCGCGCAAACGAAAATTTTGCCTTTGATGATGTGTTCACTCATAAAAAATCCTATTGATCGCTGGTCAGTTAAAAATAAATGTGGGGTTGGACTGGATCCTTCGATAGGTCACCGACAGTGTCGGGCTCGACGTAGAAGGTTTTTTTACTGGAGTTTTGCACTTCCAGATAACCACCCGCTTGTCCGACGATGCGGATGCGTTCACCCCGGTGGAATGCCCCGTCTGGCATAGCTCCACCGCCAGGGGGGACTTTCCAGTAATTCGCATTTTCAGTGACGATCATTTTATCAAAGGGCATATCATTAAAACCCCCGTTTTTGCCGCCGGTAGAGGAGCAGCCAGCTACGAGGATGATCATGAATGCCAATGCTAAAAATGAGGGGATGAATTTTTTCATGGGGGTTTTCCTTGGGGGAAAAGGGTTACTTGCCGTAACCAGTGATTTCGCGGGGGTCGGTGATGTACCCGTTGATCGCGCTGGCGGCGACTGTGGCCGGTGAGGCGAGGAAAATCTGGCTGTCTTTATGGCCCATGCGTCCGGGGAAATTTCGGTTTGTCGCGCTGATACATTTCATGGGGGAATTCATCCGCCCGAAGGTATCGGTGGGTCCACCTAAACAAGCTGAGCAACCGGCATTCTCGGTCATTTTTACCCCGGCATCCACCAGCATATCCCAGACACTGCGACCGTCCCACATGATGGTTTGTAAATCACCCACGATCTCCGGCGTCGCAGGGACTCCGAAGGTGTCGATCTTGACCTTGTGCCCTTTGAGCACGCGGGCAAATTCCAAAAAGTCACTGGTTTTCCCCCCAGTACAGCTGCCGACATAAGCCCGGTCGAGGGTGACGTCGTGCATGTCGCGGGCTTTTTTGCGTTGGCCCGGATCAGGATGACAGGCGACGGTCGGCTCGATTTTCGACAGGTCCACCACGAGATCGTAGCAGAAGCTCTGGTCATTATCGATCTCGACGGGAGTATAACTGGATTTCGTCCCGTTGAGTTTCGTGCGGTAATCGACCATTTCCTTGGTCTTTTCGTCGAAGGGGAAAATGCCGTTTTTGCCACCGGCCTCGATCGCCATATTGGCAATGGTCATACGGTCGTCCATAGTCAGGCCTAAGGCCCCCGGACCGTCGAATTGCATAGCGCGGTAGGTGGCCCCGTCGAACCCGATCTCCCCGATAATGTGGAGAATGACATCTTTGGCCATCACTCCATGCTGGAGGGCACCTTCAAGGCGGAAATGCATGGTCTCGGGCACTTTGATGAGCAATTTGCCTGTACCCATGACGAAGCCCGCATCGGTATTACCGATACCCGTGGCAAATTGGTTAAACGCACCCGCCATACAAGTGTGTGAGTCCGTGCCGAAGAGCACTTCCCCAGGGCGGGTATGCCCTTTTTGGGGGAGCGCCGTGTGGCAGACACCCGCAAATTGTGAACCGTACTGGCGTTGCAAGGGGCTTTTGGTCGAGTCATAGATCCAGTGACCATCCGGATCGTCGATCACATCGTAAAAATATTTCAGCCCTTGCTCTTTGACGAATTCACGCAGGATGTCCACATTGCGGTTCGATTTCGAGTCCGAGGTGAAAATATAATGGTCAGGGATGATGACAATCTTTTCTTTGTCCCAGACCTTTGCGGTCTTGCCAAATTCCCGTTTGAATACACCGATCGTGCCCGGTCCGCACACATCGTGGGTCATCAGCACATCGGTGTCGACCCAAACGGCTTCACCTGCAGTTACCCGCGCCTTTTTTCCAGCGCGCGCCAAAAGTTTTTCTGTCAAAGTCATACCCATAGAGGCCAATAACTTACTCGCCTCCGCCCCTTCCTGCAATAGCATTTTTACAGGAAAAGGCCTGATCAAATCAGTTTCTCGGCACAAGTCCGTGGAGGAACGCCATAGCCAAACAAATTGCACCACAAAGCGAACGAAGGAAGACGTTTTAAAAGAAAGGGTTTCTCGCGCAGTTCGCAAAGGGCCGCAAAGTTTTTTTGGTTTTCCGCGTGTAGGCCGACCGGCCCGGTTGCCACGGGCCAGAGTTTCTCTGGTTACATCCGGCACTCGGCAAGCAGGGCCGCTCGCCCTACACGTGAAAAAGGGATTCACCACAGCACTGCTTCCCCCTTCTGGGGAGCAATTTGCTCCTCGCGACTGGAGGGACAATCTTCCGATTGTACGCGCCGAGCATACACAGCGGTTAGACCCATTCCGTCCTAAGCACCTTCAGAGCAATTTGCGCGAAAATGGCGGTGAAAGACGCGGGGACCGAGGATGCTTCCCAGTAACGTTCTGGAAAAAATAAGTTTCACGCAAAGGCCTATGATTTTGCTCGGTAGGTGAACACCCCATAGTAAGTGCCGCTAACCAAAGGTACATTACTAGCATGAACATAATCATTGTACTTCTCGTA
>Ga0105046_10004944_pt1 | contig 21173 bp, 17 predicted proteins | sample MAT03_FD_78385 | JGI IMG/M metagenome (GOLD analysis project Ga0105046, IMG submission 78385) | Freshwater microbial communities from Lake Fryxell liftoff mats and glacier meltwater in Antarctica - MAT-03 (megahit assembly) | ecosystem: Environmental > Aquatic > Freshwater > Ice > Liftoff...
CGCCAACTTCTCGAGTATCGCGACCGACGCGAAGGGCGTCATCCAGATTTTCAACGTCGGCGCCGAGCGGATGCTGGGCTACACGGCCGCCGAGGTGATGAACACGATCACGCCGGCCGACATCTCTGATCCGGACGAGGTGGTCGCGCGAGCCAAAGTGCTGAGCGTCGAGCTCGGCACCACGATCAAGCCCGGCTTCGAAGCATTGGTGTTCAAGGCCTCGCGCGGGATCGAAGACATCTACGAGCTGACCTACATCCGCAAGGATGGAAGCCGGTTCCCGGCGGTGGTGTCCGTCACGGCGCTGCGCGACGCGCAGGACGTCATCATCGGCTATCTCTTGATCGGCACCGACAACACCGAGCGGAAGCAGGCCTCCCAGTACGCCCGCAGCCTCCTCGAGGCGAGCCTCGACCCGCTGGTCACGATCAGCGCCGAAGGCAAGATCACCGACGTCAACGAAGGCTCGATCAAGGTGACCGGCGTGGCGCGGGAGAACCTGATCGGCACCGACTTCTCCAACTACTTCACCGAGCCCGAGAAGGCGCGCGAGGGCTACCAGCAGGTCTTCGCAAGGGGCTTCGTCACCGACTACCCGCTCACCATCCGGCACAAGGACGGCCGTCTCACCGACGTGCTCTACGACGCCTCCGTATACAAGGACGTGAGTGGCAACGTCCTAGGCGTCTTCGCCGCCGCCCGCGACATCACCGCGCGCAAACAGGCGGAAGAGGCGCTGCTCAAGGCGGGGGCGCTGCAGAGCGCGATTTTCAACAGCGCCAACTTCTCGAGTATCGCCACCGACGCGAAGGGCGTCATCCAGATTTTCAACGTCGGCGCCGAGCGGATGCTGGGCTATACGGCCGCCGAAGTGATGAACACGATCACGCCGGCCGACATTTCCGATCCGCAGGAAGTGGTCGCGCGCGCTAAAGCGCTGAGCATCGAGCTCGGCACTGCGATTACGCCAGGTTTCGAGGCCTTGGTATTCAAGGCCTCACGCGGGATCGAGGATATCTATGAGCTGACCTACGTCCGCAAGGACGGCAGCCGGTTCCCTGCGGTGGTGTCCGTCACGGCGCTGCGCGACGCCCAGGACGCCATCATCGGCTATCTGTTGATCGGCACCGACAACACCGCGCGCAAGCAGGTCGAAGAAGAGCGGACGAAGCTCGATCAGCGGCTGCGCGACCAGCACTTCTACACGCGCTCGCTCATCGAGTCCAACATTGACGCGCTGATGACCACCGATCCACGCGGCATCATCACCGACGTCAACAAGCAGATGGAGGCGCTGACCGGATGCACGCGGGACGAGCTGATCGGCGCGCCGTTCAAGAACTACTTCACCGATTCGGGCCGGGCGGAGACGGGCATCAACCGCGTGCTGACCGAAGGCAAAGTCACCAACTACGAGCTCACCGCGCGCGCCAGGGGCGGCCACCTCACCGTGGTGTCCTACAACGCGAGCACGTTCCACGACCGTGACCGGCGGCTGCAGGGTGTGTTCGCCTCGGCGCGCGACGTGACGGAGCTGAAACGCTTTGAGCAGACGCTGCAGCTCAAGAACGTCGAGCTGCAAGATGCGAGCCGCTTGAAGTCCGAATTCCTCGCCAACATGTCACATGAGCTGCGGACACCGATGAATGCCATCATCGGCTTCTCCGAGGTGCTCAAGGACGGCCTGGTGGGCGAGCTGACCGATCAGCAACGGAGGTTCATCGGCGACATCTTCAGCAGCGGCAAGCATCTGCTCTCCCTGATCAACGACATCCTCGACCTCTCCAAGGTGGAAGCCGGCAAGACGACGCTCGACCTGGAGCTGGTGCAGGTGTCGTCGTTGTTCGTGAACAGCTTGTCGATCATCAGGGAGAAAGCCGCGACCCGCCACATCCGCTTGGAGATGGATCCCGCCGTGGAACTGGGTTCGATTCGGGCGGACCCGCGCAAGGTCAAGCAGATCCTCTACAACCTGCTCTCGAATGCGGTCAAGTTCACCAACGAGGGCGGCCACGTGACCCTGCGCGCTGGCCGCGTCCCGCGCGCGGACGTGGGTCAGCAGTCCCTCTCCTGGACGGGCCGGAGCTTCCCGTTGGCCGACAACGAGTTCGCGGACTTTCTGGAGATTACCGTCACCGACAGCGGAATCGGGATTCCCGGGGACAAGTTGGAACAGCTGTTCCGGCCGTTCAGCCAGATTGACAGCAGCCTGGCGCGACATTTCGAAGGCACGGGTCTCGGTCTGGCCATGGTGAAAGTTCTCGCTGAGTTGCACGGCGGCACGGTGGCTGTGGAAAGCGCCCTTGGCGAGGGCTCGCGTTTCACGGTCTGGCTGCCGCTGCGGGCGCCGGAGGAAGGGGCGCTCACGTCGGCCAGAGCACCGGCCGCCTCCGGTATCGAAACGCCGGCGGGAGCACGTACCGCGCTGGTGGTGGAAGACGACTTCAAAGCCGCTGAGCTGATCCGGGTGCAACTCGAGGCGGAGGGTTTCAACGTACTGCACGTCGCCTCCGCCGAGGCCGCGCTGGCGGTCGCGATACAGCAGCCCTTGTCGCTGATCATCCTGGACATCCTGCTGCCCCACATGGACGGCTGGGAATTACTCACCCGCCTCAAGCAGATGCCGGACCTGCGGCGCGTCCCGGTCGTGATCATCTCGATTGTGGCGGTTCGTAACAAGGGCTTCTCGCTTGGCGCGGCGGCGGTCATGACGAAGCCGATCTCCCGGCAGGAGTTGTACGAGTCGCTCGTCGATCTTGGTCTGCTTCCTCTCGCGCGGCGCCAGACGCTCAAAGTCCTCGTGGTTGATGACGATCCCAAGTCGGTGGAGCTGATCGCCGCCCACCTCCAGGTTCTGGCCACTACCGTGCTGCGCGCCTACGGCGGCCGCGAGGCGATCGATGCCGCTCGGCAGGAGCTGCCGGACGTGATCGTGCTCGATCTGATCATGCCGGACGTGAACGGCTTCGACGTGGTGGAGGCGCTCAAGGAACAGCCCGACACGGCTCGGATTCCGATCATGGTGTTCACCGCCAAGTCGATCACTGCCGAGGACCGCGTCAAGCTGACTGGCTATGTGACGACCATCATGGAAAAGGGCGAGTTCGACCGTGACCGCTTCACGGCCGAAGTCCGGTGGGCCACGTCGGGGCGCCCAGTGGTCGGCTGACATGGCAAAGATCCTGATCGTCGAGGACAACCCCGCCAACATGAAGTTGGCGACATTCCTGCTGCAGTCGGCGGGCTATACCGTGATCAACGCGACGGATGCAGAGGCCGGGCTGACGTTGGCACGTGAGGAGCAACCCAACCTGATCCTGATGGATATCCAGCTTCCCGGCATGGACGGCCTCGAAGCCACGGCGCTGCTCAAGCAGGGCAGCGCGACGCGCGCCATTCCGGTGATTGCCCTCACCGCCCTGGCCATGAAGGGCGACGAGGATCGCGTTCGAGCCGCGGGATGTGATGGCTACATCGCCAAGCCGATGCGCTATCAGGAGTTTCTGGCGACCATCGCGTTTCAACTGGCCCAGACATGAACCCAAGCCCAGACGTCGCTGACCTTCCCGCCCGCATTTTGATCGTGGACGATGACCGCCCCAGCCGCCAGTTGATGGAAGTCATGCTCAACCCGGAAGGCTTTGTCTTCCTGACCGCTGCCAGCGGCGAGGAAGCGCTTGTCCTTGTGGCGCAGCAACCGCCCGACCTGATCCTGATCGACGCCCTGCTGCCGCGGATGGACGGGTATCAGGTGGTGGCCCAGATCAAGGCCAACCCCGCCACCAGACACATTCCCATCATCATGGTCACCGGCCTGGGCGATCGCGCGGCCATGATGCTCGGGCTGCTCAGCGGAGCCGAGGACTTTCTCATCAAGCCCGTGGATCGCGCCGAGCTGTGTGTGCGCATCAGGAACCTGTTACGCCTCAAGGCCTACGGCGATTACTACCGCAAGTACAGCGAGAGGCTTGAAGCCGACGTGGTCTCGCGTAGGGCCGATATGGTCGAACGAACGGAGACCCCGGTGCCACCAAGTCCTTCACAGGCCTGATTGCCTGGGCGTTCGCGCTCGCGCTAGCGGGCCGGGGGCGCCCACGGGTACGACCGGCAGAACTTCGCCATCGGGCACACCGGGCACGCCGGCTTGCGCGCCGTGCAGGCCATGGCGCCGAAGTCCATCAGCGCCTGATTGAAGTCGAAGGCGCGGCCGCGCGGCACGAGCGCCGCCGACACGAGCCACAGATGCTTGAGCATCGCGTGCGACTTCGGTTCGCCCTTGCCGAGGAACACGCGGAACAGCACGCGCGCCACGTTGGTGTCGAGAATCGCCGCGCGTTTGCGGAAGGCGAAGCTCAGGATCGCGCCGGCCGTGTATTCCCCGATGCCCTTGAACGAGAGCAGCGTCTCGCGGTCCGCCGGCAGTTGGCCGCCGTAGCTGGCCACCGCTTCGCGCGCGATCGAATGCAGGCGCTTGGGCCGGATGTTGTAACCGAGCGGCCGCCAGGTGGCCGACACGTCGGCGTCGTCGGCCGCGGCCAACGCCTCGAACGAGGGGTACTTGCCGAGCCACTCGTGATACTTCGGTAGCACGCGGTCGACCTGGGTCTGCTGCAGCATCACCTCTGACACGAGGATGTGATACGGGTCGGCGGTGGTGCGCCACGGCAGGTCGCGACCGTGCTGGTCGTACCACTTGAGCAGCACACGCCGGAAGCGTGCGCGCTCGGCCGGGGGGGGAATTGTCGGTTTTCGGGCGCGGGTGCCGCGCGGGCGCGTCATAATTCGGGGAGTGAAGATCTACACGAAAACCGGTGACGACGGCACCACGAGTCTATTCGACGGCACGCGCGTCGCCAAGACGCACCCGCGGGTGCAGGCCTACGGCACGGTCGACGAGCTGAACGCGCATCTGGGCGCGGCCCGCGCCGCCGGTCTCGACGCCGACCTCGGCGACCGGGTCACGCACATCCAGCGCGACCTTTTCGCGCTGGGCGCCCGGCTGGCCGATCCGCGTCACAAGATCGCCGACCGCGTCACCAAGGCCACCATCGCCGAGGCTGACGTGGAGCGTCTCGAGGGCTGGATCGACGTGCTCGAGGCGGAACTGCCCCCCCTGCGCCATTTCATCCTGGCTGGCGGATCGCCCGCGGGCGCCGCCCTGCACGTGGCGCGCACCGTGTGCCGCCGCGGCGAGGCTGCCGCGCTCGCCATCGGCAGCGACCAGGTCGAGCCGGTGGTGCTCGTCTATCTGAACCGGCTGTCGGACCTGTTGTTCGTGATGGCCCGCGCAGAGAACCACCGGGCCGGCGTGCCCGAGCAGATCTGGTGACCGGCGGCACGTCGGAGCTGGCCGCCGACTATCAGACCTGCCTGGCGCTGGCGGCCTCGCACTACGAGAACTTCCCGGTGGCCTCGCGGCTGGTGCCGGGTGTCATCCGTCCGCACGTGGCGGCCGTCTACGCGTTTGCCCGCACCGCCGACGACTTCGCCGACGAAGACGGCTACTCCACGCGCGAGCGGCTGCGCCTGCTCGACGAGTGGCTCGAGCGTCTGCACGCGGCCGTCGGGGCGGTGGACGACGATGTGCCGCCTGGGGGCGGGGCCCACGACCCCGATGCGGCGTCGCCCGCCACGCGCGACGCGATCTTCCGCGCGCTCGGCCACACCATCCGCACGCGCCATCTGCCCGTGTGGCTCTTCGAGGCGCTGCTCTCGGCCTTCCGGCAGGACGTGACCACCACGCGCTACGCCTCGTGGCCGGCCGTGGACGACTACTGCCGCCGCTCCGCCAACCCGGTCGGCCGGCTCGTGCTGCGGCTGTTCGGCTACGACGACGACCGGCTCGATCGCTGGTCCGACGCGATCTGCACGGCGCTCCAGCTCACCAACTTCTGGCAGGACTTCGCAGTGGATTGGCACCGCGGGCGACTCTACGTGCCTGAATCCGAATGGACGGTGGCGGGTGCCAGGCTCGAAGACCTGCGCCCGGGCATGACCTCGACGCCGCGCGAGTGGCAGCGCGCCCTGGCAGCATGCGGGAAGCGCACGCGGGCGCTCTTCGACGAAGGGCGGCCGTTGCTCGACCATGTGAGCGGGCGGCTGCGCTGGGAATTGCGGGCCACGTGGCACGGCGGCGCGCGCGTGCTCGAGCGCCTCGAGCAGAGCGGCTTCGACCCGGTGGCCGAACGGCCGAAGCTCGGGATGGCCGACGCGCTGGTGATAGGGTGGAGGACGCTGCTGTGAGCCGCGACACCTCGTTCTATTACTCGTTCCTCGTGCTGCCGGCCGACCGGCGCGACGCCATCGTCACCGTGTGGGATGCCTGCCGCGCCATCGACGACGCGGTGGATGAGGCGCCCGACCCGGCGGCGGCCACCGCACAGCTCGCGTTCTGGCGCGCCGAAATCGGCCGCGTGTTCGACCAGGGCGCGCCGCTCTCGCCCCAGGGACGCGCGCTGCAGCCGGTGGCGGCGGCGTTTGCCCTGCCACGCCGCGCCTTCGAGGATCTGATCGACGGCGTCGAGATGGACCTGACGCGCACCCGCTACGCCACCTTCGACGAGCTGCGCGAGTACTGCTGGCGCGTGGCGTCCACGGTGGGCATCATCTGCTTGAACATCTTCGGCTGCCGGCATCCGGGTGGGCGCGAGTACGCCATGAACCTCGGCCTGGCGCTGCAGCTCACGAACATCGTGCGCGACGTGAAGACCGATCTGGACAACGGCCGCATCTACCTGCCGCAGGACGAGATGCAGCGCACCGGCTGCACCGAGCAGGCGCTGGCGGCGGGCGAGGTCACCGGTCCCGTCGCGGCCCTGCTCGAGCTGCAGTGCCGGCGCGCGCGCGACTACTACGACCGCGCCGCCGCCGCCCTGCCGCCGGGCGAGGCGCGCCACCTCGTGGCCGCCGAGATCATGGGCGCCATCTACTTCGGCATCCTCAAGCGCATCGAAGAGCGCCGCTACGACGTGTTCACGGAGGTGGTGCGCGTGCCGCGCCCGACACGTGCCTGGCTTGCCGCCACGACCTGGGCGCGCACCCTGATGCGGGCGGGCGTGGAAGCGCTCGCACCGGCCCGCACGCCGTGACGACCGCGGATGCCGTCGTGATTGGCGCCGGCTGCGCGGGCCTGAGCGCCGCCTGCGCCCTGGCCGAGGCGGGCGCTCGCGTGGTCGTGGTCGAGGCGCGTCCCGTGCTCGGCGGGCGCACCTTCGCCACCCGCGACAAGCTGTCGGGCGACTGGGTGGACAACGGCCAGCACGTGCTGCTCGGCTGCTATCACGACACCCTGGCGTATCTGGACCGGATCGGCGCGCGTGACCGCCTGCACGTGCAGTCGACGCTCGCCGTGCCCATGGTCGACATGGCGGGGCATGCGTCCGAACTGCGCTGCCCGGCCCTGCCGTCGCCCGTGCAGCTCGTGGCCGGCGTGCTGGCCTGGCCGGCGCTGACGTGGGCGGACCGGCTGTCGGTGCTCGGCCTTGCGCGGGCGCTCGAGCCGGGCGCGCAGCGCGAGGCCGAGACGATGACCGTGCGGGCGTGGCTGCGCCGCTGGGGGCAGGCGGATCGCCTGGTGGAGCTGCTGTGGGAACCACTCGCCGTGGCTGCGCTCAATCAGCCCATCGACCGGGCCACGGCCGGCACCTTCGTCGAAGTGATCCGGCGCATGCTCGGGCCCGGACCCGACGACGCGGCGCTGGTGCTGCCCGCGCAGTCGCTCACGCACACGTTCGTGGAGCCGGGTGTGGCGTATCTCGAGCGCCACGGTGGCGTGGTGATGGCGGGTGCGGCGGCCCAGGTGACGGTCGATGACGGACGCGTGCAGGGCGTGCGGGCGCGCGAGGCCAACATCCAGGCGCCGGCCGTGATCTCGAGCGTGCCGTGGCACGCCGTGCGCGACCTCTTCCACGAGATGCCGCCCGAACTCGTCGACATCAGCCGGCACGCCGATGAGATGGGCGCGTCGCCGATCGTCACCGTGAACCTGTGGTTCGATGAGGCCGTGCTCGACACGCCGTTCGTTGGCCTGCCCGGGCGGTCGTTCCAATGGGCCTTCGAGAAGCGCCTCGTGGCCCCCGGACACGCCACACATGTGTCGCTCGTGTGCAGCGGCGCCGCCGACATCGTGGACCGCGGCAACGACGACCTCGTGGCGCTGGCGCACGCCGAGTTGTCGGCCGCCGTGCCCGCTGCCGCGCGCGCCCGGCTCGCGCGGGGCACCGCGATCCGCGAGCGCCGGGCCACCTTTTCGCTCGACGCCGGCCAGCCCCCGCGCCCAGCCACGCACACCGACCTGGCCGGGTTTTTCCTGGCCGGCGACTGGACCGACACGGGCCTGCCCGCCACCATCGAGAGCGCCGTCGTGAGCGGCCACCGCGCCGCCCGCGCCGTGCTCGACACGCCATGCGCGTAGCCCTCGCGCACTACCAGGAAATCGCCCTCAAGGGGCAGAACCGCCCGTGGTTCATTCGTCACCTGGCGCGCAACGTCCGTGACGCGCTCGCCGACCTCGATGTGGGCGACGTGCGTCTGCCCATGGGCCTTGTCGAAATCCCGCTCGGCGACAGCGTCGATGTCACCGAAGTGCGCCGGCGCCTGGCCCAGGTGTTCGGTCTGGCCAATTTCGCGCTGGCGCACCGCGTGGCACCGGACGTGGACGCCATCACCGAGGCCGTGCTGCGCGACCTGCCCCGCGGTAGCCCGGTGGCAAGTTTCCGCGTGGAGGTGCGGCGCGCTCACAAGCAGTTCCCGGTGAAGTCGCCGGTCGTCGAACGGCACATCGGCGGCCTGGTGCAGGACGCCACCGGGTGGAAGGTCGACCTCTCGCACCCCGCCTTCACCGTGTGGATCGAGATCGTGCCCAAGGCCGCCTACTACTATTACGGCAGGGAACCGGGCGCGGGCGGACTGCCCACTGGCACCGGCGGCCGCGTGCTGGCACTGCTCTCGGGCGGCATCGATTCGCCGGTGGCCGCCTGGCGCATGATGCGGCGCGGTTGCCACGCCACGTTCGTGCACTTCCACGGATATCCGTTCACCTCGCACGCCTCGATCGACAAGGTGCGCGAACTCGTGCGCGTGCTGGCCCCGTATCAGCTTGGCGCCCACCTGATGCTCATTCCGTTTGGTGAGCTGCAGCGGCAGGTGACGGTGACGGTGCCGGGCCCGATGCGTGTCGTGGTCTACCGGCGGCTCATGCTGCGCATTGCCGAACGGCTGGCGCGTAAGGTGCACGCGCAGGCGCTCGTCACCGGCGACGTCGTTGGGCAGGTGGCCTCGCAGACGCTCGACAACCTGGCGGTGATTGGCGCGGCCACCGACCTGCTGACGATCCGGCCGCTCGTCAGCATGGCCAAGGAAGACATCACGCGCGAGGCTCGGGCGCTCGGCACCTACCCAATCTCGATCCTGCCCGACGAGGATTGCTGTACCCTCTTCACGCCGCGACACCCGTTGACGCGGGCCAAGCGCCATCAGGTGGAAGCGGCCGAGCGCGACTTGCCGATGGCCGAGATGGTCGACGCCGCGGCCGCAGGTCCCGTGATCGAGCAGGTGGAGTGGCCAGTGGTAAAATCGTCGCCTGGCCGATAGCCGCGTTCCCCGCCTGCCGTCGCGACCCGGCAGCGGCTCAAAGGATCTGAGACATGGTGTTCAACTCCGTCGACGACATCACCGCCGCACTGGCCGGCACTGCCACCATCAGCGGGGATGCCATCACCGTGTCGGGCGCGCCGGCCGCCGACCTCGTCGATCGCCTGGCGCACACCGCCGCGTTCGGCGCCACGCCCGAGGTGAAGGGCACGGCCCGCTGGGTGATCCTGCATCTGGCTGCCCATCAGGGCGTGCGCTTCGCCTCGATCCACGACCTCTACATCGCCATGGGCCAGGGCCAGGCCAGCGGTTTCACGGTGCCGGCCATCAACATCCGCATGATGGCCTACGACACCGGCCGGGCGGTGATCCGGGCGGCCAAGGGCCTTGATGCCGGCGCGTTCATCCTCGAGATCGCGCGCTCCGAGATCGGCTATACCGAGCAGCGTCCGCACGAGTACGCCGCCATCATGGCCGCCGCCGCACTGCGCGAGGGCTTCCGCGGGCCGCTCTTCCTGCAGGGCGACCACGTGCAGGTGGCGCTCAAGAAGTACGCGTCGCCCGACCGCGACAAGGAGCTCGACACGCTGCGCGCCTTGATTCGCGAAGAGATCGCGGCCGGCTTCTACAACATCGACATCGACACCTCCACGCTCGTCGACCTCGACAAGCCCACGCTGGCCGAACAGCAGGCGGTGAATTGCGAGCTGGCCGCCGACTTCGCGGCCTTCATCCGCCGCAACGAGCCCAAGGACGTCACCGTGTCGGTGGGCGGCGAGATCGGCGAAGTGGGCGGCAAGAACTCGGACATCCACGAGCTGCACGCCTACATGCAGGGCTTCAACGCCGCGCTGGCCAGGAAGGGCGCGGGCATGACTGGCATCAGCAAGATCAGCGTGCAGACGGGCACCGCGCACGGCGGCTTCTGCGGGCCCGACGGCAAGGTTCGCATGGACGTGAAGATCGATCTGGTCACGCTCGCGGAGCTGTCGCGCGTGGCCCGCGAGAGCTACGGCCTGGGCGGCGCCGTGCAGCACGGCGCGTCGACGCTCAACGCCGAAGCCTTCGAGGCATTCCCGCGCGCCGGTGCCTGCGAGATCCACCTGGCCACCAACTTCCAGAACATGGTCTACGACCACGCCTCGTTCCCGGCTGCGCTCAAGGCCGAGATGTACGCCTGGGTCCGCGAGAACGCCCTGGAAGAGAAGAAGGCCAACGACACCGACGAGCAGTTCCTCTACAAGGCCCGGAAGAAGGCCATTGGGCCGTTCAAGAGCCGCACCTGGAACCTGCCGGCCGACGTGCGCGCCGCCATCGGCAAGACGCTCGAGGATGAGTTCGCGTTCCTGATGGGCAAGCTGCGCATCAACAACACCTCGGGGATCGTCGCCAAGTACATCACGCCGCACGCGAGCATCCTGTCGCTCGAGGCGTCGCGCCAAGCGGCTGCCGGCACGATCACGATCGAAGAGCGCAAAGCGGAAGGTCTGGCCGACTAGGTGCGCCGCTACGGGCTGGCCCTGGCCGTCGCCGGCCTGCTGGCGATCGTGGCCACGTCGTCCGATCTGGTGCGCCCCGGCTACTCGCCCGACGAGGAGTTCTCGCTGTTTGCGGTGCGTGGCATCGTGGCGCACGGCTTGCCGCTGCTGCCGTCGGGTCTGCTCTACGACCGCGGACTGGCCTATTCGTACGGCGCCTGGCTGGCCGGACTCGTGGGCGGTCAGGCGCTACCCGCGTTCCGTTCCGTGAGCGTGTTGTGTTCGGCGCTCTCGCTCTGGGTGCTGTTCCGCGAGTTGCGACGTCTCAGCACGACCGCCGGCGCCACGCTGGCGGTGCTGGCCGTGGCGGCCTCGCTCCCGTTCTGGGTGTCGGCCACCACGGCGCGGTTCTACGCGCCGTTTCTGCTGTGCTACGTGGCATCACTGGCTCTGCTGGCGCGCCCGCATCTGTCGTGGCGAGGCGTCATGGCGCTCGTGTGTGCCGCGGCCGCGGCCCGCTGGACGCACGAACTCGCCTTCACGCTGGCGGTTGTGCCCGCGGTGGCCGTGCTGCTCGCCGCCCCCGCTGAACGCGGGTCGTGGCTGCGACGCGCGGCGTGGGTCGTCGTGGGCCTGGTCGCCGGTCAGGCCGCGATCTTCGTGGTGCATGCGCTGGCGCCGCCCTCGAACGGCGACGTGATGGTGCGCCGCTTCTTCGTGTGGCAGGTACTCAATCTCTTCGAGCGGCCGCCGCTCGACTTGCCGCGCGCTCTGCCCGTGGCGGCGTTGGCGGGTGCCGTCGTGTCGTCGGGCCTCGCCCTGGCGCGGTGGCGTGTCGACGCCGTGGCCGCCACCCTGATGCTGGTTGGCGGCACGGCCGCTGCGCTCGGGCAACTGGGACTGGCGCCGGTCATGGCGTGTGCCGCGTTGCCCGTGGCCGCTACGGCGGCGCGGCGGGTCCTCGTGGGCACCGCGCTCGGCGTCGTGGCCGGCGCCACCGCGTTCTGGATGGTGGCGCTGATGGCCGCCGGTCTCGACGCCGGCAGCGCCTGGTTGCGGCTCAGCGCCACGGCCTTCGTCTACCCGCTCGACATGTTCGCCTACCTCGTGCGCGAGTCGCCGCTGCTCGTGAGCGCTGTCGTGACGCTGCTGCTGGCGAGATCCGCAGGGATGGGGGGGACGTGGACGGCGCACGAGCGCGCGCTGCACGTGCTCTGGACGGGATGGGTGCTGTGGTTCGGGGTGATTGAATCCGGCATCACCCAGCGCTACCTGCTGTTGCCGATGACGTTCATGGGTGCGGCACTGGCGGTCGATCTGGCCGCGGTGGCCGCGTGTGGCCGCGGCACGTGGCGCCGCTTCGCTCCGGCCGTGGCCGTGGCCGTCGTGGCGCTGGTGTCGTTCGAGTCGTGGCGGGGATGGGCCGGCGGCGAGCGCCGGTGGGTGGACGCGCGTCCCACACTCGACGTGGCGCCCCTGGCGTCCGACGTGCTCGCCACCGATCTCGTCGCCTGCACCGACGAACTCGCCTGCCTGCTGGCCGTGGGCCGGGCCGATGCGTGGCTCGCGCTCGACGAGTTCTTCCGCGAGCGCTTCATCGTGATGCGCTCGGGCGCGCCGACCGGCACCTACACCGGGGCACCGGTCGCGGAGTCGCTGCTGCCGCTGCTGGAGCGGGCGGAGCGCGAAGGGCGCCGCCTGGTGGTGCTCGAGGTGCTCAAGGACGTGCCCGGCTTCGGCTCGACCGCCGCGCTCGTCACCCGCCAGCTGGCGCGCGAGAACCTGCGGGGCGAGGTCGTGGCGGAGCGGGCCAGCGCGCGTCTGGTGCGGATCGTGCGCGCGCAAGAAGGAGCCGTCGCCAGCCGGCGCTGACGTGTTAGCATCCGCCTCCACAGGGGAGGCGTCATGAAACAGATGCTGACGGCAGTGGCAGTGTGTAGCTCGATTGCGCTGGGAACGTTCGCGCTGCAGGCGCGGGCCGGCGAGTCACAAACGCCGGCGCCGTCTCAAACGCCGGCCCGGCCCGCACCTTCGGCCGATCCCTACGTCACAAACGCCGTGCCTGGTGCCACCACCTTCCCGCTTGCGGCCCCGGCGGGGGTCGACAGCAAGGCGCGCGACAGCGCGCCGGCAGGCGCGGCCAATCAGGGCCCGTTCAACGCCCCCACGTGGAAGTTTGGCCCCGCCACGGCATCGCCAGCGGGCGCGAGGCTGTGGAATCCCGCGAAGATCAAACTGCAGCAGGGCGGCAAGGTTACCGGCGCCACGCTCTTTGGCGCCACCGACCCGAGTGTCTACTGCGCCATGGCGAACGCCGGCTACGACTTCATCTGGACCGAGATGCAGCACGACCAGAAGGACTGGGGCGCGGTGTCGCGGATGTGGCGCACGTGTCCCACGGCCAAGGCCGTGCCCGGCGTGCGCGTGGCCTACACCGACGAGCGGGAGATCCAGCACGCGCTCGACGCTGGCGCGCTCGTGCTCGTCGTGCCTACCGTCGACACGGTGGAAGAGGCGCGCGAAGTGGTGGACTGGACCTACTTCCCGCCGCTCGGCCGGCGCAGCAACGGCGGTGGGCAGGCGTTCGACGCGGCCATGTGGGGCGGCGTGCCCGGCGGCTATCGCGCCACGGCCAACGACAACATCGTGCTGGTGCTCATGATCGAGACGCTCGAAGGTGTGAAGAATGCCGCGGCGATCGCCAAGGTGCCCGGCGTGTCGGCGATCTTCGCGGCCAGCGGCGACCTGGCCAACTTCAGCGGCTACCGGCAGGGCGAGCCCGACTACGAGCGGCTCGTGAACATCGTGCACGACGCGGCGATTGGCGCGGGCGTGCGCCTGTGTGGTCCGCTCGCGTGGCGCGATCGCCCTGACTTCACCTGCTTCCAGGCCGGCAGCGAGACCGCGCTGATCACCCGGGGCGCCGCCGCCGAGCTCGGTCCGCTGGCCAATACGCAGGGGCAGGCCGAGGTGGGCCCGCTCGCCGTCAAGCCTCGTTGATGGCGTCGTCGTCGCGTGCGCCTCGGGCTTCGCGCAGGTAGTCGCGCAACGAGTCCCTGGTGCTCGAAAACGCCAGGTCGTCCCACGGCAACTCGTCGGCCTGGAAGGTGCGAATCTCTGAGCTCTCGTCGTCGATCACGAGCTCGCCATTCGTCCAGGTAGCGAGATAGACGATGATCACCGCGGCAGTGCCTGGGTACGAGTAGATGCCCACGAGGCCGTCGAGTCTGATGTCGATGCCGGCTTCTTCACGTGCCTCGCGGATGGCGGCGGTGCGTACTTCTTCGCCGCGGTCCACGTAGCCGCCCGGGAACACCCACCGGCCGAAACCCGGCTCGATGGCCCGGCGCGCGAGCACGATCCGCCTGTCGGGCATGCGGATGATGGTGCCGACGGCCAGTTTGGGGTCGAGGTAGAACACGAACCCGCAGGCGTGGCTGGTGCACACCAGCCGCATCGGCTCGCCGGCCTTGAGGGCACGCGACTCGAGCGCGCTGCCGCACACGGGACAGAAGCGGAAGCCGTGGCCGTGTTGCCCTGGCATGCTTGACGCCTAGCGCGGCCGTCGCGGACGCGTGCGCTCGAGCGCCTCGACGCGCTGGTCGAGACCGCTGTGTCGCACGTCAATCGATTGCAGGCGCGCGTCGTGTCCATCGAGCCGCTCGGTATGGCGCGTGTGGCTCTCGTACAGCATCGCCATCTGCGCGATCAGGTGCTCGGCGATCACGTCCATGTGGCGGCGCGTCTTCTCACCTTCCTCACGCAGCTCGGCTCTCGTCGCGAGAGGGGCGATGGCGGCTGCCAACTCGGCCTTGGTCGCGAGGAGCGCCACTTCCGCCTTGGTCGCGAGGAGCGCCACTTCCGCCTTGGTGGCGAGGAGCGCCACTTCCGCCTTGGTGGCGAGGAGCGCCATCTCCGCTTTCGTTGCGAGCAAGGTGAGGTCCTGCTTACTGGCAAGCGTTGGCAGAATCTGCTCGACTCGCGCGAAGCGGTCGTTGAGACTCTTGAGCTGTTCTCTCACGTCGTCGTCGATCATCGCACGCTCCGGTCAGAATCCACCGCGTGTGATGCAAGCCTCGCGCCGCTATTGGCGTCCCGCGGCGACGGCCTCCTTGCCACGCGCCAGGTAGATGTTGCGGGCCTCGGTGAACTGGCCGAGCACGTGCGCCTTCTCCTTGTCGCTGCGCCAGCCCTTGTCGGCGCTGGCCATCGTCGTGAGCTTGTCGATCCACTTCACGAAGTAGTCGGCCGACGCCTTGCTGCGGATCGCCTGTGTGCCGACCATGACGTAGATCGGATTGGTGACCGCCTGCGGACGCGAGTTCTCGATGGGGAAGGTGCGCGGCGCGCCAATCGCGCGTAGCGAGTACCAACCGCTCGTCTTCACCTCGAGGGGCAGCTCGAAGCTGGCCGTGCGTTTTGCGCCGGTGAGCGGGATGGTATGCACGACCTGTCCGTTCGAGACCAGCTCGAACCGTTCCACCGGCACGATGGAACTGAGCGTGCCCGTGAAGGTGACGCGCCCGCCGCCGGCCGGCACCGTCACCTCTTCCCCCATACCCGCGCCATTGGCCTCGAACTCGAGCAGCGGCCCGTTGGTGACGAAGCCCTTGCCGGCCAGCAGCGCCTTCATCCAGTTCTCCCACGTGAGCGGCTGATCGCCCAAGTGGAAGTAGCCGCGCGACGAGCCCACCAGTTCCACGCGGTGCAGGCTCGAGATCGAGTCTTCGCCGCCGGTGACCGGCACCCGGAAGCCGCTATTGAGCGTGTGATACCACACCGTGAGCACGGCATCGCCGGCGCTCTGCGACCACAGCTCGTGATAGCTCAGCGACTCGAGCGCCACGTCCACCGGAAAGCCCTTGGCCGTGCCGAGCGAGCCGTCCACCGGATCGGCGTCGCCGTTGTAGGGGTGCACGTAGGAGCCGATCCCGCCCTGCTGCCTGGCGTAGCGGAAGATGTCGGTGTTCGAGGGGTAGAGGCTTTCGACGCCGGTGCCTTCGTATCCGGTCACGAACGGCGAGATCAGATTCGACTTCAGGTTGAAGAGCGCGATGTGGCCGTAGAACGGCGGCCGGTACTCCTGGCCCACGTGCATCACGTAGTTGCCCTTGGAGAGCGGATGCAGCGATTGGCCCGGCGTGTAGTGCTGGTAGTCGAGGATGCGGTTGTCCTTGTTGGCGATCTGCAGGCTGGTCATGCTCATGTCCTCGGCCTTGGCCATCAGGATCATGTTCTCGGGCGTGTTGTGCAGGTTGCCGGCATAGTTCATGTGCACGTGGTTGCTGCCCGAGCGCCAGCCGCGGGCCTCGAAGTCGACCATCTTGCGCAGCCGGATCGTGACGTTGGCGGTGGCGCCGGGCTTGACGTCGATCGTGGTGGTGTTGACGTCGTATTCGAAGCCCTTGGCCACTTCGATCTTGAACGGGCCGGGCGGCGCGTGCGTGACGTAGTGGCCGGGCGTGTGGAACAGATGCCGGTTGAGCTGCGAGAGCCGTTCATAGGAATCACCGGGCGTGTAGGGCTTGCCGTCGGCGGCGGTGTGATAGACGCGAGCGGGAATCTCCTGCCCCGTGAGGTCATCGACGATGCGCACGGCCAGCGTGCCCATCGGGCGGGCATAGCGGCGCTCCGCGATCCGCACGACCGTCTGCTCACCGCCCCACGCCTTCATCAGTTTCAGCTGCGGCAAGCCTTCTTCGTTCGAGATGTAGGCGATCCACTCGCCGTCGGGCGACCAGCGCGGCAGGAAGTGATCGTACTCGCCGAAGGTCATCTTGTACGGCTCGCCGCCCACCGTGGGCAACACGAAGAGCTGGGTATATTGCCCGCCCAGATGCGACGCGTAGACCATGCGTTTGCCGTCGGGCGACCACTGCGGCCGCGTGCGATACAGCGTCTCTTCCTTGTGAATCAGCTTGGCCTTGGCCGTGCCCATCACGTTCGGCTCCACCGCCACGCGCCAGATGCCGCCCGAGCCGAGCGGGATGCCGCGGTTCGACACGAGCAGCAGCTCCTTGCCGTCGGGTGACCAGGCCGGCGAGATGTTGACGTCGATGGGACTGAAGTAGAGGCGCTCGCGGCCGAAGTCGTTGTCGGTCGTGATCTGGGTGACGCGCCCGGGCTTGCCGTTGGCGACCTCCATCACGTAGACGTTGAAGTAGCCGTTCGGCGCGGTCGACACATAGGCCAGCCGCGTGCCGTCGGGCGACCATGCGGGTTCGTGGTTCACGCGTGATCCGGTGGTGAGGTCGGTGGACGCGCCGGTGGCGAGGTTCAGCAGACGCAGGTTGATGCTCCTGGCGTCGTCGTCGGCGGTGTAGGCGAGCCAGCGGCCGTCGGGAGAATATTCGGGTGACGCCAGATATTCGCGCGGCGAGAAGACCAGTTCCTTGGCCACGGTGCCGCCGACCTCGACCGTCCAGATCGATCCGTCCATCGCAAACGCGATGCGCTTGCCATCGGGCGCCCACGACGGCCACCACGGCGAGCTGCTGGCCGCGGGCGCGAAGTAGTAGTTGTGCATGTAATTGCCACCGGTCTTGGCATCGGGGTAGACCTGAGCGGGGGCGACGCGGGCAACGGCAAGAATGGCGACCAAGGCGAACAGGGCAGACAGGGGGCGCGCGGCTGTACTCACATCGACCTCCGAAAACGGGCGGCTGAACCGGGCTGAGTCTACACCCGGCTGCCCCTGGTGGACAGAGGCGGGGCAGTCTGTTGTACTGGGCCCATGTCCATCCTGAAGGTCTCCCGCATGGGACACCCGGTGCTGCGGCAGAAGACGCGCGCGGTCGAGCGGTCGGAAATCAAGGATCCCCGGTTCCAGAAGTTCCTCGACGACATGATCGACACGATGCACGAGTACAACGGCGTCGGCCTGGCGGCGCCGCAAGTGCACGAGGCCGTGCGGGTATTCGTGGCCATGCTCGACAGCGGCGACGAGGCCGAGGCCAGCGTGATCATCAATCCCGTGATCACGCCGCTCGACGACCAGATCGTCGAGGGTTGGGAGGGCTGCCTCAGCATTCCTGACATTCGCGGCCGCGTGCCGCGCGCCCACAAGATCGTGGTGAAGGCGCTCGACCGCAAGGGTCGGGTCGTCGAGATCGACGCCGAAGACTTTCCGGCGCGCGTCATCCAGCACGAGACCGACCACCTCGACGGCGTGCTCTTCCCCGACCGCATGAAGTCGATGTCCACGTTGACCTACCTGGACGAGTACTCGCGATATCACGCGAAAGACAGCGACGACTAGATGAGACGACTCCGGCGGTTGGTTGCGATCCTGGCGCTGCTGGGCCTCGCGTGGTACTGGTGGGGCGAGTCGGCGGGCCCAGGGGAACTTGCCTATCGAGGCACCGTGACGGTTCCGACGTGGACGGCGGCGGGCCCGGCCGTGCTGATCGACAACGCGCATTGGAACGCCGCCACCAGCACCAGCGGTCTGGTGGCGTTTGCCGGGCTGCTCGCGGCTGACGGCTACGTTGTGCTGCCCGGTGCCAACGCCACGCGAGCCGAGACGCTCATCGACGCGCGCATCGGCGTGATCGCCAACCCCCTGGCCCTGAGCGGCTTGGCACGGCGCCTGGCCGATCGCGTGAGCCTCGCGCATCTGGCCATGTTCGACGACGACGCGCTGATGACGCAGGAGATCGAAACCACCATCCAGTGGATCGAGAATGGCGGGTCGATGCTGCTGGCGGTGGACGAGGATCCGATCGCGCGCGGCAGCGTGGGCCTGGCGGCGCGGTTGGGCGTGGAACTACGGCGCCGCCTGGTGATCGACTTGGGCCATTCCGAGCCGCGCTTTCCCGAGCGTCTCGTGTTCTCGCGCGAGAACGGCCTGATTGGCACGCATCCCATCGTGGACGGCTTTCCCGACGCGCCCCCGGTCAACCGTGTCGTGACGTTTGGCGGCCAGGCCCTCGTGCCACCCCCGGGTGGCGCCACGCTGCTGACGCTGAGCCCATCGGCCGCGGACGTGGCCCGCAAGGGCGACCCGGCGACGAGCGGTCAGTCGGTGGCTGGGTTGGCGCAGGCCGTGGCGATCGAGCGCGGGCGGGGCCGGGTGGTGGTGCTGGGTGACGTGGCCCTGCTCACGATGTCGGAGGTGGGCGATGGCCAGCCGACCGGGTTGTCGTGGGCCGGCACCAACAACGAGCGCTTCGTGCGCTATGTGATGCGCTGGCTCTCGCGGCGCGACGACACGCCAGCCCGCCGGTAGGGACCGGCGCCGTCTCGGTCATCACGTGACTTCTCCCGGTACACAGACACCTATCTATCCCATGTCCATCGGTAATTTCGACGTAACCAAGCAGCCTCCCCGTGGCGCCGAGATACTTGCCGGTCAGGTGTAAGCGAAATTTTCCCGGGCCAGTTCCGGCACTGCCCCCTTCGTTCAGCTGTGTGCCATCGGCGCTGTCTTCCAGGACGCGGTTAACTCAGCAAGCGGGCCGAGTGTGCCGACGCCCCCAGCGCCCAGTGTCTGCACGAATGAGCGACGATCACCTTGATGGATTGGTTAGGCACATTAGAGGTCTAACCACCTGACTACAACAGGGCCTACAATTACCGCCAAGCACGGCAATAACCGAAATACAGTAAGTGCTCGACCCGGCTCACCGGCACGAAGACAGAGGCGGCAGCGACAACAAAAACAGCGAACGACACCTGGCGAATTGCCGGGTCATGCTCGAGCGCGTGAGCGATGCCCGAATAATTGCTACTCATCGCCTTGACAAGACGGCGAAGGCCGGAGGTCTTGAACTGGTTGCGGGGCACCGGAGAGCTATGGGTCGCAGAAACGATTCATGCCTCGCCGTCTGCTACAGCGCCTGGTTCGGCGGCAGGCGCCCCCTCTGGCAGCAGCGGGAGGCGCACGACAAACTCACTCCCCCGGCCAATTCCCTCGCTGAATGCCGTCACCGTTCCCCCATGTAACTCGACCAGTCGCCGCACGAGGGACAGCCCGATCCCCAGGCCGCTCGGCCGGTCACCCCCCTCGGCCCCAATCTGGGTGAACAACTCGAAGACCCGAGACAGCATCTCGTAGGGAATACCCGCTCCGTCGTCACGAACGCGGACCACGGCCGCCCCATCCTCTCTCGCCGCTGCCAGGCTGATGTGCCCCCCAACGGGCGTGTATTTAGCGGCATTTGAGAGCAGGTTAGATACTACCTGGGCAAGCCGGGTGGAGTCGCCACTCACCCACAACGGTTCGGCAGACGGCGCCACCTCGAGATCGTGCTTGCGGGTCTCGATGAGCGAGTGGCTGAACTCGACGGCTGACGGAAGGACCGTCCGCAGGTCAATCGACTCCCGACGGAGCGTGAGCTTGCTGCTGTGGACGCGCGCCAGATCGAGAAGATCTTCGACCAAACGGGACATGTGCGCGGTTTGTCGCTCGATTACGCCCGAGGCCCACCGACGGGCAGCGTCATCAACCTGAGGGAATCGCAGGAGTGGGGCCACACTAGCGAGAGCATTCAAGGGGTCGCGTAGCTCGTGCGCGACCGCTGACAGGAAGTGATCCTTCTGCCGGTCGGCCTCTTCCAGCTCCCGCGTCCGCACGCGTAGTTCGTCCTCCAGCCGCCGGTGGTCGGTCATGTCGCGGATGGCGCTGGCGAAGAGAACCCCCGGCTCGGACGGCAGGGGACTGATCGAAACGTCGATCGGGAACTCGTGGCCGTCCTTCTTCAAGCCGAACAAGTCGAGGCCACGGCCCATGGACCGCGAGCGTGAGTCGGCAAAGTACGCCGTGCGGTGCGCGATGTGCGTTCTGCGGAATCGCTCCGGCATGAGCATTTCGAGGGGGCGGCCGACTAGCTCCTCTCGACAGTAGCCGAACAGTTTCTCGGTTTGGCTGTTGACTTGGACGACCATCCCGCCCCCGTCGATGATTACGACGGCGTCGGGGGCGGCTTCGAGGAAACCGTGGAAGAGCCGCTCGGCCTGACTGACCGGGGGCATCGGCCCAGCGGGTGGGTGATCAATGCCGGACAATGCGATTTGCCTCCATCTTGGTCATCCAGTTAGTCGTTGCTCGTGGAAGTCGCTATTGCACCCGCGGAGTGTGAGACGTCGTCTCTCTACGGCCGAACG
>Ga0105046_10004945_pt1 | contig 21172 bp, 22 predicted proteins | sample MAT03_FD_78385 | JGI IMG/M metagenome (GOLD analysis project Ga0105046, IMG submission 78385) | Freshwater microbial communities from Lake Fryxell liftoff mats and glacier meltwater in Antarctica - MAT-03 (megahit assembly) | ecosystem: Environmental > Aquatic > Freshwater > Ice > Liftoff...
CAAGGCGGTGGTCGAGGACAGCATCCGCTTCCTCGTCAGCGCGCGCCGGCAGGAGCGGCAGCAGGCCGTGGCCGACTGGCCGGTCTGTAGCCAGGCCAGGCCGGTGCCAGGGGTGGACCTGACCCGCACCAGCGCCCTCATGGATCTGACGGAGGCGCCATGATTTTGTGCGATGTGAACGTATTGGTGAACGCGGCGATCGAAGCTGCCGAGCACCACCGGGTCTGTCTCGACGCGGTAAAGGCCGCCGTCGCCGGCGGCGAGATCGTTGGATCGAGCGCCGTCATCAAGGCGGGCATGGTCCGCATCTGTACCCACCCGCGGGTATTCAATCCACCGATGGCGACCGCGCAGGCCTTCGCCTTTCTCGCCCACCTCGACCTTGCGGGTCGGGCCGAGGCGGTCGAGCCCGGCATCCGTCACTGGCCGTTGTTCCGCCAGTTCGTCACCGACTTCCGCCTGCCGGGGGCCGGGATGATGGACGCCTGGTATGCCGCCCTGGCGATCGAACACGACGCCGAGTGGTGGACCTGCGATGGCGGTTTCGCCAAATACCCTGGTCTACGCCTGCGGAACCTGCTCACGCCGTAGGTGCAACGAGCAGTGCATGCAGGCCGCCGCCCTCCTACCGTCCAGGATCATCATGACCGAGACTCCGCCCCGCCTGCATCTGCGCGTTACTGGTCCCCTGGCCTGCTTCAGCCGGCCCGAGTTCGCGGTTGAGCGCCCCAGCTATCCCTGGATCACGCCCTCGGCGGCGCGCGCCCTGTTCGAGGCGGTGCTGTGGAAGCCGCGCATCCGCTGGGAGGAACGCGAGATCCGGGTGCTGAATCCAATCAAGTTCACCAGCTTCCGCCGCAATGAGGTCGGCGGCGTGGTGTCCGTGCGCATCCGCGACGGCGAGAGCCGCATGACCGACGAGGATCGCCAGCAGCGCACCACCACTGCGCTGACGGGGTCGACTATGTGATCGCCGCTGACCTCCACCTGAACGCCGCCGTCGGACGCGACGGGGCCGACGACAACCACGCCAAATATATCATGAGCACGCGACCGAGTACGACGTCCGGCGCCTCTTCCACGACCTGGCCACCGGCTTCGACCGCGATCGTTTGCTCGGGCCTCGACAGGTCGTCACGGTCCTGATGGTTATGATCCGCGAACAACGGTATCGGACGCTGCTCGATTCGCCGACGGCGCTGTCGGCTCGTCAGCGGCTCATTGCCGCCGCCGACGCCTATGCCAGTGGCTGGCTGGCTGCGACGCCTCCAGCCAGCCCGATCATCGCTGCGGTTGACGGGGCTACGCAGCCCGTGGCGCGGGCACGAGGGGCCTAGGCTGACCCCCGAGTGCGGCATTGTGTCATAGAAATGGGCTCGAGCCCAGAAAAGACGAACCCCGCAAAGCCTAGGCTTTGCGGGGTTTCTATTGGCGCGCAGGGAAGGACTCGAACCTTCAACCCTCAGATCCGTAGTCTGATGCTCTATCCATTGAGCTACCCGCGCAGCGAGGCGGCATGATAGGGTGATTGGACGGACGTCAAGGTGATCACGGCCGACCGGATCGCCAGGCCGCTGGAGGGTTCACGTATTGATACGCTCACTCTCTCTCGGTCCGAACGGCTGACCAAAGGGAAGATAGGCTCGTTCTCCACAACCCTTTGCCACAACGGCATACAGAGCACCCCCGTCGGAGAACCGGCGGGGTGGTGCGTGGGGCCAGTCGCGTTTGCGACTTTCATTGGTGGAGGAATCGAGAATCGACGCGAAACCGCTCAACGTCAGCGTCAGCACAGACTTGTCGCGAGATCGACAAGGTCGCAAGGTGCTGCTCGTGGCACCTGAGCCGCACATCAATGAAGACCCCTGGCTGGAACTCATCCGCAGTCAGTCTGACGCTGATGTCGCTCGCCGCCTGGGCGTGAGCGACCGGCAAGTGCGCCGCATCAAGACGGGCAAAGTCAGCGCGGCTCGTTTGCGTGAGCACGCGAAGCACGACCAGAACCGAAGGGGAGAAGTTCGGCGCCCGCGCTCGCGAAGAGTGCGGGCGGCTTTTCTTTTACGACGAGCGCGCGATGCGGCTGCCAGTGTCGGCCACATCGCGGCGTAGATTCGTGAAAGGCAGGCTTCTCAGCGCACGAAGCGGTCAAGCAGCAGATCCTCTAGGCTCCGACGACCGTCTAGCACGCTCACCACGACGACCCGGTCTGCCTCAATGCGGTAGATGAGACGCCAGGGTTTCTCGATCAGCTCATGGAAGGTCATGACCCCATGCCAGCGAAGCTCGGGGACAATCCGGCCCCGCATAGGCAGCGTCACCAGAGTCTCAGCGCGTGCCTCGATGCGCTCAACGACACTCAGCGCATTGATAGCACTGTCCTCGGCAATGTAGGAGGCGACCGACTCCAGGTCGTCGCGGGCAGTGAATGCCCACTCAACGGTGTATCGGCTCACGCCGGCTTCCTTGCCTTGCTCTCGGCGGTGATGCGCGCCTTAAGTCGTTTCTTCAGGGAACTGAAGACCTCTGCTTGCGGAGTGGTACGACCCCTGGTGACGTCGGCTTCGCCCATCGCCACCAGTTTCAGCATGAGCAGCGCATCCCGGGTTCGCTGGTATGAGTCGTGGTCCTGGATGACGACCGTGCTGGTACCGTTCTGAGTTACCACCAAGGGATTTCGGCTCGCGTTCACCGCATGGATGACTTCGGCCAGGTGGGCTTTCACATAACTGACGCTTTGAGAGGTCGACATGGTTATCCGCTGTTAGTCAATATACAGTACGTGATACTGACCTACTGGCAACCGCGCTGCCGCCCTGCTCGTGGTCGGATCGGGCATCGTGCCGTCGGCGGACAGCTCCTGGTCGAATGGGCTTGGGGTAGGCCAACCCCCGGTCAGACGAACCCCTTTCGTGGGTGCCCAGGCGGCCTAACGACTCCACCGTGTTCGACCGCGATCTGCTCCCATCCCTGGATCACCTCCTCGGCGACCTCGAATCCGCCCTCGGCGGGCGAGTCACCGTCATGGTGGACAAGCTGCCGCCGGGTGAGTGGGGGCGCGGTCAGTTGCCGGAAAAGCACGGCGATCCTGCGGTGATCATCGTGGGCGAGGCTGGTCATGCCTTCCGCCACAGCGTTGCCAGCTACCAAGCTCGTGACCTGCTCCGTCGGGTTCAGCGTGGCGATGGCTTGGTTGCCACCCTCAACCCGCGCCACGATTAATCGGGATTCCGTCCAGATCATCAGCGCTAATAAAGGGGCCTACCATAAAACACGGCGACCCGCACGCGAAGCGTGCGGGTCCATTGTGAAAAAGTGGAGGCGCCGGGAATCGAACCCGGGTCCGGAACTGTTCGTGCGGCGCTTCTACGTGCGTAGCTGGTCATTTAGTCTCGCCCATGGAAGCCGCGGCCAGCAGCATATTCCATGAGCCAGTCCGGCGAGTCTCGCTGACGGTAATCGGACGGCTCCGTCAGCCAGACGATGAAAGTTATGGAGGGTCAACCGGGCATCGCCACCCGGAGGTCTCCATCTCGGTTGCTTAATTAAGCAGCGAGAGCGTACGCGACATGATCGTCGGCACGTGTTTTTTACAGGGGTTTAACGAGGCCTCCTGTACCTCGGCACGCCACGTTCGCCGGTGCAGTCCCGTCGAAACCTGTTCGCCCCCACACTCTCGATTGTCAACGACAGCATTATCTCCACGGGGGCCGACGGGGAAGTGGCAATGGCGGGGCGTCTGTCACGACTGGCCGACGTGGTACAGAGGTGCTAGCCTCAGACATGCGGATCATCGCGCATCGTGGCTGGTCGGAACGCGAGCCCGAGAACACCCACGCGGCGTTCTCGGCGGCTTGCACGACGGCTTGTGCCGGCATCGAGATGGATCTGCGCCTAGCCCTCGATGGCACCGTAGTGGTCTGCCACGATGCGACGTTGGCCCGCTGGGGCGGAGGCAGACAGCCGATTCGTCGACAGACGTTGGAACAGCTGCGGGAGCGCTGGCCGCTGCCGACGTTGGCCGAGGTGCTTGAGCGCTATTGCGATTGCGACCGCGAGCTGTGGCTAGAGCTGAAACCGCACGGCGGGGTCGGCTGGACGCGACGGCTGGTGGCAGCGACCTGCACTCTGGCTGAGCGCTACCGCAACCACGTGCGCATCCTCTGCTTTTCGCCAGCCACGCTGGCGTTGGTGCGCGCCGACTGGCCGCGGCTGCGGTTGGTGCGCAATTGCGAACGACTGGGTGACGATCCGGCGTGGTGGCGGGCGACAGCTGCCGCTGGCATCACGACGGTTGATGCCTGGCACGGCGCGTGGACAGCGCGTCGCGTCGATCTGGCGCGCGCGCACCGCCTTGGCACCGCCACGTGGACGATCGATTGCGCGGCAGATCTCCTGCGGATGCAGCGACTTGGTATTGCCGATGTAATCACGAATCGACCGGCCTGGGCGTTGCAGCGGGTGGCTCATGCCTGACGGACGGACGGCGCAGCACGCGTTGATCGCTAGCGAGCCGGTGGTGACGCCGGCGTCGGCGCTGCCGGCGTCGGTCGATCTGTGCGTGGTCGGTGGCGGCATCTACGGGGCGTGGACGGCGCTGGAGGCCCGACTGCGCGGATGCAGCGTGGCGCTGATCGAGCGGCGTGACTGGGCCAGCGGCACGTCGCGGGCCTCGTCGAAGCTGATCCACGGTGGTCTGCGTTATCTCGAACACGGACATGTCGCCCTGGTGCGCACGGCGCTGCGCGAGCGCGGCCTACTGCTGCGTCTGGCGCCACATCGGGTGCGCCCGATGACTTTTTTGGTGCCGGTGACAGCGGCTGGCCGGCTGACTCGGTTGCACCTGCATCTTGGTCTGCGCGCCTATGACTGGCTGGCCGGTCGGCAGGCGGGGGTGCCGTGTATGAACTCCTGGTCGCGTGAACGTACCATCGCAGGAGCGCCGTTCCTCGATCGTGACGGACTGGTCGCTGGCTTCACCTATGGCGATGCTGGCACCGACGACGCCGCGCTGGTCGGCGACGTAGTGGCGGCGGCCCAGCGCGCTGGAGCCGTGTGCGTCGCGCATGCGCCAGTCGCCTCGCTGGAACGTGTGGCCGGGCGAGTCACCGGAGTGCGCCTAGAGGACGGTCGGACGGTCGCGGCATGCGCGACCGTGGTGTGCGGCGGTCCGTGGGCGTGCGCGCTGGCTGGGTTGGATCCGGCCCGCGAAGTGCGTTTTACCAAGGGCGTGCATATCGAACTGCCGCCGCTGCCGCTGGTTGCGCCGTTCACAGCGACGGACACGGCATTGCTGCTGACCGCTCCGCAGGACGGGCGTGTATTCTTCGCCATTCCGTGGAAGGGCGGCACCATGGTCGGCACGACAGACACGGATTTCACCGGCGATCCCGACACTGTCGCGGTGACAGAGGCGGACATCGCCTATCTGCTGACGGCGTTGGCCTCAAGCTGCCCCGGTCTGGGCTTCGCTCGCCGGGATGTGCGCACGGCGTGGTGCGGACTGCGCACGCTGGCGCGCGGGGACGGCGCAGCTTCGAGCCTGTCGCGCGAATGGTCGCTGCGCGCACCCGAGCCGGGACTGTGGCTGCCGATTGGCGGCAAGCTGACCACCGCCCGGGCGGACGCGGTGCGCATCGTCGATGCGGCCACCGCGCCCAATCGGGCCTCAGTCTAGCCCTGCAGCCAGCACTCGATCACCGGCACCGAGACACCCGCTGGCTTGTCGGCCGGCAGGTTGACGAACAGGCAGTCCGGGCCGCCGACAACATCCTTCCAATGCTCCTGCCAGGGTTCCAGACCCTTGGTCTGCAGTTCGCTAGCGTCGTTGAGCAACTGCGCGTAGGCGACCCGTCCAGCCAGACCGGGCAGGACGATCTGCTTGTAGGGCCATTCCAGGACGTGGATGTAGAGACGGTTGGTTGCCGGATTCCACGTGTATTCGCAGCCGTTGGGCGGGGCGGGGAAGCCGTCTGGCACCTGGGTGCAACCGTAGATCGAGCGGTTGTGCCGCTTCATCCACACGCCGATGTCCTTGAGCCGTGAGAGGGCGCGATCGTCGATCTCGCCACGGCCGGTCGGACCGACGTTGAGCAACAGGTTGCCGCCGCGCGCCACCGAGTGGATGAGCGTGCGGATCAGTTCGTCGCTGCTGCGCCAAGTCGATTCATCGCGGTGATAGCCCCAACTGCCTGACAGAGTCTGGCAGGCCTCCCACACCACCTTGCGGCCCTCGTGGGTTGGCCACTTCAGCGGATTGAATTGTTCGGGAGTCTTGACGTCCCAGCCGTGCGGGATGTCGAGGCGGTCGTCGAGAATGATCTTCGGAGCCAGCTTGCGCACCAGGGCGAGCAGCTCCTCGCTGCGCCAGTCCTTCTGGCCCTTGCCGCTGCCGTCCGGCTTTGGGTAGCTGAAGTCGAACCACAGCACGTCGACGTCACCGTACTCGGTGAGCAGCTCGCGCACCTGACCGTGTAGGTACTCGGCATAGCGGTTCTGGTCGCGGCCAACGTTCATCGTCGTGCGGTCGGCGGCTTCACGGTACGGACCGATGTGCGGGTCGACAACGTAGTCGGGGTGGTGCCAGTCGATCAACGAGTGGTACAATCCGGTGCGCAGGCCCTTGCCGCGCATCGCCTCGACCAGTGGCCGCAGCAGGTCGCGTTTGGCCGGCGTGTTGGTCGCCTTGTAGTCGGTCAGCTTGCTGTCCCACAGGCAGAAGCCCTCGTGGTGCTTGGTCGTGACGACGTAGTATTTCATGCCAGCGTCGGCGGCGGCATCAGCCCACAGCTTCGGGTCATAGAGGTCCGGGTCGAAGCGGGTGAAGTACTTCTGATCGTACTCCCCGGTCGGCATCTTCTCGTTGTGGCGCATCCATTCGTGGCGCGCAGGCAGGGCGTAGAGGCCCCAGTGGATGAACATGCCGAAGCGTTCGCGGGTGAACCACGAGGTATCGCCTTCGGTGGTCAGGACATCGTGCCGGAAGGTCATGGGTGCGGTCTCCACGGTACATGCTGTCGGAGCGGGGCTGCCATCGCCATGCCCATGGGCGCTGGCTTCCATGTCCATTCACGAGATGCTCGGGCATGGCCGCCGCCGCCCCGATCGATCCGTTATGCCGCATCCTGACCGCCTGGAAGGCTGATATTGACCAGCGCTGGAGCCATCGTCTGTGCGATCCGTTTTGGCGCCTCTATCTGCACGACCAGTCTGGTGCCGAGGTGGTGCATCCGGGAGGCGTCCACCGGCTGGTTCCGCATCACCTGCATCTGCTGCCCGCGTGGGGCGATTTTTCGGCGCGCTGTGCCAGCCGGGTCGGCTGGCAGTATTACCTCCACCTCGATCTTGCCGACTGGGGCCGCGGTCTGATCTGCGCGCCGATTGCCCTGCCTGCCGATGGATCGACCTGCGAGACGATGCGCAACCTCTGCGACGGCACGACGGCGTGGACTGCCTCAGGTCGTCTGCGGGCCCGTGCGTTGGCGCTCTCTGCGTTGGCCGGGGCGGTCGCCATGCTCGATCCGGTGGCGCAGGATCAGCTGATAGCTGGTCTGTCGGGCGATGACCCGGTGTCGATCACCCGGCGTTTCGTCGAGGAGCATCTCGCTGAGGATTTGGATCTTCCGCGGCTGGCCAAGGCCTGCGGGCTGAGCGCGCGGCATCTCGGCGAGGTGTTCCATGCCGGCACCGGGCGGACGCCGATGGCCTATGTGCGTGAACGCCGAGTGGCGTACGCCGCCGAGTTGTTGCTGTCCGGCGCGGTGTCGATCGAGGACGTGGCTCAGCGGGTTGGCTTCGTCAACCGCCATCACTTCAGCCGTATCTTCGCCAGGCTGGTCGGTTGTGGGCCAGCCTCATATCGGCGTACGCGCCGACCGGTCAGCGACTGCCAGGCAGCGCTATCCCCCGCCGTGCCAGGCCGCTGATCAGATGAATTCGCACCAGTAGGCGCTGGGCGCGGTAGCTTTGACGCCGAAGGTGGTCTTGCCCGGGACTTCGAAGCTGGTGCCAGCGGGGTAGACGACCCAGGCGCCTGGGGCAATGCGCGCCTGCAGTTCACCGTTGACCACGGTCATGCGCTCGGCGCCGTCGGTGGTGAATTGGAACTCGCCGGGGACGATCACGCCGACGGTCTGCTTGCGGCCGTGCCGTTCGTAGCCGAGGGACTGGACCTTGCCGTCGAAGTAGGAGTTGTGCTTGAGCATGGGAATCTCTCAGTGGGCGTTGCGGGCGGTGTTGTTTTCGTGTGCCATCTTCAGCTTACGCTCGAAGACGAGGTCGGACCACGCAAGCATCAGGGTGGTGACGATGAAGGCGACATGAATGCCGACCTGCCAGCCGATCTTGGCGTGGTCGACCATGTGACCTTCCTTCGACAGGTCGTTGAACGACTGCAGTAAGTGAATGCCCGAGATCGACACCAGCGCGCCGGCCAGTTTGGTTTTTAAGGTGCCCGGGTCGATGTGGTCGAGCCACTCGGGGCGGTCCTTATGGTCGTCGAGGTCGAGTTTCGATACGAAGGTCGCGTAGCCGCCAATCAGCACCATGATCACCAGATTGGCGACCATGATCATGTCGACCAGGCCGAGCAGGATAGTGACGACGTCGCGTTCTTTGAGGATGCTCAAACTGGAAGCAAGATGCCACAGCTCATGGAAGAAGGTGTAGCTGAAGCAGATCTGCCCGCCGATCAGTCCGACGTAGAGCGGGGCGAGCAGCCAACGGCTGGCGAAGATGCTCCATTCGATGCCGGCTTCGAGACGGTTTGACATGGGACGGGGGTGATAGCGGCTGAGGCTGGCGTGGCAATCCGCAGACTGCCGGCTAAGGTCGGCCCCACCCATCCGTAGAAGTGCAAGGAAACTCCGCCATGCGTCTCGCCTCCGCCTCGCTCCTCACCCTGGCCGCCCTCTGCCCTGCCGGCGATGCCGACCTGCCGGTCGCCGCGGTGACCTTGTTTTCCAGCGGCGTGGGGTGGTTCGAGCACACCGGGTTGGTCGACGGCGACGCCACCGCCGAGTTGCGCTTCCGCACCAGCCAGATCAACGACGTGCTGAAATCGCTGGTCCTGCAGGATCTCGACGGCGGCAAGGTCGGCGCGGTCGGCTATCCCTCGCAGGATCCGCTGGAGAAGACGCTCAAGAGCTTCCAGCTTGATGTCAGCGGCAATCCGCCGCTCTACGCCCTGCTCAACCAGCTGCGCGGCGCCCAGGTCCAGGTCCAGGTGCTGGACGCGACGATCGATGGTGTGGTGGTCGGCTGCGAGCAGCGCCAACGCATCCTACCCAACAACGGCGGCCAGGAGACGGTGTGGACGCTCAACTTGGTCACTGACGGGGCGATCCGCCCGCTGGCGCTCGCCGACCTGCGCTCGGTCAAGCCCGCCGATGCCGGTCTGCGCGCTGAGCTGAGCAAGGCCCTGGCCGCCCTGGCCGCCGCCCGCGACCAGGACAAGAAGCCGGTCTCGCTGCAGTTTACCGGCAAGGGCCAGCGCCATGTCCGCCTCGGTTACGTCTCCGAAGCACCGGTGTGGAAGGCCAGTTACCGCCTGCTGCTGACCAAAGACAAGGCCCACGCCCAGGCCTGGGCGATCGTCGAAAATCCTACCGAAAGCGATTGGAAGGACGTCAAGCTGACCCTGGTCAGCGGCCGTCCGATCTCGTTCATTCAGGATCTCTACCAGCCGCTGTACGCTCAGCGTCCGGTGGTTGAAGCCGAACTACAGGCCGGCCTGAGGCCGGTGGCGTATGGTGGCGGTGTCGCACCGGCTAAACCGGTGGCGGGTGGGAGAGCGATGGAGGGCAAGCGGGCACGTCAGATGGATGCGGCGCCGGCGCCAGCGATGTCGGCGATGGCCATGGAGGAGCTCGCCGGAGGCGAAGCGATGAACGGGGCTGGCCGTCCCTTCGACGCTACCAGTTCGATCCAGGTCGCGACCCAGGCCGCGGCCGGGGTTGGCGAGCTATTCACCTACAACGTCGGCACAGTGTCGATCCCGCGTCAACGCAGCGCGATGATCCCGTTCATCGGCAGCGACATCCCGGTCGAACGGGTGTCGATCTACAATCGCGCGGTGCTGCCGCGCAATCCGCTGGCCGGCGCGCGCCTGACCAACAGCACCGGACTGCATCTGACGCCAGGGCCGGTCACCGTCTACGATGACGGCACCTACGCTGGCGATGCCCAGCTGACTGCCCTGCCGCCCGGCCAGACCCGGCTGATCTCGTTCGCCATCGATCAGCGCCTGCTGATTGATGCCGAACAGGAGCGCTCGCGCGAGACGCGGGTGGTCGGCAAGATCGTCAAAGGCGTGCTGCAAGTACTGGTGGTCGGTTTCCAGGGCCGCACCTACCAGGCCGACAACCAGGGTGACGTCGACAAGCAGCTGATCATCGAGCACCCACGGGCCGGCGGCGAATGGAAGCTGCACGAGACGCCGGCCGCGCTGGAGACGACCGACCAGCTCTACCGCTTCAAGATCGCGGTGCCGGCCAAGGGCAAGGCCGAGCTCGTGGTCACCGAGCGGCTGCAATGGGCCGAGACGGTGGCGCTGCTGGACGGGGACGACGACCGCATCGGGGTCTATCTGCAGGGCATCGAGATGAAGCCGGCGGTGCGCGAAGCGCTGGTCCGGGCGCGTGCCCTGGTCGAGGCTTGGCGCACTGCCGGGCGGACCCGCGAGGAGGTCCAGAACCAGATCCGTGCCATCACCGAGGACCAGGAACGCATCCGTCGCAACCTCGGCTCGGTCAATCAGCAGAGCGACTACGGCAAGCGCCTGCTGACCAAGCTCAGCGAGCAGGAGACCCGCTTCGACCAGTTGCGCGTGCAGGACGAGCAGCTGGGGGGCGACATCGCCGCCAAGCGCAAGGCTCTGGCCGATTTCGTGGCGAACCTGACCGTCGAGTAGCCCAACGGCGATATGCTGGCCGTCTGCGCCTCGCAGGCGGGCGGCCAGGGATGGGCGCAGTGCGGACGGACCGGTGGATCAAAGCGTTGACCAACGCCCCTGCCCCGCTACACCCTTCTCCCCGCCCGTGGCGGTTGACATACAGCTCGGACCGTAGCTCAGCTTGGCTAGAGCGCTGCGTTCGGGACGCAGAGGTCGCAGGTTCAAATCCTGTCGGTCCGACCAACGAAAAAGCCCGCCGTCTGGCGGGCTTTTTCGTTGGTCGGACCAAGCGACTTGCGCCCATGTCCCTTCCTTGCCATGGCCGGCGTTTCCCCCCTGTCATCTTGGGCCGAACAGGCACGCAGTCCTCCAGGGCAGTAGATACGGATCGTGGGTGTTCGATTCCAGCTTGCCGTCGGGTATCACATAAATGATCATCTTTGGCAGATGGCTCTGGTTCGCTTCACCGGTAACCTTGCGCGCCACGGCCCGGTCGAGGACCTAGTGGTCGGCGGCGCCACGGTGCGCGCGGTGCTTGACGCGACGTTTGTCCGCCTGCCCGGCGTGCGCGACGATCCCGGGGCCAGCTGGTCGCTGATCGAATCTCTGTGGCATCATCCAGCGCGTTTGAAGTGGATGGGCGGCGGCGCCGACTACCCCGGCATTCACTCGATCTGCATCGATCCGCGCAATCCGCGTACCGTCCGCCTAGCGGTCAGCTGTGGTGGTGCGTGGCGCACGAATGACAGCGGCGCGACATGGCGCAACACCTCCCGCGGAATGTTCGCCGCCTTCATGTCGCCCGAAGCCCGGGAAAATCCCGATGTCCAGGATCCGCACCGCATGGTCCAGTGCCGCGACCAGCCCGACCACCTATGGATCCAGCACCACAACGGCGTGTTCCATTCGGTTGACGGTGGCGAGCAATGGCAGCACGTCCCGCACATCCCGCCCTCTGACCTCGGCTGCGGTTTCCCAGTGGCCGTGGGTCCGCAACGCGGCGACACCGCGTGGCTGGTGCCGGCGATCAAGGACGAGTTGCGCTATCCGGCGGATGGCCGCGTGGTGGTGGCACGCACCACCGACGGCGGAGCGACGTGGAGCGAACTGCGCAACGGCCTGCCGCAGAACGATGCCTGCGATCTGGTGTGGCGGCACGCGCTCGACGTCTCCAGCGATGGCACTGCACTCGCCTTCGGTTCGACCACCGGCGGCCTGTGGGCCAGTCGCGAGGGCGGCGAAAAATGGCAGCTGGTCAACGCTCATCTCCCGCCGATCCACGCCGTGCGCTGGTGCTGATGTCCTTCATGATTCCATGTTCAGGTTGACCGCACGGCAGGTCGCGGCCCTGACCAACATGGAATCCTATGTCGGGATCCGCAGCCCGCGGACGGACTTCCTCGACCAGGAAGCATTCCGTGCCTACTGGGAATTGATTTCCCGCCGCTGCGACGTTGCCACGCGTACCCGCGCCAGCGAGACGCCGGCATCGCGCGAGGAGCAACGCAAGCGCCGCGAGGAGCGCATCACGGCGCATTACCAGAATGCCGAGCACTTGTTCACCTACGGTCGCGAGTACGCCAAGCGCTATCAGCCTTCAACGCAGAAACTGCGCCAGCAGCTTGCGCAGAAGGCAGGCAACGAGGCACTCGCCGATCAAGTCATGCTGCGTCTGGCGGAGCGCCTCAACGATGACACCCGAGCTCTCGAGCTAGCCAAGATGATGCAACAGCACGGCTGCCATGCCCAGGCGATCCGGGCAAAGCTCCGCCATCGGCTGTTTCCAACTGACGTCATAGACCGCTGCTTGCAGACGTTGACGGCCGAGACGGCTACCGGCAGCATCCTCGATGCTGACGCGCTCACGCGTAAAGTGCAGCAGCTTCAGCGCAAGGGCCTCTCGCAGCGTGCCATGCGCAGCAAGCTGATGGGTAGCTCTGCGGATGCCATGGTGGTCAACGCAGCATTAGCCGAGACCCTCGGTGAGCAGGGGGACGAGCGCGCCTTGCGCTCCGCTATCGCCCGGCTTAGCCGCAAGCAGCTCGACCGGCGGGCGCTGATCCAGCGCCTAGTCGGCAAGGGCTTCCGCTATTCAGAATGCGTTCAGATCCTTGCCAAGATGGAGGTAATGTCGGTGTAGAGTTCGACTCCCTCTGCCTCCAGGACACGCTGCCGAGCGGCGGCCACCAGACCCTTGCGGTCCAGGGCAGGGCCCAGCACACTCCAGCATGCGCGGGTGTAGCTCAATGGTAGAGCGCTGGCTTCCCAAGCCAGTGACGTGGGTTCGATTCCCATCACCCGCTCCAGCTTTATGGCGGTGATCTCACATGCCTCTCCATAAGATCCCAGTTACCGTCCCCTACACCCTCATCGGTGATGCGACGGCTTCGTTGTTCACCGTCCAGATCGACACCGTCGCCACTTCGCCGACTGGCGCCATCGCTACGGCTCAGGTTTTGGTCGAGGCGTTGGCCCGTATGCGGCATCCTGGGCAGGGCAGCAAGGTGGCCAGTGATCGCGTACGGGTTGGTGCGATCGGGGCGCAGGTCAGCGGCCTGTATGCCTACGTGCTGACCAACTCGTTCCACATCGCCCATCTCGAGTTCCCGGCTCGGCTGGAGCAGGCCGGTGCCCAGCAGCTGGCCGATACCTTCGCCGGTATCGATCAGCGGAACCTCTACGGCGTGCTCGCCGACTGCGTCTACCTGAGCTACATCAGTTCGATGGGACTGGCGGCCATGGCGAGCAACGCCCAGCGGGTGCGTCTGCGCCTGATCCGTCCAAGCGACAGCGTGCTGAAGGTTCTCGACATGGTCGGGTTGCGCAAAATGGTGCCGTGCTTTCCGGACCTGCCCAAAGCGAGCGACGATCTGGTTGCAGCCTGGCTGCGCCACGCGGCGACCCTCGGCAAGTAGTCAGATTGACGCCTCGTCAACCTGGATGCGCCAGCGTCCGGGCGGCATGCCGTGTTCGGCGCCGAAACGCCGGACGAACCAGTTCAGATCGCTGAAGCCCAGCTCGCGCGCGACCTCCGACACCGAGGTGTACGGATTGGCCAGCATGGCCTTCGCCCGGGCCATGCGCAGGCTGGCGTGGTAGCGTTTGGGCGCGGCTCCGACATGGCGGCGGAACAGTTCGCCGAGCTGGCTGCGCGACATGCCGACCTGGCGGGTAAGGGCAGCGACGTCGAGGTCGCGGTCGAGCTGGCGGGCGATCACAGCCAGGGCTTCGCTGAGTGCTGGCGGTTCGGCACGATGATCGTTGTGCTGATGGCGCAAACGGCGGCTGCGGTGCAGCACCGCCGTCAACATGCTGTCGCATGTGGGCTGATCCTCGTCGTCAGCGTTCCTAGCGATGGTGGCCAGCTGTTCGAACCAGGATTGCAGCGGGGGGTCCTTGCCGGTCTCGATTGCCTGCGGACTGCCTGAGACCAACTCGTCATCGCCGTGGAACAGCAGGCAGATGGTGTGCCAGGAGCCGCGGCAGCCCTGGTCGTGGCTGACCCCGGCAGGGAACACGTGCAGACTGCCCGCGGCGCCGGGCAGTATCTGCCCAGCGCTGCTGACCAGCAGGTTACCACGCAGCACCAGGACCAGTTCATGGTGCTGGTGACGGTGCTGGGGGACCTGGAAGCCGTCCTGCGAACGGTGGTGCAGGGCCGTGTGCAGTTTGGGAGCGACCGGCATTCTGTGCTAGTACCGGCAAAACCGACGATAGCCACCAGACGAATTTCTCTATGGTTTCGGCTATCACCCGCCGCCTTGAGCGGCGAAACCTGCGAGGCCTTCATGTCCGACCGCATCCCCGTCCTGCTCGACACCGACCTCGGTTCCGACATTGATGACGCTATCTGCCTGGCCTACCTGCTGGCCCAGCCGCGTTGCGAACTGGTCGGCATCACCACCGTCTCCGGCCGCGAACCACGACAGCGCGCCAGCATCGCCGACGCCATGTGCCGCATCGGCGGGCGCAGCGACATCCCGATCCACAGTGGCATCTCGGTGCGCTACGACGAGGGCACGGTGGTGCAGCCGGATGTGCCGCAGTACGCCGGCCTGGCCAAGTACCAGTTCCGCAAGGCCGAGGACTTCGCGCCCAACACCGCGGTCGAGTTCCTGCGCCGGACAATCAACGAGCGGCCGGGCGAACTCACCCTGTTGGCGATCGGCCCGATGAGCAACCTCGGTGCCCTGCTCGCCATCGACCCCGAGATTCCCAAGAAGCTGAAGTCGCTGATGCTGATGTGTGGTGTGTTCACCAACCACCACGCCCACGTCGGCCGGCGCGAGTGGAACGCCTACCAGGACGTCAGCGCCTGCCGCGCCGTCTACCGTGCCCCCGTCGCCAGCCACCGCTCGGTCGGCCTCGACGTGACCATGCAGGTGCAACTGGAGTCGGCCGACGCCATCGCCCGCTTCCGCAAGGCTGGCGGACCGCTCGACGTGGTCGCCGATTGCTGCGAGATCTGGCGCCAGCACGCCGGCCACGTCATCTTTCATGATCCTCTCGCGGCCGTCTCGATTTTCGAACCCGGAGTGTGCGGCTGGGAACGTGGTCAGGTTTCGGTCGAGCCGGGCCAGGGTCGCGCTGGCGGCACCACTTGGTGGGACGCCAAGGTGGATGGTCCGCATGAAGTGGCGATGACCGTCGACCCCGAACGTTTCTACCGCGCGTACTTCGGCACCGTCACCAAGTCGTGACCGGTTGAGCGCTATCGAGGACACCGTCGAACGCGCGCAGCCGCACGACCAGGAAACGCCGCCAGGTCCGTGGGCCACGGACCACGTCGACGACGATGGGCTGGTCGCAGCCGGCGAAGTCGCCAGTTAGGCCTGCTGGAAGGCGGCTGCGCAGGTCGCCATCGAGAGCATCTTTACGGTCAAGCTCCATGGCGAAAATCACATCCTGCCCCAGGTGGTCGCTGCCGAGTCGGTCCCACAGGTCGTATTGGTTCATGCGTCGCCCGAAGTTGGCGCACAGCGGTCGCGGCAGATGGCGGTTGTGCCAGGCCAGCTCGGCGGCGACGTCATAGCCGGCGGTCAGCACGACGGTGCGCTCGGGCTGATCCTCGACGAGCTGCGCCACCGCGAAGGCCAGATCGTCCCATCCGGCCAGCTTGCGTTCGGGCACGCTGGGCGGGATATCCGGCAGCAAGGGACGGATGCTGGGCAGGGCGGCGAGCAGGATTGCAGCGACCACACCCAGACTCGCCCCGGCGATCATCGTCCGACGTGGCCACCTCCGGCCGTCCTCGGCCACCCACCAGGCGACTAGTACGGCAGCGGGAATCCACGCCATCGCCGGCCAGTTGGCCTGTACCCGGGTCTGCAGACAGGCTGCCAGCAGCACGACCAGCGGGGTCAACGCCGCCATCGCCAGAAGCCACGGCGCAGGCCGTTCGCTGCGCTGGCGCCACGCCCAGCGGCAGGCCGGGATCAACAGCAACGAGGCGGGCAGACCGACCGCCAGTTGGCCAGCCAGGTAATCCAGCACGAAGAACGGATGCAGGCCGAACGATTTGCCGGCGCCACCTTGCCCAGCGACATGGAGGAAGCCGATCCAGCCGTGGTCGCGGTTCCACAGCATCGCGGGCAGCAGACCCGCCAGGCCGATGGCGAGGGCGACCCACGGAGCCGGCGTGCGCAGCCAGCAACGTAGCTGCGGCAGGGCGCAGGCGGCACCGGCGATCGCCAATGGTGCATAGAGCATGGCGTACTTGGCGTTGAGACCTGCGGCGAGCAGCAGGCCGAGAGCGGGCCCGTGCCACCACGCGCTGGTGCCTCCGCCAGCGGGTGTCCGCAGCAGCACGACCAGGAACCCGGCCCAGCACAGGCTCAGCGGAACATCGGTGGTGATCACGCCTGCGAATGCGGCGTGAATCGGTAGACAGGCGGCGACCAAGGTGGCCAACCAGGCCGTCTCACTGCTGCCGCTGGCACAGCTGCCGCTGGCACAGCGCGCCAATCGCCAGGTTAGCACCATCGTCAAACCAGCCAGGGCCAGTCCGAGCAGGCGCAGCGCCGCCAGACTGTCGCCGGTCAGCGTCGTCCAGCCATGGATCAGCCAGGCGATGCCGCCGGGCTTGGAATAATACGCGAGGTCCAGGGTGCGCGACCAGTCCCAGTACTGGGCTTCGTCCGGGGTCAGCGGCAGGCCGCCGCCCAAAGCAACGGCGAGGCGCAGCAGCAGCAGGCCGGCCAGGACGGCGATGATCCAGCGGGACGATGCAGCCTGGCCGATCACCCGTGCGATGACAGCAGCCGCCAGCACGCCGAGGGCGCCGCCGGCCACCGGTTCTTCACCAGCGATGGTGGCGACCACCCCGGCGATGCCGGCGCCTAGCACCGCACTGACCAGAGCGAGACGGATGCGGTCGTGGCGGCCGCGGGCGAAGGCCCAGCCGGCAATCAGGCCGGCGAGCAGCGCGATCAGGATCGACATGATTCAGCGCCGGCCAGCTGGCCCGACGGTGACGGTCGCGCCGCCTAGACGCCAACTCATGGCGATCGGACCATTGGGCAAAGGCAGGATCTCGACGCCCGCCGGCACCGGACTTTTCATCGGTCCGGCTCCGCGGCGGACCAGACCCAGGACGACCGAACCATCGGGTTGGCGCGACAATGGGCGGACATTGTGGCCATCGCGGATTTCGCCGCGGTCGGCATACAGGGTGACGCTGACCTCTGACGACACGGTCAACTGCCAGCGGGCATCGGGCCCGGCCTTGCCACTCCAGACGAGGCGCAGGCCGATGCCCGGACCAGGTGCCAGCGGCAGACTGGCGCTGCCGGTGGCGCTGCAGATGGCGGTGCCTTCACGCACGGTCATTGCCTCGGCCGGTTCCACCGTCGCCTTGCGGAAGGCCTCGGCAAACGCCTTGTCGCGGTGCTTGCGATACTCCTCGAGCAGCCCCTGGTTGCCGTTTTGCGGTTTGCGCTCGGCGTCGCGCGCGACGGTATCCTCCCACAGGCGCTGCATTGCCTCCAGCCGGGCCTCGGCGTCCGGGCTGTGCCAGGCCTCGGGTGGTTCGCGCAGCTTGTCGATCGCTTCGGCGTAGCGGCCAGCTGCCAGATGTTCGCGGAACCGTGCTTCGATCAGGTCGATCTTCGGAACCGCCCAGTTGTTCCAGGTGGTGATGCAGGCGGCGATGGCCTCGTCGCAGGATGCGGCCCGAGCGCTGCCATTGCGCATCTGTTCGCGGGCCTTGCGCAATCGTTCGAGAGCGGCGACATAGGCCTGACGATCGCGATCGTGTTCGGCATCGATCAGCAGATTGTTCCAGGCCTGGTCGAGTTGGCGTTCCCGCGAGATGCGCAGAGCGACCAAGACCAAGCTGCCAACGATCAGAATGGCGAGGGTGGTCAGGACGACGGTACGCCAGCGCCGGCTGGATGACACCTGGAGATGGCGCTGACCGCCACGTGGATGCAGCACTTTGTCAACCAGGGCGATCGCGGCGGTGGCGTCGGCCGGCCGACGGTCCGGCTCCTTCTCCATCAGGCGGGCGATTAACTCACGCACGGCCATCGGTGGGGCCGGTTCGCTCCAGGTCAGCGGCTGTTTCTGCGCCGCGATCATCACCTCCATCGGTGTGCTGCCCGAGAATGGCTGTCGGCCGCAGACCAGATGGTACAGGGTCGCGCCGAGGGCGTAGAGGTCGCAGCGGTGGTCAGCGCTGTGAGCATCACGGCCCTGTTCCGGGGCCATGTAGTGTGGGGTGCCCATGAACGAACCGTTTTCGGTCTCGAACAGGTTGGTCTCGCCGGCGATCCGCTCGTCGATGCGCGACAGCCCGAGATCAGCAACTTTGATCGTGCCGTTGGCGGTCACCATCAGGTTGTCGGGCTTGATGTCGCGATGTACGACGCTGCGGCCATGCGCGTAGGCTAAGGCCTCAAGAGTCTGCCGGGCCATGCCCAGGGCTTCCTCGGGTGGCAGGCGGCCGCGCTCTTTCAGCACTTCCTTCAGCGATTTGCCCTCGACCAGCTCCATGCTGAAGAACACCAATCCATCAGCCTCGCCAGAGTCGTGTACGGTGACCAGATTGTGATGATGCAGACGACCGGCCGCCCGCGCCTCCCGGCGGAATCGTCCGACGAAGGTCGGATCGTTGGAAAAGCGCGGGGCCAGCACCTTGAAGGCGACCTGGCGGTTCATCGACAGCTGATTGGCGCGGTAGACCGAGCCCATGCCGCCCTTGCCGAGCAGGCCTTCGATGCGGTATCCGGCGACGATGCGCCCGTTCGGCAGCTGTCCGGCCGGACTGGCTGCAGCCGGAGTATCGGCAATGCTGTGGATGGTGATCGCGTGCTGGTCGGTCGCTGGTGCAACAGCAATCGGCGGTTGCGACACCACGGTCGCCTGAGCCGCCTGAGTCGGCGGGGATGTCGCCAAGGTCGAGGAGCTCGCCCGTCCGCTGGCTGCTGACTGGCGTACGCCGATACGGGCGCAGCGCGCCAGGGCCCGGTCGAGGACCTCGCTGCGCGGCGTCAGGGCCTCGGCGCGCAGGCGCAGCAGTGTCTTCAGCTCGTCGGCATTCACGGCGCAGCGCTTCGTCTGGCGCGCAGCACCAGCCAGACGCCGAGACCGACGAGCGGGATGGCAAGCCATTGGGCGCTGGTGAGATGCAGGGGCGAGAGTGAGAAGCCCTGGCCCAAGCGCACCGTGTAGTCGGCGCGCATCGTCTCGTTCAGCCAGCGCCAGACGGCATAGCCGATCAGCGACCAGCCGGCGGCGGCGCCGCGATCCGGGGTGATACGCATAATGACGCCGGTCAGGATGGCGCAGACTATTGTTTCGTACAGTTGGGTAGGGTGCACCAGGACGCCGTGATGCGACACCCCCCACGGCAGGTGGCACGGGCCGCCATAGCAGCAGCCGTTGAAGAAGCAGCCGATCCGGCCGAGCGACAGCCCGGCGAGCACACCGGGGGCGGCGCAGTCGGCCCAGCGCAGCATCGGGATGCCGGCACGCCAGGTGTGCAGGGCCATCGCCGCCGTCGCCAGCAGCAGGCCACCGAACCACACCGCTCCGCCGCGGTCGAGGTCGGCGGCCAGGGTCAGCCAGCCGGAGAGGTCCTGGGTCGGATCGGGGAACTCCCGCCGATATTCGATGATGTACCACAACCTGGCGCCGAGGATGCCGGCGACCGCACCGATCGCGAACTGGACGCGCACGTGGTCGCGCGGGATGTCGACCTGGCGGGCCCGGCGAGTGACGATCAGCCAGGCGGCGAGGAAGCCGAGGCCCATGAACAGGGCGTAGAGCGTCAATTGGAGATGGCCGGTCCACGGCACCCAGCCGGCCAGTCCGGCGATCGTGGCCACCAGGGCACCCGCGCCCACCGCCCAGCGTGCTCCGGACAGGCGCAGCGGGGCTGCGGCGCTCCAAACGATGCCGGTCGCCACGGCCACGCCGAGCAGGGCCGGATGCAGGAAGGGAACGTCAGCCATCAGTATCGTCCCTGGAGGTGAGGATTGGGAATGTCTACGCCCATAGGTGTCGAACGCTGTCGAAAGGCATCCGGTGCCGCATCAGTCTGGGAGCTGTTCCAGCAGGACGATGGCCTGGGCCGAGATGGCGCGTTTTTCGCCAATCGCATCGACCCCTTCATGGCTGCGCGCCTTGATCGACACGGCGTCGATGGGCAGATGAAGGAGTTCCGCGACCCGCGTGCGGATGGCTGGCTTGTGCGCCATAAGACGCGGCGTCTCGGCGATGATATTCACGTCGACGTTTACCAGACGCCAGGGCATCAGCCTGGGCAGGGCGAGGACATAGGCGATGAACCAAGCCGAGTCCCGTCCGCGGTGGGCCGGATCGCTGTCGGGAAAGTGCTCACCAAGGTCGCCGGCAGCCACCGCGCCGAGCAGTCCGTCACACAGGGCATGCAGCACGACATCGCCATCGCTGTGCGCGATCACGCGCCAGGGACACGGCACGCGGATGCCGCCCAGCGCCACGCCGGCTCCGGCCGACGGATCCGCCTCCAGGCGGTGGATGTCGAAGCCGAGGCCAATGCGGTGGGTCATGGGACAGGCATGCTACTGGGCCGAAGCGCGACGCTTCGGCGTTATTTCTTCAGGCCAGCCTGATACTGCTCGGCGCTGAGCAGACCGTCCGCCCAAGTGGGCTTGGCTGGTTTGACCTTGGCGAACCAGCCTGTGCCGGCCGGGTCTTGATTGACCAGCTCGGGGTTGTCAGCGAGAGCGGGGTTGATCGCCGTCACGGTTCCGTCGATCGGGCTATAGTAATCATTAACCGACTTGACTGATTCGATTTCGG
>Ga0105046_10004946_pt1 | contig 21171 bp, 14 predicted proteins | sample MAT03_FD_78385 | JGI IMG/M metagenome (GOLD analysis project Ga0105046, IMG submission 78385) | Freshwater microbial communities from Lake Fryxell liftoff mats and glacier meltwater in Antarctica - MAT-03 (megahit assembly) | ecosystem: Environmental > Aquatic > Freshwater > Ice > Liftoff...
CGCTGGTCGCGTCGTCGCTCAAAATGCCGGGAACTACTGCCGGGCCAAGGCGAAGATCCCGATCGCGACGATCAGGAAGATCACGCTGCGACTAGCCAGCCAGGCTGAGATTGGCTGTCTTGAGTTTGACTACCTGACTACATCCAGCTCAGGAAGAAGGGCTGGGATTTCCTATTCTGCGCTGCGTCTGTTTGATTTCAATGAAAAGCACAAAGGGGTCAGGCGTCTTTGATTTGTTTGGAAAAGCACAAAGGGGTCAGGCGTCTTTGATTTGTTTGAAGAATCGTAGCCCTCTCGCTCCGTCGAGACGATGCTTCGTGCGCTTGCATGGCAATCCCGAATTTGTGATCCGACCGACACGTTGGAACTTCCGGCCACGCTGATGACCGACTCTGGTTGACTCAGGCCAAGGCCGAAAGAATCGAAAGTATCGTCCGGCGAGCGGCTTTCCACGTCTGTCGGCTCACGGTTTCTACCGACTTTCGTCCTCCAGGTCCTGCCGATTTGCCTTTTGTCAGGTGTGAACTAGGTTTCCGTCGTCACGCAATGACAAGGCGGCAATCTCGACGCTGCGCGTCGCGTCGAAATCAACTTTTCGAATCTCAGTTTGTCGTTGGATGTTTCACTGAACAGGAATGCAGGCCATGGACTTTCCTTACACAAGTGGACTGACAGTGCTCGCATGGGCAGTTGCCGGTCTCTGGATCGCCTTCGTCGTCGTTTTTGTAAACGCCTGCCGGAAACGATCGTCATTGCGGCCGATGAGCGATTCTCCAGAATCGTTGGAACTCCCGAAACTCAGCGTCATCGTTGCGGCACGGAACGAGTCGGCTTGCATCGAAACCTGTATCAGATCGCTGTTTCGACAGGACCACCCCGATCTCGAAGTCGTTGCTGTTAACGATCGAAGTACCGATGACACGGGTGAGATTCTTGACCGACTGGCCATAGAATTCGCCGATCGGTTGCAAGTCGTGCATGTCTCCTCGTTGCCATCGGGATGGTTCGGAAAGCCACACGCTCTGGATCTGGGAATGAAAAGTGTCAGCGGAAGCATGGTGTGCTTCACCGACGCCGATTGTGAGTTTCTGGCCCCGGCAGCATTAAGAACGAGCGTCGTGGAGATGCTTCGCGGCGATCTGGATTTCTTTTCGATTGCCGCGAAGTACACAATGAATTCGCTGCGGGAATGCCTGGCCGTTCCGTGTTGCGCCGAGGCCCTGATGATATGGCTGCGACCAGAGCGTGTGAGTGACCCTCGCTGGCCTGATGCGTTCGCCAATGGTGCGTTCATTATGGTACGCCGGGCGCCATTCGAGTCCATCGGGGGATGGGGTTCGGTTCGCACGAAAATCAGCGAAGACCTGGAACTGGCGCGAGTGGCGAAACGTTCAGGTTTGCGACTGGGTGTGGCACAGGGCGAGGGTTTCTACCAAACGGGTTCGTATAGCACCTTGCCCGAATCCTGGAATGGCTGGAGTCGCATCTTCAAGGGAGCGCTCACTCCCGCACAACTGTTGTTCACACTAGGCCGGATGCTCTTCCTGTTCCTGCTTCCGCTGGGTGCCATGCTGTGGGGCCTGGCTCATGCGATTCAAACCGGCAGCGTCGAATGGTTGACTCACGGTGCAGGGTTGGGGTTTGCGATCGCGTTCAGTCTCAGATGTGCACTGGACGTCGTCTTGTTCCGGCTCGTGGGAGCCCCGATCGCGACTGCTCCATTAGCGGCTTTGGGGCGGCTGTTCGTCATGGGTGCCGTGATGCGTGCGTTGTTGTCTCACGCCGGACTGGTCCACACTCACTGGCGCGGTGCGACATTCGTTTCCGGGCGGATGATCAAGCAGGGGCAAGTGAAGGCCTGGAACCATATCCCACGGACTCAAGCAACACCGGTTTCCGCCCTGCTCGCAGCAGTTTTTGAACCGTCCGTTCAATCTGGGGAAGAAAACCACGTTCCAGATCGAGCGGATGCAGTACGACGCACGGCAGAGCATGCTTTCTGAACCGGTATTGAAGTTCCCCTAGCCTGTATCCCGCGCGGCACAGCAGACGAACTGGAGAAACGTCCCAGATCCAGCTGGAAAGCTGCAGCCGCTGACCTGTGGACGTCACAACCTGACCATATCCCACCGTATAATGAATGCCGAATTTCGCGAGGCGGTCCGGAGTTGCGAACCCGATGTTGTAAGTCGGCGCGATAAACCCACACGCAGGAAGGCCCATCCAGCGTTCAAGAATTTCCTGACCCGCCGCGAGACGACGGTCTGTCTCCACAGGGTCCAGGCCGTTCATTTCGTCCTTCCCGTCCGCGATCCTGGACACCAGCCCACCGCGACCCGGCCGAAAGTGCTCGTACCCATGCAACTGAATGTTCGCGTATTCGGCACGGACTCGGTCCAGAAATGGCCGATCTTTTTCGCACAATGACACTCCGCCCCAGCACGGCACGACAGCAGCCGACATTGCGTTTCCAACCATCGGCGCCAGGGACTGCGTGAACGTCGCCACATGCGAAGCATAGATCGGAGCCACGTCATGCAGCATCACACAGAATGACCGCGAAACGTCCAACTGTTGAGGATTCTGTGTCATAGCTGTTGGTGAGTCACCACATCGGAATGGCGGCAACTGTCGCCTCTGTTTTTTGTATGTTGGTTTCAGATGCCGAAAAGCGGGCCGGACTGTATCCAAACTCATTCATCGACTCCAGATCGATTCTCACGTGTGTACACGTGACTCGAGCGCGGCGATAATGCGGCTTGCAGCGTTTTGCTGACCTTGCCACAATGCGGCCAAGCTTCAACGATGGCATGAAAGAACTCGCCACAATGCATCGCCCGATTTCGGCTCGCCCCAGTTCTTTCCTGCTCGCTCTGGCCTTTATCGGTTTCATCAGCCTTGGCCTTCCCGACGCGGTCATTGGAGTCGCCTGGCCATCGGTTCGGCACACGTTTCAACTGCGTCAAGGGGCCGTCGGTCTGGTCCTGGTAGTCTCAGGTGTCGGGTATCTGCTGAGCAGTTTTTTCGCCGGTCGATTGATGCATGCTTTCGGCATCGGCCCGGTCCTTGCCGCGAGTACCGGACTTGTGGCAACCGCCATGTTTGGATTCGGTTTCTCAACGATATGGGTCGCGTTCGTGTGCTGTGCGCTCGTTCACGGTCTTGGGTCCGGGGCGATCGACTCCGGCCTCAATGGTTACGCTGCCCACCATATGTCGGCGCGACAGTTGATCTGGTTGCACGCCTGCTACTGCTTCGGTGCCCTGATCGGCCCGATCCTGATGTCGACCGTGCTTGCCAGTGGCCGCCACTACAGCGCTGGCTATGCGACCGTGGGAGGGACGATGCTGGCCATGTCAATCATGTTCCTGATCACGCATCGGACCTGGGGCAAGACGTCGCCAATCGTCACAAAGAAGCGGTTGCCGGTTGGTGCCGGGAGTGCCTTGCGGCATTCAGCTGTCTGGCTCCAGATGGCTGTATTCTTTCTGTACACCGGCCTTGAGGTGACGTTCAGTCAGTGGACATTCACAGTCCTAACGGAGTCACGGAATGTCAGTCCAGACACGGCAGGCATTGCGGTCGGGGTCTACTGGGGATCGATCGGTGTAGGGCGTGTTGTGTCCGGGTTAATTGCAGACCGCGTCGGGATCGATCTCCTTCTTCGGTATTGCCTGCTTGGTGCCGGGAGTGGAGCGTTACTGTTTGCGGCCCAACTCCCTGTTGAAGCTGCATTCCTGGGATTGTCACTCGCGGGATTCGGACTGGCTCCTGTCTTTCCGTGCCTGATGTCACGCACTCCGCAGCGGCTTGGGACGGAGTTATCAGCACACGCCATAGGCTTCCAGGTCGGGGCCGCGATGATCGGGGCCGCTGCCGTGCCTGGTCTGCTCGGCGTCCTCGCTGGAATTGGCGGCCTGGAAGCGGTTCCGGTCGGAACCGTAGTTCTTTTCGGCATTCTGTCCTTGCTCTATGAGGGATTGGTACGACTGCCGGATGTCGGTACGGAGCGAGCATAGGTCGCGGGATGGATTCCAGATGAGGTATCCGAAGAGTGGGGGGCGGCGGATTCTTGTACAATCTCATCGGGCTATCGATCCACTCCGAAGACAAGACCTGATTCATGAGCAAGAAAAAACAAACGTTGCCGCAGACAGGTGAGAGGCGGCTGAAGATTCTGGTGTCGTCAGCTGTATACGGCTATGAAGAAATGCTGGAAAGCATCTACGCCCTGCTGGAGACCTATGGCTATGAAGTCATGATTTCCCACAAGGGAACGATCCCGGTCGATCCTGACGTCGCGCGGGTTTTCTACCTGCGTGGCCTTATGGAACAACTCGGGATGGGAACGCAGACGCTGATCGCAGAATGCCGAGAGCTGGGAGCCAAAGTTCCGGTTTGGACAGCCCAGCAGAACACGGTGTCATTGACGATCTATCGGGCTCCAGAGCCGCAGGTTGAGGTTCAGCTTTCTGAACGTCAATCAGCTTTCCTTGCGGCCACGAAACCGGGACACGCCTACAAGACGTCAGACTATGCTGAGATCACCGGAGTGGTCGCACACCAGGCTCAACGAGAGATAGGCGAGTTGCTCGAATGGGGATTTTTTGAGCGCCACGGGAAAGGGCCAGCGACCGTCTATGCCCGCACGGAGAAAGCCACATGAACAAATCCGGACAAATCCGGACAAAGGCAGACATCGACACCTGAGACAGGCAGGTGGGCGTATTCAAAGCCGCTCGGAACGCAAATTCATTGGCGAAATCGCGTCAAAAGGCGAACCTCTGGTATCCGGACAAATCCGGACAGACATTTTTCATGATAACATAGCAATCGGTCTGGATGATAAATCCAATTTGTCGTGAGTAAGAGTCAGCAAATGTCAAATCGCCGGAGTGCCCTATGGACCTTTCCGATTTTCGAGCCGTGTTCCTCATATCCTACAAGGATCACCCGCGATCGCGCACGACTTCGCTGAAACGATGGTGCCGAGAGTTACGTCTCCGGATTCCGTCCAGCAGCGTTGCGGAAATGACGCTTGAGACACTGATGGCGATGGATCCAGAGTTCCTGAAATCTCAGCACTGCCATGATACGCGAGAATTCGAGACGCTGAAGTATGTTTTGTCACGGGTGTTGTCTGAGCTCGACAAGACTCTGGCGATCAAGACCACATTTGTTCCGCCGCATATCGACAATTCCGTCCAGATACCAAACGCCTTTTGCGTCCCGGCAGAGGAAGATGAACCTCTGCCGGACGAAGAAAAAAGGCAATCATCCCATCCTGTGCCTGGAGACATGCCAGAGGCAGTCAAGCGACTCCCGGATAAACCTCTTCATGAACGATTTGTCCTTGTTCAGCAATCATTTATGGCGAACTCGTTAGACGATGCCTTTTCTGCAGAACTTCGGAATTGGCTTGAGCCTCACGATCAGCATATTCCGTATGAACTTCTAGGAATGACAGCAGGCGACATTCTGAAGCTTTCGTTTGCGAAGTTCAGTAATCGCTGGGTTGGCGAACACCGGCTGAACACGCTGGTGCAACTTCTGGAAAGAGCCATTCGATCGTCAGTGCAGTCAATCTCCGAACTGCCCGATATACGTGATATGCCCGATGCGTCAGATTTGCGCGACGAGCTGGTGGATGATTTGCCGTATGCTCTGACTGTTGACTCATGGAATCGATGGTGCGACACGATCCTTCACCATGAGGCAGGCTTCATTACGATCGCACAGGCCGCTGACTCGCTACGGGAACTGCACGCCACTGGGATTCTGAAGAAACCCATCCAGATATTTGCTGTCCTGCCGCTGACCCTAATGGAGCAGAAGTATGCCCACGGCAGTGCCGAGTATGTCGGAATAGTTTCGGCAGTCCGCAACCTTGCGGAGGCGCTGACACACTTTCGTCTCACAGAGAAGGGAACGTGGCAGTTCCTTCACGCAAATCTTTGGCCGATTGCGCGATGGCTGGAACAGTTACGACACACAGACAAGTTGCCAACCTCTGATGAACTAATGATTCGGCTTTGGCGTCCGATCTCATGGCAACTCGTGAACGATCTTCCGCAGAGATTAGCGATCGTCGCGCGGATGAGGCTTGGAGAGAACGCGTTTGTCAGAGAATCAACATTGGAGGCGGTCGCTCAGAAGCTGGGAGTTTCACGAGAACGAGTGCGGCAGCTGGAAAAAGACGTACCGGAGATTCTTTCCGCAAGGTGGCCCAACGTTGTTGATCACCTACAGCAACTCCATGCAAGGCTTGCCGTGGCAGGAAGCACTAAAGCGGCCCGCGTCGTCAATTCGTTATTAAAAAGGTACTTTGCTGTGACCGTGGAAACTGAAGGTTCGATAGATCCGAAGAGTAACGTCTTACAACAATGGCAGGAGGCCGGTCGTCAGCGGCTGACACCTATGGATGAGCGAGAAATTGCGAGTTGGAGCGCATCGCACTTTCCAAACCTTAGCCCCCAGCGTGTTTGCGAGTGGATTGCCGAAGATTCCTCTGCCTGCAATGGACTACAAGGACGCACGATTCACTTCAGCAAGCTTCCGCTTGATCTATTGCTGTTTAAGATTTGTAAACAGTTCAACCAGCTTTCCCTTGCAGATGCCGCCACCTTAACTGGTGTGGAAGAGCGTTCGTTGATTAGCAGACTTGAGCGAGACCCACGTTTCGTGATCAACGATGAGGGGGACATTGTCTGGGCGGAACGGTATTGGATGAAGCGGTCCGCTGACTCCTGGAAACTCTTGCTGACAGATCTGCGATGGATTCCGCTGGAACTCATCATACAGAGTACAATGCTGGGATTGTCGTCCCGTGGCATCCATGATGCGACGATCTGGGGTGTCCATCGTTTCGTCCGTGAGTATCTCAAAGCTGCGAATGGCAGTGAGCTTCCTAAACAGTTCACGCCAATCGTGTTGGCGAATGTTCTTGTGCTCCATTCCAATGGGCTGATCCGGCATATGCGCCGACGCCGCCTCAGATGGGATGCCTCTGACGGTGTCCATGTTGCACGAGGAAAGGCGGGGTGGGTTAGTCATCTGGTGCGTTCAATAGGGATGCCAATTTCTCTTGATGAGCTGTCCAATCTGCTGAAGGAGTCGTTTCAGGATTATCACCTTCATGTTGTCAATCAGATCATCATAGCGACTGACGAGGATGGCGACTTCGACGAAAATGTGCGTTACGTTGAAGGTACGCGACGGCGTCTTCCTGCAATGCTTGTGCCAACAGACTGGACGCTGAATTCCGATTGCAGCAATGTTTCGACCGGCATTTTGAGGCACGCAAAGCGACTGCGCAGGTTCATGCAGGAGCATCGCATTGATGCAACGGATTTCCAAAGCGTTCCTTGGCTTCTGGAGGTCGTTCAAAGCGAGTTTCTCAATTCCGTTGACCTGCCGGAGGAGGATCCGGAAGAATTGCCTCTTCAATATGAGACCGCCTACACGGGGATCGCAAGTCAGCAGCAACCCGTCGGCAGTCTGTCTGTCAAATCGCCTGCTGCTCGAAAACCAGCCGCGGACAGGCGGGTCACCGCAGTCAGTCATCCATCGCGAAGGCAGCCAAATCTTCCCGGACTATTTGATTTTCGAACCAACGATCAATTGCAGTCGCTTCATGATGTTGGGAGTGACTCGGAGCTCTTCAATGCTGGTCTGGACGAGCCGCTGATCGACCTGATCGCATACGCTTTTGGTCGGATCCTGGATCGAGCGGCACCACTGCATCGCCCGTGGTCGTTGGTCGAGTTGCGATTGACATCTCGTGACTTTAAGTGGCTGAGTCTTCTAGTTGAGAAATTATCGCCCGATGAAATGATGCCTTTTCGCCATGTCGAGAATCGTTTCCCGGAATACTCAATTGATGCTCAGCTCGGCTGCATCCTGCTGTTGCAGATCTCGCAAACAGGACGGCGATACGCGATTGAGGGCGAACTCTGGTCATCGGTGTTTAGAAGTGTACCGTGGCATCCTGAGACTAAAAAATTCCTGTTCAACGGATCTCAACCAAATTCGCGGCACCGCCGAATGCTGGAATCCGCCGCCGTTGAACTCGATTTGCGACGTGCTTTCGGGGAGGACAGTGCACAGGAATGGTACCAGTCAATCTTTCTGCAGTTCGGTTTTTCCAGGCGAGGAATTGAACGGCAGTTGTCACACTGGATTGTTGGCCAACACGTGCCCATCACTATTTTGCGATTACGGGATGATCCGAGACATCAGTCTGAATTATTTGCGTCGCTTTGGAACGTGATGGTTGGCTATCGTCATGGCACTGAGACTCAGGGCGAACTCCATCGGTTGCTGAAAACCTCTCCGTGGGTCTTGCCGGAATGGCATGAGGTCATTACTCAGGCTTGCCGACGGAAGCCTGCGGAAGGCTTGTTTTCTGAACAAGAGTCACTGCCGGACTCATCACCAGATTCGACTGTCACGCAAAATGTGCCTGGTTCCGGATTCCTGCTGACTCCAATGCTGGACGTTGATCAACTCAAACAGGCAACGCCTCACGTTGAGTTTCGTGCTGCAATTGCCGAGCTTTCAAACGCGGCGTTTACGGAAGACGTTTACCGTATTGAAGTTCCCCAACACTCCCCGGTCGTACTCGTGAAGCAGCAGGATGGTAGTTACGGGGCAGGCTGTCATGACGCATTGCTCAGGCCACTGAGTCCTAGACTTGAGGCACAACTCGTGGCGGCATCGGGCGACATTGTTGAACGTCAGATCGTTGAGTTGTGGGACCCTGTTGATGAAGTCACTGCTTACAGTATTGGCAATGGCAAACGTATCGATGCATGGCGTGAAGGTCTCTCAGTGCCTGGGTTGTTTCTGATCTACTCTGCGGATCTGGATCTCGAATCGGATTCAAGTGTTTGGGCGAAGGGGTCTCTTGCGGACGGCTCGTACAAGTATTGCGTGCTGGATCGCAGCGCACTGGTCTCTGCAAGGTTGTCCCTTGGTGGAGAGACGATTTGGGAACCGCTGCTGAAGCGTGAAGCGGATTGGATCCGCAATATTGCCATTGAGCCAACGTTGTCGCCAAAACATGACCCGACGAAGCTGTTGATAAGAATTGCCCACCGTTCAGGAGTGCAAATCACCGGAGTTCGTTTCCATGGAAAGCTGTATGAATGCACGCCGCTGCGTGAAGGTGTCTCAGAGTGCCGTTACATCGACATTCCTGAGTCTGTCCGGGGAGCGGACGTTGTTTTTGTTACCATCCTGGCCAAATCTGGAGATGAATACGGTCGGAGACGCATTAGAGTCAGTGTGAGACCAGAAGCGAATTTGTGGCGCAAGGATTCTCATTGGGAGATTCTCCGGGCAACAACATGTGCAGATGTGACTGAGATCAGGAACGTTGCGTATCGATTCTGGCTACCAGAGCCGAGCGTCCCTGATCACACATGGCATGTGTTTGAAGGAATGCAGTGGATTGCACCTGCATCCTCTCGCAGTCAGAGGCTCCTGGAACTCAGCGGCTGGGGATCGCCACTCGTTCTCCGGACAGGCCCGTACAACAGCAGAGACCGCGAGAGTCAAGTTCTTACAGAGCTAACCGACAGAGGAGTGCTTCAGCGAGTTTATTTTGACGTGGATGAAGCGATGCACATATCACTTCGCACGCCAATTGTCCCTGGACGTCATCACGCTGTAGCTTTGCTGATTCTCGGCGGAGATACTATCTGGATCGGCCATGAGGCAATATCTGTCGGTTTAAAAGACGACTCACAGCCGCAAGCGGATGAATGGATCATCGATCGACAACACGAATCAATTTCTCCGGACCTGATTGTCGCGGTCGGAGTTGCCTACGAGGGTGAGCGTCTCGGCAGCTGGTGGACCGAAAACTGGACAGAGATACTGAATGACTCGCCAGGCGAATTACACAATCTTCCGGATAGTCAGATCGTTCGCATCGCGGAGTCGATTCGCTGGTTTCATTTGCCGCTGCTGTCGGCCAGAAACATAAGAGCTGTGCGCGACTTCGCATTTCGACACACGACTCCGGTTCTTTGCTCATGGCTCGCCCGAGGCCAGGTGCAGGAATTCGCTTGTACCGAAACGGGTGAAAGTTGGAATTCAGTGGTCCGCGCGGTCTTTGTCGACTGGAAGCCGTCCCCAACCGCAGCAGTCCAAATTGATCAGGCACTTGAGGCTGGGAATGGGCAGGCGCAACCTGTTTTATGGGCATCGCTGCAGGCACTCAATCAAATCAGTCCCCTGATGGCGGCAAGATTTGCCAGACAATGGTTGAATGCAAAACTAGAGGGAACGGCGGGCAAAGCCAATCAAGTCCGTGGTTTAATTGACATACTGAGAAAACGACTGATTGCAGGACATGGGAAAGATCTTCGCGAGTGCCAGGAGAATCTTGTGCAAAACGTGGCGAGAGACGTCGAAACTTCGCAAAAACCAACTGAAGGCACATGCGACTTTGTTCGCGAGGGACTGATAGAACCTGCAATTCGCTTAATGAATCCAGAATCAGCAAATTCACTTTCCGACTGGGATCGTTCCAACGTCGGCGTAGCAATGAGAAACCCGGATTTCAGGACATTGGTGTTGCTTGGCTGCCTGAAGTCGATTGAGGAGTTCCAATGAAGGCTCAATTGGATGCATTATCACTCGTTCGACATCTTCGTCAGCGACTCGTCGACTTCGGTCTCGACAACAACTACATGCGAGATTCCCAGCTAGCTGGAATTCTGCGACAACTATGGAATGGCCCTGCGAATGCTGGCGGCCTTGTCAGCGACCTGTGGGTTGAAGCAGCCTTTCCCGCAAAGCCATCCAGCGTTTCTCTGCGAAGTCTGACATCCGATGGTCTGTTCAGTTCGTGGCTGTGTCAGCATCTAAATCGTCCTGAAGCAGTGCCGTCGGATAGACTCCTGTACGAGCACCAAAACAAAGCGATCCATTTTGCCTCGCAATTCAATAAGACGAAAGAAAAGCCTTCAATTTTTGTCACGGCCGGCACCGGCGCAGGTAAGACGGAGTCTTTCCTGTTGCCTATGCTCAATCTTTTGAGTGACGCCGTTCAACCCGCAGAATATCAGGGAATGCAGTGCTTAATCCTTTATCCCATGAACGCCTTGGTCAATGATCAGGTTGATCGACTGTACGGTTGGCTGAAAGAGCAAGATCGACTGCGTCTGTTTCACTTTACCAGCGAAACGCCCGAGAACTTCCGAGCAGCAGAACGAGATAATGTTCCTCAGTGGAAGCCTTGTCGCATCCGTACTCGGCGGCAGGCTCGCGGACTTGAGGATGCTCGCGGGAAAAGTGTTCCCCACGGATCGTCTGCGATACACGTGCCGGACATCGTAATTACAAACTATTCGATGCTTGAGTACATGCTGTGTCGGCCGCAGGACTCCGTATTCTTCGGAAATGCATTGAAGTGCGTCATCCTGGACGAAGCGCATCTCTATTCCGGCGCGCTCGCTGGCGAAATCACACTGCTGCTTCGGCGGCTTCTTGATCGATGTGGTCGTAATGCTTCCGAAGTCCTGCAGATTGCCACGTCGGCAACACTGGGAGGAACTGACGAAGAATTAAAGCAGTTTGGTGCGACGCTGTTCAGCAAGGAAAAATCCAAAGTTCATGTTTTTCGCGGTGATTCGGTTAGAACGATGCCGAACCAGGCTATCGATCCGCCGAATGTCGCGACGACGGCACATGATGTTTCACGCAGGAAATGGCTGACTGAGCCAACCCTTCTTCAGGGGCCTGACGGGCAATGCTCCCTTTCCACTGGCAGTGACCAATGCGCCAGTCTTGAAGTTCCTCTGAAGCTGCTGACAGGGCAGGAATCCGTGTCGGATGCACGTGAGTTTTCCAAAGACAAGCCGGCACGGATGCTCTTTCGAGGCCTGGCGTCCGCTCCGGCAGTTCGATCTTTGGAAGAGATCCTGTGGCACGAGCGACGACTTTCCGTGGCAACACTGTCCCATCGACTTTGGAATGAGGAATCTGATTCGGCTGAACAAGCCACAGTCTTGCTGCTGCGGCTGGGGGCCGCAGCCAGACAAACTGCGGATGGATTCCCACTGGTTCCACATCGCCTACACTTGTTAACGCGTCTTCCATCAGGAATGCGAGTGTGCATCAACAGGTCCTGCACTGGTCCGGAGAATCTCCGCTATTCGCGATTGGGAACTGTCACAGAATTCACAAATGAGCGATGTAAGTATTGCCAGTCATTAACGCTTGAAATTCAGAGATGCGACAACTGCGGAGAAACCGTACTGATTGCGTGGGACAACGGCGCATCCATTTCAACTTCGCCTACAAATTCGGGCATGCAACTTCGAGCAACTCCTGTTCGACTGTGGATTTCCTCGAACGAAGCTGATCCCGGTGCAGTTGTCACACGAACGCTGATGGTTATCGATCGTCAATCCGGACAGATTCGAGGGTCTGGTTTCGATGGAGCATCTTTCTTCAAAGTGTCCGATTGTCCTAATTGTGGTGCTTCGTCTGAGGAATGGCATTCAATAGGAGGGAGCGCATCCGTTGGCCTGCCTATCGTCGCTGAAGCAATCTTGTCGGAATTGCCAGAGTTTCCCGGGCCACAGCGAGATTGGCTGCCGGGGCGTGGCCGCCGTCTCCTGACATTTAGTGACAGCCGGCGCGAAGCCGCTCGGCTTGGTCCACTGTTGTCTCAGCAACATGAGAAACGCCTGGTGCGCGCCGCTTGGATTCGCACGGCGATTGACTCCCCTCCCGTCGATGCCGCCCTACTTGCAGATTTGCATAAAGATCTAAAACGGATCCAGAAGAGCCTCAAAGCGCCGGATTTGTCGGTAGCGCAGCGCCATCGTCAGAACGAGAATCTTGATCGAACACAAAGAGAATTAACCGAAGCGATGTCTGGCGGAACAATTGAGAGTTGGACGGAGCTCGTCAGCAATTCGTCCGTTATTTCTGAGCTGCTTGATCGCCAGACGTCTGTCACGCATCGTGAAGACACATGGTCACAGAAGAAATTTGAAGACAATCGCAATGAAGTGCGCAAGACATTGTCATTGCGACTCATGAATGAACTGGCTCGTCCCTATCGAGGGTCATCGTCACCAGAGGACTTGGGCGTTCTGGAAGTTACCTATCCAGGAGTCGAGCGTCTTGAGCCACCATCGTCTTTTTTGGGGCGACTCCCAGACGAACAATGTCGAGAAGCACTTCGAGCGTGCTGGAGCGATTTAGTCGCATCTCTATGTGACACACTTCGCAGTGAAGGTGTTATTACAATGGGAGACCCGGACCTTGACCTACTGTATGGTGCTGATCACCTGGGTTGGATTGGCATCTGGTGCAGTCATCGAGACGCATTTCAAAGTCGGTTGGTACGTTTTGTAGGAGAAAGACCGCATCACCGGAGAAATCGCTTTTCCAACGACCTCTGGACGCAACTTGGTGTCGGGGGAGATTCAGCTCAGTTTATTGACGATCTTCTCTCAGCGGTGTTCACATGTCTGTGCAATCCAGACACCGACAAGCGATTGTCGTGGATTGAATACGATGATCGGCAATCGCAGCGTGGAACCGTTCCGGCTATTCGGCTGAAACTGCTTGCACTCGGCGTACGAAGACCGCCGCAGCTCTACCTGTGCCCTCGGACTGGATGGGTGTGGCCACGTTCTGTCATTGGCTGCGCCCCTCGCGAAGGCTGCAATGACCTGCAACCCGTGACAGATGAGGAATTGGACAAGTATTCTCGGTTATCACGGGAACGCCGTGAGTATCGTGACTCTCCTGTTTTCCGAATGGCGGTTTGGGCCGAGGAACACTCTGCTCAATTGGCTCCCGCTGAAAACCGCCGATTGCAGGACCTCTTTAAGGCTGGAATTCGAAACGTGCTGAGCTCCACTACCACACTGGAGTTGGGCATCGATATCGGTGGTCTGAACGCCGTATTGCTAAGCAATGTTCCGCCGACAAATGTGAGTTATCTGCAGCGAGCAGGGCGTGCTGGACGTCGCTCCGATGGATCTTCGGCAGTTGTCACGTTTGCCCGAGAACGAAGTTTCGACAGAGCAGTCTTTTCTGATTTCCAAAAATATCTTAGCTCTCCGATGCGCACTCCGACGGTGTTGCTGACTCGAATGCGAATTCTCCTCCGGCATGTGAATGCAACACTGCTTGCCGAATTCTTTCAACAGACCCGCCCGCCGATGTCGCAGGCCGGTGCGATGTTGGCATATGGAAGAATCGGGAGCTTTTGCAATCGAATCCTGCCGGCTTACTGGCCGGGTGGCAACAAACCCCAGTTGGTCTCAGTAACGCCTCATTCTGCTCCAGCACCACGACCAGCGTGGTGGAGCAACGAGGACAATTCTCTGGCTGATCAGTTTTCACTCTACGTCAAATCTCTTTCTGAAGTCGATGTAACTCGGTTGCAACGACGCTTGATCCAAATCCTCGATGGCACACCACTGTCGGGCAATCTCAAAGATAAGCGATGGAAAGGTTTCCTTCTGGCAGTGGTAGGGCAGTATGAATCCGCAGTCGCCGCGTGGAGAGAGACTTACGACGGACTCCTCAGTGCATGGGATAAGATTTCCGACGGTGAACAGGGAAGTGCTCGACAGGCGAACGCACTACGCTATCAGATGATGGCATTCCATGAAATGACCGTAATCGAAGCTCTTGCAGACGAACAATTCCTGCCTCGATATGGTTTTCCGATTGGCCTTCTGCGTCTTCGGGTTCTTTCGGTCGTTGAAAGCACCAATCCAAATTCACGGCCTACGGTGCGGGAAGAGGATCAATATCGCCTCGAACGTCCAGGGCTTCTTGCCATGCGGGAATATGTTCCCGGCGCAAGTTTCTTCGTCGGGCACAAAGTGGTCACCTCACATGGACTGCTCAAACACTGGACCGGAGCGGATCTGAATACCGCGATAGGGTTTCGAGGGCATTTGGCAAAATGTGCCAATGGTCATGATTTCTATTCGTTCGATGCCGACCTTGGGCCGTGTCCTTTCTGTGGAGAGCAGGAACTCGATGCGCGGCCCCGACCATTATTGTTTCCTCGCTTTGGCTTCAGCTCTGCCGCATGGGATCCTCCGTCGTTTCGCGGCAGCCCCAGCGGACCTGTCGGCAAGACGGAGTTGATGACAGTCGCGTGTCGTCCGAGTTCTGACGTAGTCACTGAACACTCAAACTTCGGCGGGCTCACCGGAGTTACCGCCCGTTACGAAGAAGAGGGCGAATTGCTTGTAGTTAACTCAGGTGTCCACGGAAACGGTTTTGCGCTTTGCCTGAATTGCGGTTACGCAGAAAGTGAATCTCGCGGTTCCCACGAGCATTTGCCCGAGTTGGTCAGATCGTTTCAAACTCATGCTCCCTTGGACAGTATGCTGGAGTTTGCGAACTGTCGTGCCAAAAATGGAGCTAACGAATTGCGGCAGCAGCTTTTGACCGCAAGACAAACAACGGACATCGTAATCTTAGATGTGCCACAGTTGCGGGATGGCAATCTTGACATCGCAACGACCATCGCCCATTCGCTTCGCCTGGCTGGTGCACGATTGCTGGGACTGGATAGCCGAGAGCTGGGATCGTTTGTGACTGCCACAAACTCCGGCTCCACTTGTGGCATTGTTATTTTCGACAGCGTTCCAGGCGGAGCAGGTCACGTGACCGAACTGCTGGCGTTTTCGAAGAAATGGGTGGAGATGGTCGAAGAGGTCCTCTTCGTCAATGAATTACATCACTCACACTGCGTCTCCGCTTGCCTAAACTGCCTACTGAGTTTCGAAACGCAGTTTGATCATGACATGGGGTTGCTGGCGAGAGCGCGAACCTGGGATTTCTGGCAACAACTTCGGAATGACAGGCGAGGAGTTCCGCCAATCACAACGGTGAACCCGTCGACACAAAGTCCAGATATCGACGCAGCCCCTCAACCGACTGAACAGTCCCGATCTCACGAAGACCGAATCGCTCGCGCTCGGACCAAGCGGCAGAAAAAGTAGTGGCGGTGACGAATCTGAAATGCAATCAGGATCGACGGATTCCAGGTTCCAGCATCCAGCATGAATCGTGCGGCAGCATTCCGATGTGCGGATAGTACGATCGAGCGTTTGGTGCAGCGAGCAGCACGAGCCGAGTGACTCGACCGGCAGCCTCATGAGTTCTGGCAATCAGCTCCCGGCCAATCCCCAGCTTCTGAAATTCGATATCGACCGCCAGATCCGAAAGATACGTGCAGAAACTAAAATCCGTAATCGCCCGACTCACGCCGACCAGTACTTCACTCGCCCGAGCCGTCACAATCACGTCGGCATTTCGCAGCATCAGCTCAATACGTTCGGGATCATGCACCGGGCGTCGTTCCGCCAGCGTCGATCGCTGCAGCACACCGATAAACTCATCTGCAGACAACGATGGTTCCAGTTGATAGTCAACGGTCATGGGAATTTGATACCTTGTTGTCGTAGAGCGCGACCGGCGGGTGTCATACCTCGCGCCGATAACGCGAAGGCTAAGCATTTCGTCCGACGTTCACCAGACACCACTGAATATTCGTTCCCCTGAAAGAGTGCGACATGATCCACCGAGAATTATGGCCCGCCCTGATTTGCCTTGCCACTCTGTCTGCGCCTGTCGTCGCGGATGATGTGCCGAAACCAGACGGTATGAAGTTGATTTATCAGCACGATTTTGAAGACAGCCGCATGGATCGTTACCAGATCTTCATCGTCAACGAGAAGCCTCGCACAAAGATCTCCACGAAAACAACCAAAGGCACACCGTGGACGGATGAATGGCACGACGTCCGCATTTCCCGCAACATCGAGTGCGGCGAAGTTCAGGTCTACTTCGACGACATGCAGACTCCAGCCATGACGGCGACGGACAAGACATTCGGCGAAGGCCGAGTCGGCTTTGGATCGTTTGACGACATTGGCAATTTCGATGACGTGCGTATCTATATTCCGGAATAATTCTCCATGCGCGCCATCGTATTTGGTCAAACGCTGCAGTTCCGCGCCGATGCTGCACTCCGACCGCCTGGCAATGATGAAGTCATCGTCGATGTCATCAAAGCCGGGATTTGTGAAACGGATCTGCAGCTTTGCAAGGGCTACATGGGTTTTTCCGGAACGCTGGGGCATGAGTTCGTAGGTATTGCCCGCTCCGGTCGCTTCGCCGGTCAGCGCGTCGTGGGTGAGATCAATTGTGCGTGTCATGCGTGCGAGATGTGCCGACGGCAATTGTCCAATCACTGCCCGAATCGCACAGTGACCGGCATCGTGGCGCACGACGGCGCTTTCGCAGATTCGGTGATTGTGCCAGACCGAAATCTGCACGCCGTCCGCAAAAATGCTTTAAAGATCATCCTTGAAGTGCGGTGACTCGTCACCGGCTCAACTCAACGACGAACTGATGCAACCGCCTATGTACGATCTGATTGGCGATATCCACGGCCATGCCGACGAGCTGATTCAACTGCTGAATGTGCTCGGCTACCAGGAAGTCTTGGGCGTTTATGAACACTCCGAACGCAAAGTTATCTTTCTCGGGGATTTCATTGACCGAGGACCGCAGATCCGGCAGGTGCTGGACATCGTACGGCCCATGGTCGATGGTGGCACCGCCCTGGCTGTCATGGGGAATCATGAATTCAACGCTCTGGCATTTCATACAGAACACCTGCATCGGAAGGAGGCCTATCTTCGGCGGCGAGACAACAAGAACATCCGTCAGCACAGCCAGACGATTCTGCAGCTCACGGACAAGCATCTGGCCGGTTCAATCGAATGGTTCGGGACGTTGCCTATGTGGCTGGATCTGGATGGTTTGCGTGTCGTTCATGCCTGTTGGGACGACAAGGCCATCGCCACAATCCGAGCGGCTCGGCGAGGCGACAAAGCCCTCACCTCGGATTTTCTGCATGCCGCGTGTGATCCGGAGAATGCGCTTTTCGACGCGGTAGAGATCATCCTGAAAGGCAAAGAAGCCGAACTTCCGCCGGGGAGATCATTCGCTGATAAAGAGGGCCACATTCGCACGGCGACCCGCACGCGCTGGTACATGTCCCCGCATGACCAAAGCTATCGGACCTATGCTCTCACAGACAATATTGATTGTGATGACGCGCTCGAGCAATCTGTGATTGACGCGGCAGATCCCTATCCGCCCGATGAAAAGCCTGTGTTCGTTGGGCATTATTGGTTGTCAGGCCAGCAGCCCGAACTGCTCGCGCGAAACGTCGCATGCGTGGATTACAGCGTAGCGAAGAACGGTTTTCTTTGTGCCTATCGCTGGAACGGAGAACAGTGTTTGAGTAACGAGAATTTCGTTTGGGCTGGCAAGTAGAAACGGTAACACAAAAACGTCAGGTATGAATTCATCTCTTCGGACAATAGTTGAAAAAGGACAGCAGGCATGTCGATCACCACGATGATTTCCAATATCTGCCAAATTGCAGAGGATTTTGGTAAGAGCTGCGGCCTGATGGATTTTGAGATTGAGCGCATTGTCCGCTCTCGAACGGACGGAAAAGATGAATGGGTCGTTCAACTGCAGTGTAATAATATCGACCCCTTGATCGAAGACGATGATCGGTGCGCGATCGTTGTCGTTGATGCCCAATCCGAAAAGGCACGGTTGCTTGAAGGGCTATAAACGGTTTCCACTGTTGATTGCAAAAACCGGCATGGCTGGAGAGTTCACTATTTTTTGCGGATTCAAAATCATCATAGGCCGCAGGTGTGAACGAGCAGTTACAATTTGAATGACATGAAACGCCTCTGAACGTTGGGGCCAGATCGTGCATGCTATTTCCCAGGAACTTGATGAGATTCTTGATCGCGTTGATAGCCAGACAGCGGCACTGCTGGAAAAAACCGTCCGAAATGCGGTCGCATTGGCTGTTCAGCGAACTGGCAATGTCACAGCGAAGGATTCAATGGGATATCCACTTGGTTACTTCGAAGCGACAGAAGGCTGTTTCGCTGGCGAGCCATTCGATTTCCCCTCTGATCTGCCGCTCGAATAGCGGTCAGCCTTTTATGTGGCCTTCGATGTCGGCAATCTGACGCACTGTGACGAGGCAGCATTCTCCGCTTAACAACGAATACTGTTCGGAATAGGGTTGTCTGAGTGCAGCGATGCACCATTTGATCAGCGATCGCAAAGACCGACATGTAGAGCCATTGCGCAGGACCCGGGTTAAATTCAATTGATTGAGGATCAACCTGCCGTCACGATTTTCATCAAACAGGTTCCCGGTAAGTCTCTTCAATGCATTCTTGGGATGCTTGATCTCTTCTACATCACCCTCGAATTCGGAAACGCTCGTATTCAGGACTGAGTTGACGGGATCAATGTCGGCAAAGTAATAGGCTTCGAGCATGTTTACAAAGAAATGAACCGACGCTCCTGGACGTGTCCGGGACGAAAGGAAAGTATCGAATACTTTTTCATACCGTGAAAAAATAGCCGCATGGTTGTCGCGGCGTCCTTCTTCAAGGTCATCGATCAGAATTACGAAAGAATTCGGATTTGAATCCAAAAATCGCCGAGCTGGCAGGCCTATTTCCGCCGCATCTCTGTTCGGGATCTTCTTACCTTCTCCGACCATTCTAAGAAGTCGCTTTTCAGAAGTGATCGGTGATCGTTGTCCGAAACGCGCCCGAACTGTGAAGGTACAATCACCCGACTCGGTCAAACTCCTGAACAATGCGGGAGCGAATTCTTCTTCGCCTTTTCCTGTCACGAACAAGCCAAAAGTCTTAAATGTCCAAGCGGGAGTTTGGGTATCTGACGACATTTATCCACCGGCCCCTGCGCTTGCAACTTGCGGTCCTATCATCTGAGCCATGTACAGAGATCCTGCGGCATACTCGCTCAGCAAATCGCCGATACCTGCAATCTCCGATACACGTTGCAGGCGAGTTCTTCCCTCGATGATTTCTGCTGCAATCACATCCGATGCTTCAAACTGACTGATCAGTACAGGAGAATGCGTGACCGCAAGTATCTGCTTGTTCCAGTTTGCTCCTGCTTCACGAACAGCTTTTGCGAAAACAGCCAGTGCCCTTGGATGAAGCGAGATTTCCGGCTCATCGAAAAGAATGAGGGAAGGTCGGTCTTTGCCTTCAGAGAAAAGTGCCGTCAACAACAGAAGCATCTGCAAATGACCGTCTGAAACACCAGACGCCAGGATGGGTTTTGATTTTTCTTTTTCGAGGAACTGTCCGTAAACTGAGTTGGGCCCAGTTTGTTCCATCGCGATTCCGTCAAAGGTCGGAAAGGCTTCTGCCATGAACTCCATAATAGTGTCAAATCGTGTGTCCCGATGTTTTCTATCGTGAAGATTTCTTAGTACGGACCACGCATTTTCGCCGCTGTTCCAAAGTTGCTGTTCATAACCTGACTCTTGATCCCTGAGTCTTAAGTCGATGCAGCAGAAAGGAACGAGAATGATACAGTCGCACAAAATGAAGCAGTCGGTCAAGATCGCCAGCGTCTTCATCTGACGAGTTGAATTGCATATAAAGATTGAGCGAAAGCTTTTCAGGCTCACGCAGCTTTACGTTCAGATTCTGAGATACCGCACTGTTGTAAAGGATGGCATTTTCCACCCCAACATTTCGCTCAATTACCGTCTCATTGTCAGGGATTCGACAAAGCTGTTCACCCGGCATCGAATTGATGGACCCCGACGTCAAGTCAAATCGCAATGAATAGGAGATGTGCTCTGTCTCCATCGTAATTGAGATTCTCTGATCATCATCGGCAGCACCATCAAACAGAATTCCGATTCCGTGACTCCGACTGGCCGAGGCCAGATCGACTCCGCGTATCGCACAATCCCGCACGAACCAAAGTGTATCAAGCAGGGTTGATTTCCCAGAGCCGTTTGCACCAAAAAAGACATTCACGGGTTTCAGCGGCAACTCAACGTCTGCCAGAGACCGAAAGTTCTTAACATGAAGGCTTGCGATTCGAGCCATCTGGATTATTCCTGAATTGCACTCAACGGCGGGGTGTGGAGACTGCCAAAGAAGAATTATTCGACACCCGAGAGTCCTTCGAGTAGCATTGATGATTGCGGTCGGGTGATTTTCGCATAAAGAATGGAAGCCGGTCAACTAATACCATGCATGGTTGGAGAAACGGACAAATCGTCCCGGACAG
>Ga0105046_10004948_pt1 | contig 21170 bp, 19 predicted proteins | sample MAT03_FD_78385 | JGI IMG/M metagenome (GOLD analysis project Ga0105046, IMG submission 78385) | Freshwater microbial communities from Lake Fryxell liftoff mats and glacier meltwater in Antarctica - MAT-03 (megahit assembly) | ecosystem: Environmental > Aquatic > Freshwater > Ice > Liftoff...
ACTTTACTTAGTTTTTCTTTTGCTTCAGATGAAATGCTATGCATTTGGTGATAGTTAATAGCATCGTGAATTACAATATTTTCTAAGCGATGCATTTTATCTACGAGTTCTTTTTCTTTAGAGATGTAGCCTTCATACTTGATGCTTATTTCGGCTTGCTCTTTAAATTCGGTTGTGTAGTTTTTGAGTTCTTGATCTAAGGTGGAGTTTAAGCCCTTTAAGTTATTAAGGGTAATGTGAGGTCGGCTAATAAGCGTTGCGATTTTTGTTTTTTGTTTAATAGTAGCCGAGCCACTGGTTTCAAGCATACCATTAACCTGGTCGGGATCGACAGATGTGTTTCTCAAGAACTCAATCAATTTTGCCGTTGCGGCAACTTTTTCGTTTACTTGTTTTAGGCGCTCATCTGACGCAAGTGCAATGTCATGCGACTTTTTAGTTAGTCTGATATCTGCATTGTCTTGCCGCAACAACACCCTGTATTCAGCCCTGGAAGTAAACATTCTGTAAGGTTCCTCAGTACCTTTATTAATAAGGTCATCAACTAAAACGCCGATATATCCTTCGCTTCGAGCTATTTCGAAAGGGTCTTTTTCGTCAATTGCTAGTGCTGCATTAATTCCAGCCATTAATCCCTGACAGGCAGCTTCTTCATAACCCGTTGTTCCATTTATTTGGCCTGCGAAGAAAAGGTTTTTAATTAGTTTAGTTTCCAATGTGTTGGTTAACTGCATAGGAGGGAAGTAATCGTATTCAATTGCATAACCTGGTCGGAACATTTTTACATTTTCGAACCCCTTTATTTTCTGTAAGGCGGCGTATTGCACTTCTTCAGGCAAGCTTGTTGAAAACCCATTCACATATACTTCCACAGTGTTCCAGCCTTCTGGTTCTACAAATATTTGATGTCGTTCTTTAGATGCAAATCTGTCAATTTTATCTTCTATGCTTGGGCAATACCTTGGTCCAGGGCCTTTAATTCGACCGGAGTACATTGGCGACCTGTCGAATCCAGTTCTTAAAACATCGTGCACGGCTTCCGAGGTATAGGTTATCCAGCAACTTTTTTGTTTTGTTAGCGGCTTTGTATCTGTGTACGAGAACTTTTGTGGATTTTCATCCCCTAGTTGCTCTTCCATCAATGTGTAATCAAGACTTCTTCCATCTACACGAGGTGGAGTTCCCGTTTTCATTCTGCCACTTTCGAACCCAAGTGCTACCAGTTGCTCAGTAATGCCAGTCGCTGCTTTTTCGGCAACGCGACCACCGCCAAAATTCTTTTCGCCAATATGTATTAATCCATTAAGAAACGTTCCGTTAGTCAGCACCACGGCTTTTCCCGGAATTTCCATCCCGAGACTTGTTTTCACGCCTTTTATTTGACCATTTTTCACTAGCAGTCCCGCCACGGTATCCTGCCAAAAATCCACATTCGCGTTTTGCTCAAGCATATATCGCCATTCCATGGCAAACAATTGTCGGTCGCTTTGCGCTCTAGGACTCCACATTGCAGGACCTTTACTAAGGTTGAGCATGCGGAATTGTATCATCGTTTTATCTGTAACAATACCCGAATATCCACCGAGCGCATCTATTTCCCGCACAATTTGCCCTTTAGCCACGCCACCCATAGCGGGATTGCAGCTCATTTGTGCGATGGTTTGCATGTTCATGGTAACGAGCATCACTCGCTTGCCCATATTCGCTGCAGCGGCAGCGGCTTCACAGCCAGCATGACCTGCGCCTACAACAATAACATCATATTCTTTGAACATCCTGATGCAAAGATAGCGTACCATTTTTGTTATAGGGTTTCACGTGGAACATTCGGGTTTTGTTGCGGAAAGATTTGAAATGGAAAAATAGTTCCACGTGGAACAATCTATTAAGGGATGAAAGGAGGTTAATGGCAGAATAAGCAAAAGAAATTTTGTTATCTAGAGTTTGTTATACAATCAATATCTGCTTCTAATAATGTGCTCTTTTCAAATTGTATGGTGTTTGGGTTTTGTAATAAGTTACCCGTTAATTGATGTTTGCAATTTGATTCAACTTTTTAAAAATTATATTGAATCGCTCATTGCGCACAGCGTAAAATAGGTTACCTAATATGGCTTCTTGCTTTTTATTATCAGATAAAATAATCTTTAATTCATTCTTTAAAAATGATTTTACATCTTCAGGAGCATATAGCAATTGTTCTACTAAGTCTATTCTGTTATCAAATATATAGCCAATATCTTCAAAATCGGGACTAGTCCTGGGTTCATTATTTCCCCTATTGTTGAAAGCTGAAAATTTTGTTGCTAAAAAATACGGCAGAGGCAATATTTCAATTGTTTGATTATTGATTGTTACTGTTTCCTTAACTGCAAAACCGGGAGAAACCAAGGATTAGCAAGAGCCCAACCAATGGCACTCGTATTCATTATATCAACTTTTATGTCTTCGAATCGGAAACGACAAATTATATTATCTTCAGCCGTTTGATTAAATCCTTAGGCATTTAAGGCTTCTCGTATTTGTTCTAACTCTATAATGGTTGCAACTGACAAACTAATATCTATATCATTGGTTGGGCGTAAATCATCTGCAGCAGGGTCATTAATATATAAGCCCACAGTAGCGCCGCCAACAAATACAACCCGTTCGTTTAATTTACCAAGTGCATTCGCAACTCTTATAATTATATCTGTATTTATTAAACTATTATTCATCCAAACCTTTTTTTCAATTCTTCAACTGCCAATGTTCTTTCTCTGGTTTTACCAATTCGCAAGGCGTCTGCAAGTGCCAATAGCTCATAAAGGGAATTGTCTTGCTCGCACGCTTTGGGTGCGGCTGCATATAAGGGTTCTAGCGCTTGGCCTCTAACTGTTCCGTCAGCAAAAGGCCACACAATGGCTTCGGTGCTTATAATTTGTGTAGACAGAGGTGGTGCTGAATGGGCTGTTGGCATACCCCTCACTAGCGATCCGACACGTACAGGGTAAACATATTTTAAGCCGTATTGCAAAAATTCCAATATGGCTGAATGCATCAATTTCTTTTTGTTTTCTGAAATGAAACCTGCATAAGCTGAACGATGCAAGCTTTCACTCACTTCGCCGGCACTTATACCTAGTTCAATAGCGAGGTCTTTCATTAACCAAGGTTTACTCCCTTTGGCTGCAATTTTTAGCAATATTACAAGGTCATGCGGGCGCATTCCGTTGTGTTTTTTCATTTTATATCTGTTTAAATGACAAAGATAAACAATAATTTGCAATTCGCGAATTGCAAATTGCTTGCTTTGTCCTATATAAACTAAACTTAAAAGTTCTTTAGCAAATTCAAACCACCATCCCAAATTACTTTCTTCCAATCTCGCTCACTTAGTTGCGTTTTGATTGGAGCAGGAATGATTAATTCTGGAGGATTACTTTCGATAAAACCCGGATTTGCCTTCAGGCAACACTTCAATAAAGTAATGATTAATTGATAAAAATCTCTTTGCCAAATGCCGCCTCATTTATATTAATTTGTGCTAACAACGGCACAATGCTATTTGTCTGAAGTTAAGCAGATAGTATGATGCAAAAACAAATAATAATAGCTGTATTTTTATTATTCCAAACACTAATTTATGTTTGACCCGCTTAACAATTTCTACCTATCGCAACCCGAACCCAACCAAAGTTGTTTGTTGGTGGTTCGAAAAATAATTTTGGAGCACAACAATTTAATTACTGAACATTGGAAATATGGCGCTCCATTTTTTTATTACAGAAATAAAATGTTTTGTTATTTATGGATTAATAAAAAAACCTGTGTACCATACATAGGTATTGTTGATGGTGGAAAATTAGATTTCCCAGAATTAATTCAAGAAAACCGCTCGAGGATGAAAATATTGTTGCTTGATGCGAATAAGGATTTACCGGTGAAAAAAATTAAAAAAATTTTGGCGGCTTCGATTGAAATTAGGGAGAAGGGGTGAATATTTATTTACAGATTAATGAAATAAAAAAAGGCCATCGCAGTGATGACCTTTTTTGTTTGAATTATTTTTATTCTATTATTATGGATGTAGTTGAAACACTATTTGCATCAGCCACTTGTAATAAATATGCTCCAGATGCAATGTTGTTATTTAATTGAATAGTTATTAAGCCATTTTCATTTGCGGTGCAATTTTCGGAGTAGAGCAAACGACCAGATAAATCGGTTATATTAACGATTACAGGATTGTTTTTTTGCGCATCAGGCAATTCAATATTAATTGTGTTTACAGCGGGATTTGGATAAACAATTAATTCATTGTCGCCAATAGCCCCGGCTTCTCGTAACAGAAATAATTTTGTTTTTTTAGATGTAACAACACAACTTCCCGTGGTAACTACGCATTTATAATTACCCGTTAAAGTGGTAACATGCGTATTTGAAGTTGCTCCTATAATGGCGATATTATTACGCTGCCACTGGTAATTATAATCGGGGCGAAAAGGTGTTGAAAGTGTAACCGGATTTGCCGCATTAACTAATAAACTTGTTGCACTTACATTAATTGTGATGTCGCAGTCTTGCATAGCGCTAAGAAAGAAAGCTTTTTGATCTCCAAAAATTGAATCACCTAGATATACATTATAATTAGGATAATTTCCACAAACTGAAACGTAACCCCCTAGCTCAGAAATGCCATGCACAGCGGTTTCGTCGAACGGCCCCGTGCTGCCTGCATATTTTTGTCCCCATCTGATATTTCCTTTGTTGTTTACTTTTAATACATATCCGTTAGTGTAGAAGGGGGTTGGGAAGCCCTCGGTAGAAATAGTGTTTCCCTGATAGTTGAGTGTTCCAGTAAAGCTTCCGCCAATGTAAGCATTACCTATATTGTCAACCGCTAATGGTGCTTCAGGATCGGCGGTAGCATAAAATGGTAAATTCGTAATAAAAAGATTATCTGCAGAAAATCCTTTAACATAACTACAAGTTCCAGCAGGAGTTAACTTAACAAGAAATGCATTTTCTTTTAATGGTGCTGGATTTAAAATATTGGCATCAAAAGTTGTGCTACTAGAAAAAGTGCCATAAGCGTAAATATTATTTTGAGCATCGGTTGCAACTGCTGAAACAATTTCAAGACCGGAGCCAATTATTTCTTTCCCCCAAATACTGTTGAAATCGGCATCCATTTTCCAAATAAAACCATCGGCATCGCCAAGGGGTATGTTTGCAACACAAATTGGGAATGCAATATTGTCAACATCGAACATACAACTTCCTCTGTTGCTACCTGCAAAAATCACATTACCGTCATCGTCGCACGTTAAAATATAACCATCAATAAGATAGCGCCCAATATCATTTCTGTAGGCCAACAAATTGCCGGTTGAAGCACTTAATCTGGTTAGCAAATAACCTTGAATATAACTAAACATAGGTGGCAAAAACAATTCGCCAGTTTCGAGTTGAATATCAGTATTATAACTGTTTACTACATAAACACTATTGCCATCAGGTGCAATAGCAATGCTGTAACAGCCGTCAACGACGAATTCAGATGGTCCAAAAAAATTATTAGACCAAACTAAATTTCCGTTAGCATCAAATTTTGCAACAAAGCTGCGTACGTTTCCAAGTCTCAAGGGTAATGAATAAATAACACTGTTTTGTTGAATATTATCAATATTAAAATAGTATTGAAAAACGCCGCTCACATAAACGTCGCCGGTAGTTTTGTTTACAACAATATCACGAATTTCCTGATAACCAGGACCGTTTATTGTTTGAACCCATTGTGCAGCGCCATTCTCATCATATTTTACAATGAAACCGTCGTTGCTACCATCATTTATAAAGTTAGCGTGGCCTATTCCATCGATTACTAATGTGTCTTCATACGTTCCTCCGGTAAAACTATTTCCAAAATTGTCGATGTCGGAAGCAAAGGCGTGATCTTCGGCTCCCGTGGAGCCGGAAGTAACAGCCCAGATTTGATTTTGTGCAATCACGGAAGTAACCGTGAGCATCATTACAAAAATAAACAAGTAACTTTTTTTCATAAAATTAATTTTAGTGAGTTTAAGCAGTAAAATTATCATCTTTTGAAGCTCGTGTCAATACATAAATTCGTTTATTTCAATATTTCAGATGGTATTAAAGTTGTCTGTAATACCTATATTTGTTGAGTGAAATGAAAAAAAGACTAAATTCCGAACTGCTTTCTAGACAATGGAGACCACTTTTGCAACTTATCGAGCAATTAACGCCAAACGAGAAGGGCTATTTCATGAAGAGCAGTTTGGGTTTTAGCAAGCAAGAAATGCCAATGTATGTTAAGCTATTTCGCATATTAGGAGAGGCAACGGCGAAAAGCGATAAGGAAATAAAGCAAAAACTTGGCAATTCAAGCATTAACATACACGGGCTGCGTACATTTTTATATGAGCAAATATTAAAAAATTTGCGGGCGTTTCACAGCGAAAAAAGCATTCAATCGAAATTGCGATTATATCTCGATTATGCAGAAATATTAACCGATAAAGGATTGTTGGAGCAAAGTCAGCGGTTTGTCGACAAAGGCATACAACTTGGTGACCCTGTTACGCTGCCTGTATATCAGATTTTATTTCAAACCCATCAAATTCAATTGTTACGTTCGCTTGAAGAGTCGGTAAAAGTAGCAAGGACAGACACATTAGTTAATTCGATAACCGAAAGTGCTGATAATATAAAGCACGCGCATGTTACGCGACAAGGATTAACAAAATCACTATATTATGTCAACACTTATTTTCCATTACGCAACGAACAAATTAAAGTTGAAGTATTACAATTGTTAAACGAATTAATAGCTGTTCCAGATACTGAAAAACAAAGTTATATATTGCGCAATACGCGGAATGCGGCAATATCTTTATTATATCGATTGTTAAATGATTGGGAAAATGCGCTTCTTTTTCAGGAAAAAACAATACGAATAATTGAGCAAATGCAAGCACAAAAGCTCAATAGAAACATTCCTACTATAGCGGCATATTATAATTATATATCATTATTTATTAATAAGGGCGATCGGTTTAATTACCGGATTCAAATGGACAAAATGCGGGTGTTACCTGTTTCGGGAAACGCTGAAGAACAATATCGCAAGGCCGTTATGCTGCAGCTTGAGCTGGATGATATTATTTTTAATAAAGATTTATTGGAAGGAAAAAAAATTGTTAGTGAGGCCATCACGTTTATAAAGGAACCACACCCAATAATTAATATTTATCATGATACACTTATTCGGTTAGCGACATTTTATATTTATGAAAAGGATTATAATGCCGCATTATCACTCATTAATAAATTAATTAACTCACATTTCATACATCCTTTGAAATCGTTTGCGGTGCATGTAAAATTGTTAAATATTTTAATTCATTTTGAGTTGGGAATTTTTTTGTTGTTGCCGGGATTAATAAGAAGTGTGTATCGATTTATGATGCAACAAGAATTAAAATATGAGATAGAAAAGGCGATTTTAAATTTCTTCAGGCGCATATTTAAATTGACAAATCTAAAGCTTATTAAAGTAGAATTTGAGCGATTGTTATTTCAATTACTAGAAATCTCCAACGACGTGAATGAGCAACAAGCGTTGTTATCGTATTTTGATTATAGGTTTTGGATTGCGGGGAAATTGAGTAAATAAAGCATAGCCGTTGGGGGAATTAATCTATTTGCAAATTAAAAAATTAGCGCAATAATTATTTGCAATTAATTTCAGCTTTGCAATGCGGAGTAAGAGAGATAATTAAATTCGCTGAAGTATTTCAAGCGCTTCGTTTTCTTTTTCCAGCATGTGTTTTTTATCCTTGGGCGTTTTATCGTTTAAGCCACATAGATGTAAAATTCCGTGAATCATTACGCGATGTAGTTCGTCTGCTTCGTTTGTTTTGAAAGTAACGGCGTTTTCTTTTATTCGATCTATACTGATAAATATATCGCCAGAAATATAATGGCCATTATTGTAGTTAAATGTAATGATATCGGTAAGGGTATCGTGATTTAAATATTGCTGATTCATTTCGGCGAGGAAGGTATCATCACAAAAAATGTATTGAATTTCAGAAGGGTATTTATGAAACATGAGCACGGTGCGTTCTATCCAAGTTGCTATGCGTGTTTTTTCTTTCAGCTTGAAGGTGGTGTTTTTGTTTGTGAAGGTTACGGCAGCCATTAGAGTCGGAATTGAATTTCAACCTTTGAACCGTCGTTTGAAAAAACTACCAGGTCGCTGAGGTGTTTCATAAGGAAAATCCCTCTACCTCCCGCATTTTCAATGTTTTCGGGAGCCGTTGGGTCGGGCAGATTGGTGAAATCGAATCCACAACCTTCATCTATAATCAAACAAGTAAGTGTATTATTGTCGCGTTCGATGCTGATTACTACGTTTTTCTCAGCGTCGGCCTTGTTGCCATGCAGGATGGCGTTATTAACAGCTTCGGTAATGCAAACTAGTATATTGCCATACATGTCGTCGGCAATATTTAATCTTTTGCGAACCTCTTCAATAAAAGGTTCTATTAAAACGATATTAGCTGGTTGCGATTTAAGACAGATTTCTTTGTTCAAGGTATCTACCGACATATTACCTTTGTTTAGTAGGTTATCGACCGTAAATATTCTTCTACTAAATTTTTGTAAAAAGGTTTCAATTCTGGCGAAACAGTTTTGTATAAATCAAGTTCGGCATTGCGTTTTTTGAGATATTCTTCTATAGCTGGAGGCACAGGACGCGATATTTCGGTTGCGGTATTTGACTTGCGTTCGTTGTCCTGCTTGCGTTTACGGTCGCTCTCTTCTGCTTCAAGCAACCGGGTTAAAATTTCTTCCTGTCGTTTTAAGGTTTCTATAGAAAGTTGCTTGTTTACAATATCTTCTTCAGTTTTATCCATTTGATCGGCAAGCTGCTGTAATTGTTTTGCCAGTTTGCCGTCTTCGGTATTGCCACCGCCAAGTTCATTAGCCATTTTTTCAAGCGCTTCGCGAATCATAGCCTGCTTTTGAGCCATTTCGGCCAATTCTTTGCTCATGCCGTTTTGTCCACCGCTTTGCTTACCATTCGGCATTTTACCTTGCATTTTTTGCAATTGCTCGTTGAGTTGTTTTTGCATTTCACTCATCGATGGCACCTGCGATTCGTTTTTGCCACCTGGTTTCTGACAAGTTTGTTGGCCAGGCATCGACTTAGCCATTTGTTCTTGCATTTGCTGTAAAACTTCATCCAACATTAACGCGAGGTTATTATAGCCGGTCATGGTAAGTTGCTGATACAGATTGCTTTGACTTACCTGACGCTCACCCATTTGTTCTACACTGAGACCAAGATTGTTGTTAACGTCGCTCATTTCGCGGGTAACAAAACTGCTTATTTCTGGAACGCGCTTAGCAAGTGCGAGCAGACTGTCTTCCACTATTTTGGTGTCTTCTTTAATTTTTTGCTGCTGCGCCATCAAGTCAACAAACTTTGGGTTGTTAGCTTTAATCAGTTTAACTTCATTCATTAGCGCCTCTTGATCTACACTTAGTTTAATTAAATTGTCGAGCAGTTGTGTAAGCGCTTCCATGTCTTCCTCCTGCTGCTGTTGCTGCTCTTGCTGCATTTGTTGTTGCATTTGAGCAGCTAAATCTTGCATTTGTTGCGCAGCGCTTTTTTGACTTTGGGAGGCTTGTTTTTTCTGGTTTTGTTGCAATTGTTGTTCCGATTGCTCCATTTTTTGGTCAATCTGTTCTTCTTGCTTTTCGGTATCGCCTAATTCTTTTTGTTGCTCGAGTTCTTTGTTCATTTCACGCATTTCTTGCATGTCTTTCTGCACATCATCGAATTTTTTATTAAGCTCTTCTTGTTTTTCAAGATTTTCTTTACTGTCGCTTTGTTTTTGTTCTGTTTGCTCGCTTAATTTTTGTTGCTCTTCAGCAAGTTCGTTTAGTTTGTCGATGGTTTCTTGCATTTTTTGTTCCATCTCCATTTGCTTAAATAATTCGAGCATTCTATCGAGTTCTTGTTCGAGTTGCTGATTATTCATCTGCATCTCTTTCATTTCTTCGAGCGATTTTTCTTTATTTAATTTTTCCATCAAAGCTTGAAGTTCTTCTATTAGCTTTTTCATTTCTTCGGGAACTACTTCTTCAAACATTTTTTCGAGCTGTTCCTGTTTTTGTAAAATTTCAGGATTTGGCTCCATGTATTCTTTTTGTAATTCTAAATTTTCTTTAAACTGCTCTTTAATATCTTCAACCGATTGTTGAATATTCTGATTTTTTTGCATCAGATTTTCAATCGCTTTTTTATCTTCCCAATTTAATTCTTTTTTATCGAATAATTTATCTTCTAATTTTTCAGTTTGCTTTTTTACATCAGCAATATCGTCCAGTACCTTATCGAGTTTATCTTTAATATCTTCATTGTTTTCATCTTTAATATCTTGCAACTCATCAAGTGTAGGCACAATAAACTGCATAGCAGGTGTGCGTGCTGACTTGCTGCCATGCACACCATCGTTATCCCAAATTTCAAAATAATAAGTTACACGATCGCCAGGTTGAAGTGTTTTGGCGCGTAAATTAAATGCATGTGTAAATCGATTGGCCTTAACGCCAGAAGGCACAGCAAGTGTTTCTTTTTCTTCTTCTTTTACAAAATAATTATCGTCTTTATCTCTGCCTTCTAATTTATATTTAAAATACATGGATTTAAATCCGTAGTCATCATTTATTTCACCCAGAAAGTATAAAAACTTTTCGTCGGTGCTGTCTTGAAATTGCTCAGCAGTAATTTGAGGGAAGGCATCGGGAATTACGGTAATGGTATAACTGATGGTATCGCGGTTATACACTTTATTATTTCCGATGCCAATTTTATACAACTCGTTTGCCATTGCACGGCGTTTAGCATTAAATGATGATTTACCATCTTTAGCGGCATTAATTTTTTGGTCGGCAAAAAACATTTCAATCACATCTGTATTTTCTGCATTAAATAGCCATTCAATATTTGTTCCTTCGGGAATTAATAAATCGCCAGTATTTTGAATCACTTCATCTTTAATGCCGGTATAATCGGGATAATTAACTTTAATATTAAAATTTAATAAAGTTGGTTTTGGCACTACCGTAATTGTTGAAGATTTAGAATTAAATCCGTTTGCCAAGAAATGGAAATCGGTATTTGCCGGCACCTTATTGAATACATATGCAAATTCATTATTATTTGATTTTTGCATGGTGTATGTTCCTGTTTCGGTAACAATTGCAACTTGTTCGGGTAGTATAGCGCCATCTACCTTTAGCTTCAGTTCAAAATCTTCATATTGCACTACTTCAAGCGATTTATTTTGAACTGCGAAACTGAATGGCGCTTGTTTTTGAAAGAAGGTATTGTTTTTTAACAAACGCAGGTTGCTGTCTTTGAGCACATTAGGTGCTGCAAACAACATAAAAACAAATACGGCTAGCGGTGGAAGTGCGTATTTTAAATACTTTTTATTTTTATTGAGATCGATTGCCAGTGAAAAAGGAATTGGTTTAATATTTTCAATTTTTTGATTGATACCAGCTTCAATAAGCGCTTGATTTCCATTTGCTTCTGATTGTTCGCGCAATTCCAGAATATTAAGGAGTTTGTCTTGAATCTCAGCAAAGTGCGTTCCGATAATGCTAGCTGCCGTTTTATGGTTAATTGTTTTACCAAGCTGGTAATATTTCAAAAAAGGAGTGGCAATTAGGCGATAGAGTAAATAAGCGGAACCGCCAAGAAATCCATAAAAAAGTATTTTTCTAATAGCTATCGAGAAGTAGAATCTATATTCTAGCAGACTAAACAATAAATAGGCAGAAACCACTATTGCCGCAGTATACAGCAATCCTCTAATAAGTTGATTCAGATAAAATTTTCTGATAAACTCATCCAGCTTTTGAATTAGCGTTTGGTAATTATTGCTTGTTTGCATACTCGTAGAACAATATTAACGCAAATTGTGCCAAACTTGTGCGGTTATAACGAAATTTAACGAACAAAAAACAAAGCTTCCCCCAAAACCGTTTCTGAATCATGAAATATTTACATTGTTGCATCAGTCCCCAACCCCCAGCGGGGTGACATAATTGTATCAGCCCCCCTGCCCACTCGTCCCCAACCCCAGCGGGGTGACATAATTGTATCAGCCCTCCCTGCCCACTCGTCCCCAACCCCAGCGGGGTGACATAATTGCACGCTACCCTTTGATGGCATATTCCCATTTATTCTCAACACGCTTAACCGACGCTCCATTATTATTTCCCTTATCCCTAACCATCGGTTTATTATTTTTGCACCGTGAACGAGTTAACCCGCGAAGAGCTACCAATTGATTTTGACCCCCGATGGCTTGCAGTACTGCGACAGATGAAAGATCGGTTCGGCAAAAAACCAGAATTAGAAGCTGTTTTGTTCTTAATAGGCATGAATGAACTTGGAAGAATAATTGAAAAATTCACCAAGGAAGAAAAGCAAGACTTAATGCATGTTGCGGTATGCAAGTTATTGAGTTACGACTGTTATTATAATCTTGCAGGGTGGGACGACGACAATTGGCCACTTTGGGAGGTGGTTGGCATTTTGCCACAATGGACAACAGAAGAGCAGGAGCGCGTTATCAAATTAAACATCATCAGATATTTTGAAGAAAACAAATTAATATGAAAAAAACAGCATTAATTGCAGCATGCTTTATAGCGTTTGTTGCGTGTAAAGAAAAAACAACAACACCGGTTCAGGAAGAACCTGCGCCGATTAAAACAACAACACAAATAAATACAATGGAAAATCAGATTGACACAACTCAGTATTATGTAAACATTAGCACGAGCTTCGGCGACATGACGGTGAAATTATATAATGAAACACCGAAACATCGCGATAACTTTTTGAAGTTGGTAAAAGAAGGTTATTACAACGATTTATTATTTCACCGCGTAATCAAAGATTTTATGATACAAGGTGGAGATCCTGCATCGCGCAACGCATCTGCGAATACGCAATTAGGCGCAGGCGGACCGAGTTATACTATACCGGCTGAATTTAATAGTTCATTAATTCATAAGAAAGGCGCATTAAGTGCTGCGCGCCAGGGCGATCAGGTTAATCCAACCAAGGCAAGTTCGGGCTCACAATTTTATGTAGTGCAAGGAAAAGTATCGAGCAAAGCAGAGCTTGATCAAATAGCCAAGTCATATGGAATTACGTATACCCCAGAGCAGGTTGAAACCTATTCAACAATTGGTGGAACACCGTTTTTAGATAATAACTATACTGTTTTTGGTGAAGTAATAAAAGGTATAGACGTTATTGATAAAATTGCAGCAGTTAAAACCGCTTATGGCGACAGGCCGTTGGCAGATTTAAAAATGAAAATGACAGTTGTTGAATTATAATTAACAATTTGCAATATTTAGAAGCGGGCATTTTGTCCGCTTTTTTTATGCATGAAACTTTTTGATATTAAGAAGCTACTAATTAAAAAACAAAAGATTTTGCAGCACAAAAATGCCATCTTGCAGAGAAACGAGGCGTATTTGCATAAAACAATTTAGTAGCGTGGTGTATAGAACTACATTTGCGGTAGTTACATTAAAAACAAATAATTATTATGTATTGCATTTCAACTGAAAACTTGACACATTATTTCAATAAGGAAGAAATGGTTTTAAATGATATAAACCTAAAAGTTCCGCAAGGTTCTATTTACGGTTTTTTGGGTCCCAATGGAGCTGGTAAAACAACTACACTAAGGTTGATATTAGGTCTTTTAAAAAAGCAAAGCGGTGCAATAAGCATATTTAATAAACCTTTTGCAGAAAACAGAATTGAAATTCTTAAAAAAACGGGCTCCTTAATTGAGGCGCCATCATTATATGCTCATTTGTCGGCAAAGGAAAATCTTGCCATTCTTCAAAAAGTGTATCAGTGTAAAAAATCGCGGATTGCCGAAGTGTTAAACATAGTTGGCTTGTCGGATACTGGCAAAAAAAGTGCAGGAAAATTTTCGTTAGGCATGAAGCAGCGGCTAAGTATAGCGATGGCATTAATGCATGAACCGAAATTGTTAATTCTAGATGAGCCAACCAATGGATTAGATCCAAACGGGATAATTGAAATGCGTGAGTTGCTAAAGCAGTTGAATAAAGAAAATGGAATGACAATTTTAGTATCAAGTCATTTATTAGCAGAGATAGAAAAAATGGTTACCCATGTTGGTATTATAAACAAAGGAAAAATTATTTTTCAAGGAACAATGGATGACTTGCATGCAGCACAACAGCAACGTTCATTTATCAGTTTCGAAACTGGCGATACGGCATTAACAAAACAAATTTTAATGGAAAAGGGATTACAAGTTGTTGTTAATGGAAACGGGCTAACGATTCCAATGATTAAAAAGGAAGCGATTGCAGAAATAAACGAGCAATTGGTGCATCAGCAAATTAAAGTGTATCAAATTAGCACGGTGAAGAATGATTTAGAATCGATATTTATTGACTTAGTAAAATAGTAAGAAATGGAATTAATTAATAGTATTCAAAGCGAATGGCTTAAAACCCGTAAAAGCGCCGCGGCGTGGTTGTGTATAATTGGTGGCCTATTTATTCCGCTCATTTTTTTAATTGGATTTTTATATAATCGCCAAACACTTGCTATGTATGGCGATGAAGGTAATGTTTGGACATTGCATTTTTTTCAGGTGTGGCAGGCAATGGTAATTTTTTTATTGCCTATGGGCCTAGTGCTGGCAACGAGTTTAATTACCCAAATGGAATTCCGTAATAATACTTGGAAACAATTACATGCAACGCCACAAAAATATCATACCATTTTTGCGGCCAAGTTTATTGTAATTCTAGGAATGACAGCGCAATTTTTTCTTTATTTTAATTTAGGATTTATCTTGTCGGGAATTGTGCCCTCTTTATTATTCGATAAAGCCTTACCGGATTCCGTATTTCCTTTCGAGCAATTTTTTGTAAGCAACGGCAAGATTTTTTTAACTTGTTTGCCAATACTGGCATTACAATTTCTAATTAGTTTAAAGTTTAAAAACTTTCTTGTTCCTATTGGTGTGGGTTTGGTTTTATTGGTAGCTACTTTAATTATAGTTGGCAATTGGGAATATGCTTATTTAAGTCCATATAGTTATGGTGCTTTAACAATGATGGGAGTGCCGGAAATAATGGAGAAGGTAAACATTTATTGGTTGAGCATAATTTATTTTGCGGTATTTATGACAATTAGTTTTGTGTTGTATATAACTAAATCTGAAAAAGGGTAATTTACTACTGAAATAATAAATTGTAAATTTGAATTATGAATAAGTCGGTGGTAGTATTATTGCATATTGGATACTGGCTGGTATTTACATTGCTGCTAGCTGTTTTATTTGGGTTGAGCAATGCTGCAACTGCGGGTGACGCCGATAGAGATTTTAATAGTTTGTATGAGTGGTTAAAGCTGATGTTTGGCACAACTATTTTACCTGCGGTTATTTGTTTTTATGGCTATTACGGATTGCTGTTTACGCGCTTTTTACTCAAACGAAAAATTGCTGCATTTTTTATCGGAGCAATTATTGTTGCTGTTTTATCTGCGGCAATAGGCGCATTGGCTGGTTCGCTCAATGTTTTTATGGGGAGGGATTTTATTTTGAACAAGGATGCCAGAACTGCGATTTCAATTTTATTTTTTCTTTCATTTGTGGCAATGTTAAGTGGTGTAGTTGGACTGGTGATGCGCGGTTTTATTACTTGGTATTCTGAAATTAAAGTAAAGGAAGAACTTGCGCAGAAAAATTTTGAAATGGAACTTGCGCTTGTTAAATCTCAAATTAATCCACACTTTTTATTTAATACCATTAATAATATTGATGTACTTATAAATAAAGATCCTGAATTAGCATCTAAATATTTAATAGCGCTATCGGATATTATGCGATTTATGCTTTATGAAACAAAACCAGATAGAATTTTATTAGGTAAAGAAATTGAATATATAGAAAAATTTATTGCGTTGCATAAGATTAGAAGTAACAATGATGATTATATACAATTTGATGTTAAAGACATATCACCCAACTTAATGATTGCGCCCATGTTATTTATTCCGTTTATTGAAAATGCTATTAAGCATGTTTCCGATAAAAAGGCTAAGCCGGCCATTGGCATTGTGATAACTATTGAAAGTGATAAGATTTATTTTACCTGTAAAAATAATTTCAAGTTAGAAACGAAGATAGCGGCTCACAGTGGATTAGGCGATGGCCTTATTCGCAAGCGGCTTCAGTTGCTTTACCCCGATAAACACGAATTGGCTATAAGTGCCGAAAACAATATTTATAGCGTAGCTTTAACAATTGATTGCTCATGATGAATTGTATTATTGTTGAGGATGAACCGCTTGCTTTGGAGCGCACAAAAGGGTATGTAGAAAAACTTCCTTTTTTAAAGCTGCTTGCTACATTTGATAATGGAGTAGACGCATTGCTATGCCTTAAAAACAGCATGGTTGATTTATTGTTTTTAGATATAAATCTCGGTGAATTATCTGGTATTCAAATGCTGGAAGCGTTGAAACCTGATTGTGCTGTAATTATTACAACCGCTTATCCTGATTACGCTTTGAAAGGCTATGAATTAAATGTAACGGATTACTTGTTAAAACCATTCACTTTCGAGCGTTTTTTTCAAGCCGTAGAAAAGGCTCAATTATTAAAACAAAAGGCAGAAGCCGTTGATAAAAAGTATATTTTTATAAAGACAGCGTATCGCTTAGAAAAAGTGTTGTTGGCAGACATCATTTACATTGAAGGCATGCGTGATTACCGAAGAATATATTTACCAGGAAAAAGCATAATGACATTGCAGACATTTAAGGAGTTGGCGTTATTGATTCCCAACACAATAGTAACAAGGGTTCATAAATCATATATGATAGCATTGGACAAAATTGAATCTATAGAAAAAGATAGACTTAAAATTGGCGAGCAACGTATTCCTGTTTCAGAAACGTATAAAAAGGAGTTTATGGCGTTAATTCGAGGAGGAGAATTGGATTAGCGGAACCCCCTTTTTAATGTTTTTTACTTTGAAAATAAGTTCTTAAGCATTAATATTTCAGCGCCCTTATTTATCATTAATAGCTATTACTAAAATTATTGATGCACAAACCGCATTGAATTATTTAATTGATCATTTTGAATTTGCAAAATATACACTCCTTTTGGTAAAGATGAAATATCGATGGAAATTAAATCGGAATTAATAGAGGAATTTATGTTTGAAACTTTATTTCCGTACATGTCGAGGATTGTTATTTGCGGATTACTTATTGATTTGTTTAATTGAATAAATAAATTATCGTCGGCAGGGTTTGGATAGATAACAATTAAATTATTTTCGGAAATAGAGCCGTTGGATATGCCCCCTTCTTTTAATGGTAATGTTGTAAAATTATTTAGAGGATAAAACGGGCTTGCTTCATCACCACAAACAACCTTTATTTTATATTCATATATTGTGTTAGGAATTAAGCCAGTGATATTTTTTGTAGTTGTTAAAGAATTTTTTTTCAACCAGGGTTCGCCAGCAATGGGGCGATAATTAATTTGGTATTTTGTAGCACCGGTTACTGGATTCCAATGTATTTTGGCTGATGACGATGTTATATTATTAGCATAGATTCCAGAGGGCGGATTACATATAATTTCGGGATTGATTTTCACTACCCAATAATCAGAATTGCCAATAGAATTTTCTGTTTTGTCTCCAGAGATTCCTGAACTAGAAAAACCGCCTATAATATATCCACCATCATTTGTGGCAACAACAGCGGTAAAATCTTCTTCGTCAGTTCCGCCAATGGTATTATCCCAAACAACTGTTCCGCTACTATTAATTTTAACTATCCAGTAATCGTCATCAACAACAAATGGAGCTCCAATCATGTTTTCGGTTTTATCATCTGAAATATTTGACGTGGATTCGCCCCCTATTATAATGCCCCCATCTGTAGTTTGATCTATTGAGTATAAATCATCATTGGCATCTCCTCCGATGGTATTATCCCATTCTATTATTCCATTTTCACTACCCAATAGTCACCAAATCCCAATCGATGTTCTGATTTATCGGCAGATTCATTTGAGGCTGATCTGCCACCTAAAATAAATCCGTTATCCGGCGTTTGCTGAACTGCCTGTAAAAAATCTATATCGTCGCCGCCAATGGTATTATCCCATTCCACATTTCCGTCATTATTCAATTTGACAATCCAATAATCCGGCTGATAATCTGTTCCGATTGTATTTTCAGTTTTATCACCTGAAATTTCTGAATAAGGATATCCACCAACAATATATCCACCATCAGATGTTTGTTCTAGTGCAGTAAGATTTTCATCTTTTGCCCCTCCAATTGTATTATCCCATTCAACATTTCCATCACTATCTAATTTTACAACCCAGAAATCATAATCACCTATTAAATTTTCAGTTTTGTCGCAAGAAGAATTTGAATGAGAATATCCACCAATTATAAATCCACCATCAGATGTTTGATCCAGTGCGCGGAAATAATCTTCATTTGCACCACCAATTGTATTTTCCCACTCAATATTTCCAACAGCATCTATTTTTACGATCCAGTAATCCGTTTTTCCCATTTTATTTTCTGATTTATCAGCAGAGGCATTTGACACCGACTCTCCGCCAATAATATATCCACCATCCATTGTTTGCTAAATAGCATACACGTTATCTAATCCTGTCCCACCCATGGTTTCATCCCACTCAATCGTTCCTTCGCTATTCAATTTTACAATCCAATAGTCGTCATCGCCAATTCTATCTTCCGTTTTATCATCTGAACTATGAGAATATGATGAACCGCCTAGAATATATCCGTTAACGGATGTTTGGCAAATTGATGTTAGTTCATCGAAAAGGGTACCGCCGATTGTATTCTGCCATTCGATTTCGGGAGCCTGGGAGAACAGTTGGGAGTTGGCTGTGAGCAAAAGGAAGAAAATAAGAATACTATTTTTCATAAGGTATAAATTTAGGGAAGTTAAATTAGTGTAGCAAGCTAATTACGCAATGTAGAAGTAGAACTCCAACAATTGCTGAAGGATATCAACTGAAAACAATGGTGATTTGGTAAAAGAAAGTGCGTAAACCTGAAGCAGATGATTAATTACCAAGCATTAGCACCTGCATTGAGCCACGGTTTTTGGATACGAAAAGATAATTATCTCCCGAAAGGTATATTATTTCCATGTGTTTTATTTCGCCAGGTAAATATAAGCCGGAGGTTAATGCAGCGTTTGGTGTAAAGCTGTGATTTGAATTTGCTGTAAGCAGCAACCCGCGCCCAGCATCGATACGACCGCTTTCGGGGCGTATGTCGTAATTATTGCCGGCTACAACGATGTCGAGCAAGTCATCGGCATTATAATCGTGCACAACAATGCTGTTTATTGGAAACCACTGTGCTTGGGCGGGTAAAATTTCGGTTGTAAAAGTATTATCACCATTATTACGAAAAATTGCGGACTCAAATTGTTGCGCTGATAACACGGGAATGGTATCAAAGTTTATTTCAGGAAATACCTTATTAATAGTAGCATTTGCATACGTTTCGTAATAAATGAATTGTTTTTTCAAACTCGGAATTTGATTTAATAAATCGTCGCGAGAAACTGCGGGGTAACTTTTTCCATTATTAAAATAATGTGTAATTATAGGATCTAAATAACCATTATTATCAAAGTCGTATGGATATATTTTTGCAGGTTGTGCAACACTAGCTTTAATAGGATGATTAGTGCCTCTATTTCCGCCTATAAAATCAACGTCTCCATCCCCGTCAATGTCTGTGGCTTTTATACAATTCCACCAGCCAGAAGTGTTTATCAGGCCTGCGTTTGAGGCGATTTCAGTAAAAGAAGATTTATTGTTGATGAAAATTTTAATTGGCATCCAATCGCCTACAATTATTAAGTCGTAATTGCCATCGTTATTAATATCGGCAAATTGCGCATCGTTAACACTGCCAATGGTTAATAATTCGGGACAAATAGTTACTGTTGCATCTGTAAATATTCCTTTGTTGTTAATTAGTAATGTGCTTTGTGGCGACAGAGGATATTTTCCGGGAATTAATTTACCACCAACAAATAAATCAAGATCGCCGTCTGCATCAATGTCGTTTGCTTTAATACAAGATTTACTAAAATTGAGTTTGGGTAGTGCAAGGTGCGATTTAACAAAATTAATTCCATTATTTATATAGAGTCTATCTTGATAAAAAGCGCTACCATCTTCATATTCGTTGCTTCCGCTTACAACATAAATATCGTTGTCGCCATCGTTGTCAGCATCAAAAATAAGTGCATCGGTGTCTTCAAAAGCTGAATCTGTTTCCCATATACCCGAAAAAGCGGTAAACACGCCATTGTTATTGCTTATAAATGCATGCGCTTTTTTGTTTTTTGCTCCGCAGATGAAAATGTCTTCATTGCCATCGCCATTTAAATCGCCGGAGGCAAATTTAGGCCCTTGTTCAGATAATTTATAAGGCAACAGTGGTTCGCGTTTGTAATCGATATAGTTACTTTCTGCATGCGCATAGTTGAGCAAAGTTGTTGTTACATCGAAAAAAAGTTTTCCCGTATTTATTTTTGCAGCAGTTAGTTGTTGGCCTGTTTTTTCTTCGGCAACTATGGTTGTGTTTACAGGATGATTTTCATAAAACAATCGCTTACCAGAAGGAAAAATTATTTCAATATTTACTGTTGTGCTATTTCCTAATCCGAAATGAATAACAGGATCCACCGATGATTGAAAGCCCCGTGTTGGCATTAGCTCTCGCGTGAGGGTTGTGGAATCTGTTATTATTTTTATACGTGTTCCAATTGCATTTGTGTTTTTTAATTCGCCGATGCATTTAATTCGTAAGAAGTTATTATTATTTATTGCGGTAGCATTATTTCGAAAAACAAATGCGTTATCATTAATATTATTTACAGCAATGTCGATATCACCATCATTATCAAAATCGGCATAAGCTGCGCCGTTCGAAAATGAGGGAATATTAATTGCGGCGCTTGCTGAAAT
>Ga0105046_10004950_pt1 | contig 21163 bp, 18 predicted proteins | sample MAT03_FD_78385 | JGI IMG/M metagenome (GOLD analysis project Ga0105046, IMG submission 78385) | Freshwater microbial communities from Lake Fryxell liftoff mats and glacier meltwater in Antarctica - MAT-03 (megahit assembly) | ecosystem: Environmental > Aquatic > Freshwater > Ice > Liftoff...
AGGGTTGGTACCATCAATACGCCAAACCAGCCAATATAAAGGCGGTTGTTCGTTGAGGTCACCCATTCGCAAAACTGTTCCCATACGCTTGCGCGCTCGGTACTACGAATTGTTGTGGTCATGTTTTTAATGATGTGTAGAAAACTACAAGTGAGAAATGTATGGGCTGAGTCACTTAGCTCAACGCTCCTAGAGCATAAACTTTTTAGTTGAGTTTTGTAAAGTAAAAATGAGTATTTCTTAAGAAACTTGAGCAGAAGTTTAGTAGTCTACTGCCGGAGCCAGAGCTTTGTTTAGCCGAATGTAGACAAGTCTTAAGGAGGGCATCTCACGTTTGCAAGAACACCGAACTGCCCTCAGCCTAGAATCCCTCTCCCAAGGAGGAGAGAGGCTTTGAGCTGACTCGGCTCCCCTTCTCCTGCCCTGGGAAAAGGGGGTATAGCCCAAAGAGCATTCAAGAAAAGGGGATGTAGCTTGCTTCCCGCAGTGTGGGCGGTTCGGATACATTCGGATACAAAAGTGGGCTGCTCCCAATCTAAGCGGAGTTAAAGACGGTTTAAGTAAAGCTGGGAAAGCGCCTGCTCCTTTACGTATCGTAGAAGAATGTTTAGAAATGTTCACAACAACTGACTTGGAACGCTAGTCGGAACCGTCGATGCTGTTACCTTGAATTGGTAGACTCATTCTATTGCGATTCTGGTGAGTGCGACTCTGGTGAAATAGTTCATTGGTAATGTTTTGGGCGGTTAGAACTGAGTTCAAGCTGTGGTCGAAGTATAGACAAACAGATTGCCGATCGCCCTTGCAGCATCCGTGCTGTTCAGACAACCTTAATCTGCCAGCTCCGCAAGATGAGAAACCGTTGGGAGGATTATGAACATTGCTGTTGTGGGTCTGAGCCATAAGACAGCCCCTGTTGATGTGCGAGAAAAACTGAGCATCCCTACTCCGCAAATGGAAGCAGCGATCGCCCACCTATGTGGGTATCCCCATGTAGAAGAGGCTGCAATTCTGAGCACGTGCAATCGGTTGGAAATCTACCTGGTAACTAGCGAAACCGACGGCGGCATTCGCGAAGCGAGCCAGTTTTTATCAGAGTATGGCAAACTGCCGCTGCACCACCTGCGTCAACACCTGTTTGTGTTGCTGCATGAAGATGCAGTCACCCATCTGATGCGGGTTTCGGCTGGATTAGACAGCCTGGTCTTGGGCGAGGGGCAAATCTTATCGCAGGTTAAGCACACGCACAAGGTAGGACAACAGTGCAACGGCGTGGGGCGAATCTTAAACAGCTTGTTCAAAAAGTCTATTGAGGCTGGCAAGCGCGTTCGGTCAGAAACCAGCATTGGCACGGGTGCCGTATCGATTAGTTCGGCAGCGGTGGAGCTGGCGCAAATTAAGGTACAAAACCTAGCTGCCTATCGAGTGGCAATTTTGGGGGCAGGCAAGATGGCGCGTCTGCTGGTGCAACATCTCCTCTCAAAAGGGGCGCACCGAATTGCGATCGTGAATCGGTCGATGGCGGGAGCAGAAGAGTTGGCAAAACAATTCCCAGATGCCAATTTGCAGCTCCACACGTTGGATCAGATGGCCAGCGTTATGGCTGATTCTGACCTGGTGTTTACCAGCACAGCCGCTACAGAGCCGTTGCTGGATCGGGCAAAGCTAGAAACAATTTTAGAACCTGCTCAACACCTAATGCTGATTGATATTTCGGTGCCTCGTAATGTAGACGCAGATGTGAACGACTTACCCAATGTCCAGGTGTTTAATGTAGATGACCTGAAAGCGGTAGTTGCTCAAAACCAGGAAAGCCGCCGCCAGATGGCACTGGAGGCAGAAGCGTTGTTAGAGCAAGAAGTAGATGCGTTTCAGACTTGGTGGCGATCGCTCGAAACTGTTTCTACCATCAAAAGCCTGCAAGACAAAATGGAAACCATTCGGACGCAGGAGTTGGAGAAGGCGCTGTCGCGACTAGGCCCTGAATTTGCCGACAAGCATCAGGGCATCATTGAAGCTCTCAGCAAAGGCATCGTCAGCAAAATTCTGCATGACCCCATGGTGCAACTGCGCGCTCAGCAGGATATTGAAGCTCGCCGTCGAGCTATGGATACTTTATCGGTGCTGTTTAACCTAGAAGCTGAGGTTCAATCCAGCCGACAATTTAGTTAAGTGATGGTTTTGGTGTGGCGTACGTCATCCCAAAACCCACGAAAATTAAATGTGTTGCGGGCGTGCCATACCCGCAACACTCTTTAACGGAATCAGTTCTACCTCTATTTTCATGACTACTTCTGCCTGCTGATGTGTTATTCGGTAGGGGCTAAGTTATCCTGATAGAGCAAATCTGTACTTCTCCAGTGTCAGGCAACGCGTCAGGCTAATGCTGTATTGCCCCAATTACACCTGTCAAACTCCGAATCCAGAAACCAACAAGTTTTGTCAAAAATGCCGCACGCCCTTACCTAAGCGCTACTTGTGGACAATTGGTGACGGTATTGACATGTATCGCTCCGGTGATTTAATTGCGAACCGCTATCTCTACAAAGGTTCACGCATATTGCTCGACACCAAACCGGGGCTATATCCCAGTTTGGAAACAGACGAAATTCCTGACTTTTTGATGCCCTACTTGCGGCTCTCCCCTTATCAAATTCATGTTCCCCAGGTCTACGACTGGATATCAACTGACCCTAATCATCCCGCTGGCAAGCTAGTACTACTAGAGCAAGCCGCAATTTATGTACCCTTGGCATCTGCTGGCTCGGTAGCCGCTACTAACTCGATAGCGATTGATTCGGTAACCCCTGAAAACGCAGCTCATTTTGCTGAAGCCTGCTCTGTCTTGCCTACTCTCTCTGCTGTTTGGTCAAAATCATCGGCACTGCGGCAGTTGAATTGGCTTTGGCAACTAGCTCAATTGTGGCAGCCTCTTAGCTCCGAGCAGGTGGCCTCTACTCTGCTAATGTCTGACTTGGTGCGGGCAGAGGGAGGGTTAGTGCGGCTGCTAGAACTTCATCCAGACCCGCCCGGTGAAAGTGTCACGTTGGTGGATTTAGGTAAACTTTGGCAGCGTTGGGTGCCGACGGCTCATCCCACAGCGGCTCTTGTGCTAGAGCCGATCTGCCAACAGTTAATTCAGGGGAAATTACACCACGCAGAGGAACTGATTGCTCAGCTCGACAGTGGATTGGCAATGGTGGATCGGGGGTACACCCGTCAGATTACCTTGGCAACACAAACCGATCAGGGACCCAGCCGCCAGCGAAATGAAGATGCTTGCTACCCTGCTAGCGGTACTGTGCAGACAATTATGGTGGGAGGAACTTCGACCACTGCCAGCCCGTTAGTAATCGTATGCGATGGTATTGGTGGGCATCAGGGCGGCGATGTGGCCTCTGCCTTGGCGATCGCAGCAGTCTATCAGCACCTTCAGGCTCAACCGTTGGCAACTCTGACGGCGGCAGAGTTGACCTATCAGCTAGAAGCCGCTGCCTGCATAGCCAACGATTTAATTAGCCAACGTAACGACGACGAACAGCGTCAAGATCGGCAGCGCATGGGAACGACCTTGGTGATTGGGCTTGTGCGCCAGCATGAACTTTATATTACCCACGTCGGCGACAGTCGAGCCTATTGGATTACGCGCTGGGGCTGTCACCAGGTGACGCTAGACGATGACGTGGCCTCCCGTGAAGTGCGGATGGGCTATAGTTTTTATCGCGAGGCGCTGCAGCATCCCAGTTCTGGTTCGCTGGTGCAGGCACTCGGTATGAGTACCTCTTCCTTTCTTCACCCCACTGTCCAGCAGTTTATTTTAGATGACGACAGTATCTTCCTGCTGTGCTCGGATGGGTTAAGCGACAACGATCGCGTCGAGCAGTACTGGGATACCGCTATTCTACCTGTCATCGAAGGACGTGCCGACCTGGAAACCACCCGTCAGCGCTTGGTTGAAATTGCGAACACACAAAATGGACATGACAACGTCACCATTGCGTTAATCCACTGTCGGGTTTTAAAGCCATCTGGGGTTGAGCCAAGCCCTGCTGATGACGCTACTGGTTTTCCGCCTACTTGTTTAGTTCAGTCGCGATCGCCCCAACCCGATTCTTCTCAGCTCCTTTCACCAGAGGCTGTAACCGTTCCTACATCTTCCACCCTGAGAACTAAACTCCTTCCTACTAAACCGCCTGCCTCAGCATCTGAGTCGCGGCTGCTACCTCTACTCTTTAGCCTAGTGTTACTCCTAGGGTTAGGGGGAGCGCTGGCTTACATTCTGTCTGCCCCTGTTCGCAATTGGGTAAACCCAATTCTAGGACTGACCACCTCTCCTAGCCCCTTGCCCATGCCTTCGAATGGAACGGTTATCCCAACGACCACGTTGCCCTTACAGCCGGGTACCCTGATCCAAATCGGACGTTCCACCACCAATACTTCTAATTTAACTCTGGCACCTTCACCTCTAGCACCTTCACCCGATGTTTCTGGATCAACAGCAACCCCGATTGTGCCTAACGCAGTTATCCTTCCCGGTAGTGTTTTACAAATTGTGGCAGAAGACTCTACCACCCCCGATCGCTGGCTAAAGTTGCGGCTTTGCTCGTCAGGTAGTACGGACTCTGGCGCAGCAGGTGTTTCTCAGGAGGTAGCGCCGTCTGCTGACGGGGGTATAGAGCCGTCTGCGTCAGTATCACCAGCCCTCGCACCCGGTGCTGAAGGTTGGATTAAGCAAAAAGATCTAGAGCCGTTGGCGCTGTCTAATCCAAACCTGACTCCAGAGCAGAAAGGCACTTGTACAACGTCAAATGCGCCTGTGCCAATTTCTCCATCGGCTACTCCCATCGCCCCCCCATCTGTGCCAGTTGCTCCTCTATCCACTCCCATACCTACCTTGACTCCGCTAGGGTGAGTAGTGGTGTGGATGTAATGATTTTTTGAAGCGTTGGCAAAACCCACGCTTCAAAAAATCATTACCAATTTAGGACTACCAGCGGGTGGGGTAGTTCTGGGGGTGAATAGCGGATAGACTGTTAACACTACGTCTGCTGATAGCATTGACAGCCCTTCATGCCTTTGTCTGATACACCTTGTTTAAGGCTGGCGATCGACCGCCTGACAGCCGCCAATTCCAAGCACTACGCGATTTGGGTACTGGAGTCCCCATTCCAGGCGGGGTATGCTCACCATGACTGCACCTGGAGTGAAACGCTGACCGAAACCTGGGACGCGTGGCAGAATATGTTTTCTCTGCGAAACTTGCCTCAGGTACCTCGTATTCCTTCTGTTTTTTTACCGCCGCTTAGCACCGACGACAATACTCCACCGGACAATGCTCCATCGGGTTATGCCGGTCGCCTGATGCAGCATTTGGGGGTAAGCCTGTGGCAGTGGCTATTTGAAGGGCAGATTCAAAACAGTCTGGCGCAAAGCCAGGGGATTTCTCAGGGGCAGGGTAAACCCCTGCGTCTACGGTTAGAAATCCGTGATCCCGACCTAATTATGTTGCCGTGGGAAACAATGCAGTCGCAACCAGGACGACAAGCCATTTCCCTAAGTCAGCAGCTCTTATTTAGCCGCACCACCAGCGAGGTCGATCCGTTGCTGCCACTGCGCGAAGAGTATGCCCTGAAGATTTTGTTAGTGCAAGGACAAGATGACGAACGCAAGGGGAACAGTTCAGGGGGCGAGTTTAAGTTGCAACTGCGCCAAGAAGAAGAGGCTTTAACTCGAATTTTGGAAAGCTCAGCTCAAACTGACCCGCTAAATAGTTTTGTTGCGCCGGTGCCCTGTGAGGTGACAACGCTGATGCAGCCAACTCCGGCAGACTTAACCGCGCATTTAGAGACGCAGACCTACAATGTTTTGTTTTATTCGGGACACGGGATGCCTGGTCCCGATGGGGGTATGTTGTTTCTGCGCCCCGATGCCACGATTAATGGCACGGAACTAGCGCAGGTATTGACCCGTTGCCGAGTCAAGTTGGCAGTGTTTAATGCGTGTTGGGGTGCTCAACCCGATGAACAAGAGCACCAGGCAATTCCCCGTAGCAGTTTGGCGGAAGTATTGATTCATCATGGCGTTCCGGCTGTGTTGGGAATGCGAGATACGATCGCCGAACATGAGGCTCACAGCTTTATTCAACGATTCGCCCGCGCCTTGGCTGAGCGATCGCCCATTGATGAGGCGGTGGCGATCGCCCGCCAACATCTACTGACGCTGTACAAATTCAACCAAATTGCCTGGACTCTTCCAGTGCTCTACATGCATCCCGAATTTGATGGCGAATTGGTCAAGCCGCTCACAGAAGGTGTAACTGAAATCCCAGATAATCCATCTAACTGGGTGGGTTCTAGAATTCCGTCTGCTTGCTTGCGATCGGTAGAAACCCCCACCCAATCATGGCAAATCTATAGCGGAATGATGCGCGTAGGTTCTATGGAGGGCAATGACTTAGTCTTAAAGGTTCTGGGAGTTTCGCGCAGACATGCCGAAATTTTCTATCGCGATTCGCTGCAAGATGGTTTGACAGAACGGGTATACGTTCTGAGAGATTTTTCCCGATTTGGTACCTATGTCTTAGAACCTGATAATCAGTGGCGTAAGGTTCATCAAGAAGATGTGCTGCTTCAGCCTAAAAGCCGCCTCCGCTTTGGAACGTATCAGCTAGAGTTTTTGGTTGATGATAGTACGTCGCCCCTGTAGCTTACTCCAGTGCTTCGCTGGGTATTGCTGATTTCATACCCAGATTAAGCAATGCCCTTCGCTGAACCCCAGCTAGGGCTAACCATCGGGCAAGGTGCAGTTCTGTAACCCCAAGGGACTTCAGTTTTATTACAACCTGTTAAGTTCAGCCCACTGCCTCCAGGCTTCTGACAAAATAAATGGTTTCTAGCAAAATCTCAGAATAAATTCCGGCCAATTGCGGAACTGCCACACCCCCAACTGTAGCTATCGCTATCGAGTTTATTCTCGGCGCATTCAGGAGTAATTAAATGGCAAGCGAGTCCACCCGTCCCTGTTTTTCACCCTTCCAGGCTCAAGCAGAACTGGAGTTGTTACAGTTGGTTTTGAACGATTCTGATATTCCATACCCCTGGAATCCAACTGACCCTAACTCCTATGCTTATTTTGAGCAGCTAGAGCAGGAGGTCGTAGCGGCGGGCTGGACAGCCGATGATCTAGTGCCCTATAGTCAGGCACTCTCCAGCCAGATCGACCATCTGTGGACCACACTGGAGACTCCAGCGCCCACTCCCCCCGTTGCTTGGCTGTTCAATGCTGATTTATTTCAGCAATTTGCTAACCGGATGCCACAAAATCTTTTGGAAACCCTCGTCCATCGTGCCCAACAAGCCGTTGCTGCACAGAGCGCTTTGGCCGATCAACTAGTGCTGTGTGTGCGAGATATCTTACCGGAATGGGGAGATGATGATTTGCATGTCTTGGCTCGTCCATTTGCCTATGCGATGCGTAGTGGCGCTGAAACAGAGTTGTTAGACGGAGCGCTTCAGTCTGTGCGATGTGCAGAGTGGACAGAATTATCGAGTATCGAACAGGCTCGATTAAGTTTAGCGATCGCCCGTTACGCGATCGCCCAGTTGCCCAAAGAGGGATAAGACGAAGCCATCTGAGGGCAATTCCCCTATGCTGATTTACTGAGCGTAGGGAGTCGCAGATGAGTTGAGTCTATCGGCTTTTACGTTTTCTTGGGAAACCGCGTGGCGAAATTATGCGCTCGATTTGGCGACAATGCTCGTGCTTTCAGAATGGCAGCCGCCAGAAACGCGTAGGATAGGCTGCCAATCGCTGCTAGTGCGAATAAGTTAATGATGCCAAAAATATTCCAGAGTGTGTGGAGCAGCGAAGCCGTTAGGTAGCCCACCGCTAAAATTTGCCAGCGCTTGTGAGGCCTTAAAACACTTAATCCAATAAAGTAGCCTAGGTAGCCGCTGTAGGCTAAGTGTCCCGCGATCGATCCCAGCACACGGGCAATCAAGATTTGCAGTCCTGAAAGCTGGCTTAAGTCTGGACTGACCTGACCATTCATCTGTTGAACGACTTCTGGCACATACTGTCCTAAGGTTTCTAGCAGTGTAAAGCCAACTGCCGATGACGTTCCTAGGAGGATGCCGTCCAGCGGTTCCCACACACCAATGCGTTCTCGCCAAGGCGATCGCAGATAAGGGCCTACCGCCAGTGCCAGCAGAATGGGAAGCGCTTTTAATAGCTCCTCCATTAGCCCTGCACCAAAAAACATTTGGATGGCCAGCGTCAGCAGATTTCCAGTAAATGGACTGGGCACCTCACCAGGCAACATTTTCTGAAAGACCAGCAAAAATAGACTCAACAGCGGACTGAGTAGCACCAGTGCAGTTGTGACCGCCGACCCTACTAGCAGCCACCAGGGTTTTGGTTTACCGCAAAGCTGATAGATAAAGTAATTGGCCGCGAATGCCAGGTAGATTGCTAGTGCTGTGTTGAACAGGGGCGGATTGCCCACCGACACAAACATCATCACTACAAATGAAACAGTCACTATCCCTGGCACCAGATAGGCTTTGTGAGCCAAGTCTTGCCCGGTTGATAAGATTGGAAAAAGCTGGCTAGCCGTCAGGCGATCGCGTGACGGCAGCAGGGCAGACGTAGACTCCACCTCGTCTTCATTCTCTAGAAACGCTTGGGTTAGGGGTTCGGTGGGGCTGTTTTGCCTAGCTGTCGTTTTGGCCGATTGGAGTTCAAATACGTACTGGGGGCCTTTTTGGCCTAGCGCAATGCGATCGCCTTGGCGAAGGACGTGAGTTCTCTTTAACCGTCTGCCGTTGAGGTAGGTTCCATTTGTGCTCTCTAGATCGCAAAGCTGCCAGCCCAGCCGATTGGCTGTCGGAAAAATTTTGGCGTGGTAGCGCGACACGCCGCTGAACGTGTGGGAATCAACAATGACTTGACATTCTGGATCTCGCCCTAGCACCACCTCTCGTGTCAACGATAGAGAGTGCATAACACCGGAATTTGGCGCATTTTCTAGAGCATACTGTCGGAGAAAAGCGATTTGAGGCGACAATTCAGTCACATTAGGGACTAGCCATGGGCTAGCTTACTGGTTTGCCTTTGCGTCTTGAATGGCAGCGTAAAACAGGACTCCGGTAAGCGGAGTGGCGAGTGTCAAAATGATACCAGTTACCACACCGCCCAGTTGGGGCGTGCCAGACGATAACTCAAAAATAGACCCAATCGCGGCGATCGCGGCGATACATGAGCCAGCCAGATAAATTCCGCTTTTTGGCGTCACGGCTAAAACATCCTGAAGTAAGGGCAATCGGGGCAAGGACTGGGGTTAAAATAGAACCCTATTCAACAGACTTAACCGCTTGTGCCGAAAATCCGTGCTTGCTCAGTTCTTGATTGAGAGCCAAGGCATTGTCTACTCGATCTACAAACATAACGCCGTTGAGGTGATCCATTTCGTGTTGAATCACGCGGGCTAGCAGTTCCGTTGCCACGAGCTTATGAGGGCGTCCCATTTCGTCTTTATAAGACACTTCAATTTCGGCGGGGCGGGTAACATCTAAAAACACGCCAGGAATACTGAGGCAACCTTCTTGCAGCACACAAATGCTGCTACTTTGACGAGAAATAACAGGATTGACCAAAATTAATGGGGGTGTAGCTGCGTCGTCTAGGTTGCAATCTACCACGAGTAGCTGCTTGTGAATACCTACCTGGGGAGCGGCTAGGCCAATGCCATCTTCGCTGTACATAGTTTGTAACATTTGCCGCGCCAGTTGCCGAATTTCATCATCAATCTTGGTGATCCGCTTTGCGGGTTGGCGCAGCACGCGATCGCCCAAGTAATGCAGTTCCAAGGGCGGCTTTGCCAATTTTTTCTTTTCAACTAAAACTTGGGAAGTCATGAGGATACGGCTGGTGGCAGTTAGACACTAAATGTTTTCTACTATTCCCATCTTAGTGAATCATGCTTACACCTGTATAGCGAAGTATTTCGGCATTGCTTAATCTGGCTATGAATTTTAATTTGGGAGGCGCGCTGGGCGCGCCTCCCAAATTAAAATTCATAGCTACAATCATCAGCACCAGTATTTCAACTATTGGTTGAGACTTCGCGGTAGCATAAGCGATTAGATTTTCTAGCGTTAGGTAGATGGGCACAATATTACCCTCCATTTTTTCCCCAACCCCTATTGGGGTTGCTGAGTGTAGCTATGACTTCTAGTTTGAGAGGCGCGCTAGGAGCGCCTCTCAAACTAAAAGTCATAGCCGGATTAAACAAGTCTCCCTATTCCTCATTATCTTTATGCTTGGATTTCTTACTAAATCAGATTATCTATTACGCGAAACCCTGCTAGGACTCAAGCGGGGCGGTTGGATGAATTGGGCGGCTGTAAGCACGGTAACGGTGTTGCTGTTCCTGTTTGGCACCAGCCTCCAAGCCTCGTGGCAATTAGAGAGCTTACTAAATCAGTTTGGCAACCAGCTTCAAATCTCCGTTTTTCTCAAAACGGGAGTAGACGCGGCAACGCTGTTACCCACTGTTGCGGCAATTCCCAATGTGGTTGACGTACAGGCACTACCCAAGGAAGAAGCCTGGGAACGGTTAGTTGCAGACTTGGGCATTTCGGATATTCGGGGTGCAACCGAGCAGCTAAACGGCAATCCGTTAGTGGATGAGTTGAAAGTGCGCGCCAACGATTCAGAGGATGTAGCGGTATTAGCAGATGCCCTGGGTCAAATTCAGGGTGTAGACGCGGTGGAGTACGTAGATGAGGCGGTTCAGCGAATTGCGGAGCTGAATCAGGGGCTAAGCTGGGTGAGCTTGGGCGTAATTTCGGTGCTGAGTTTGACGGCGATCGCCGTCATTACTACCACGATTCGACTGATTGTGATGTCGCGCCGTCGAGAAATTGAGGTGATGCAACTGGTTGGGGCAACATCAGTTTGGATCTATCTGCCGTTTATTCTCCAAGGGGTTACCTTCGGCATCGTAGGCGCTTTAATTGCTTGGGGATTAATTAGCGGCGTTCAAGAATTTATGAGCCAACTGTTGAGTCAGCAGGCAGACTTTATTCAATTCCTGACAAACGGGTTGCGGCTGAGTCCATCCCAGGCGCTGATTTTGCCCTTAGCCTTGCTGGGATTAGGCAGCTCGGTTGGATTAGTGGGCAGCCTGTTTGCGGTGCGGCGGTTTGCAGTGCGGTGAGGGGGGTGAGGGGGGTTAAAAAGCATGAATCGCTTCCTGGTGGAGCCAGGAAACGATTCATGCAAACGGCCTATGAGAGAGTCATTTGACTAAATATAGCCATAGACGGATTGGTTAGGACGGGGTGCAGGGGTGAAACCCCTGGCTGGGGGCAAAGCCCCCACACCCCCTTCGATCCCAATGTCCTAACGTTTGTGGCGACGGCTATAAACATAAACCTCTAAAAGTCTGCACCGCCCGCGCAGCGGGCGGTGCAGACTTTTAGAATCCTGTTTTTATTTAGGTTGAACTATTTAGGTGATAACGAAATTGTTAGCTCCGACATTGCCGATCGCCACATTGCTAAGCGTTGCAAGGGTCGTAAATGCCAACCCCAACCCGTTACCATCAGCGTCCACTCGCACTTCAGTATCGCTACCGACTTGAACCACCCGGACAAATTGGTTGAATCGGGCGAAGGGGGTGGCACCGCCGTAAGCCGCCTGGGCAAAAATAGCGCGCAGATCAATCAAGTCAACCGTCTTAAAGTCGGTAATGGTGTCAACGCCTTCAGACAGCGTGTTAAACACAAACAGGTCTGCTCCACCACCGCCAGTTAGCAAATCGGTGCCTTTGCCGCCCACTAGCACGTCGCCACCCTTACCACCTACTAAAGTATCGTCACCTTTACCCCCAAGCAGTTGGTCTGTTCCCTTGCCGCCATCTAGCGCATCGTTACCCGTTCCACCATTTAGGCGATCGCTACCTGCCCCGCCAGTCAGGGTATCATTACCCCCTTTGCCCGTCAGGATGTCGTTAACACCAGCCCCAGTTAGGGTGTTATTTCTACGGGTGCCGTTTAAGGTTAGGCCAGCACTGCCCACGCTGAAGTTGATCGCTGGAGGTGCCGTCCCTACAGCGGTGGCGATCGCATCGCCATCAAACCGCTCAACGGCAAAATCGCCGTTGAAAACATTGATATCGGTACCCACCAAAACCACTCTGCCGTCGGGTTGAAGCAACGCATCAGCGCTCCCTTCACTCGCAGACAGATCAGTGAAAACTCGACTATCGCCGCTAAAGCTGTTATCTACCGAGCCATCGCTGTTATAGCGCACCAAGCCAGCGTCGCCATCGACCGTCGCTAACACCACGACCTTGCCATTGCGCTGAAGCAACAGTTTGTCACCCTGGCTGCTATTACCCAGACTGGCGGTTAACTGGCCATTGCCACTAAAGGTATTATCCAGGGAGCCATCGGCGTTATAACGTGCTAGCGCAACTCGACTATCGCTGGTACCCAACACCAAAATTTTGCCATCGGGCTGAAGCACTGCATCGCTTACTGTGTCCAGGATGCCGAGATCCGTCGCTACTTGACCATCTCTGCTAAAACTCCTGTCTAAGGAACCATCGGTGGTGTAGCGTGCTAGGGCAAAATCACCATCGTTGTCTCCAACCGCCAAAATCTTGCCGTCAGGCTGAAGAATTACGCGCTGGATAGCTGAGAAATCAGGCAAATTATTAACAACGATGCCATCACCGCCAAAGCTATCGTCCAACGTGCCGTTTACGTTATAGCGTACCAGTACAAAATCACTGCCGTTAGCCCCCGCTACCAACAGTTTGCCATCGGTTTGCAACACGGCATCGTTGACAACAGCGTTCGTTCCTAAATCCGTCAAGACCGTCCCGTCGGCGCTAAAGCTAGGGTCGAGAGAGCCATCGACTCGATAACGGGCAACCGCTACAGCATCGTCACTGTCGCCTACAACCAAAATCTTGCCGTCACTTTGGAGCAACACTTTCTTGGCTTCATCAGGCCCACCGAAGTCGTTGCTGAGGTTGACTTCTGACGTCCCATCGGTGGTGTAGCGCACCAAGGCGAAGTTACCGTTGCTGTTGCCTACAACGATAATTTTGCCATCAGATTGAACCACGGCATCAACAACTAGGTCGACATCGCCAAAATCGGTGACTACTCTACCATCTCCGCTAAAGCTACTATCAAGCAGGCCCGTGTCGGTTAAACGCGCCAGGGCAAAGTTGCCGCTGCTATTGCCTAACACCAAAATTTTGCCATCGGGCTGAAGTAAAACTTTTTTGACAAGCTCATCGCCACCCAGATCAAAGGTGATTCTGCCATCGTCATTAAAGGTGAGATCGAGTTCTCCGGCAGTGCTCATGGATTTAATTCCTTAAAAATGTAATCAAAATACCGCGCTTATTTTTGTGAAAAATGCGCTCAGCGAACCTTGCAAAGCACCTTTCAAAAAAATAAACAGCAACCTAGAACCTTACCCAATTCAATTAGGAAGTCTAGAGAAGGCTGCGTAAGCCCAAAAAGAATGATGCTCACAGTTTGTAGTGTAGGAGACAGTTGGAGAGAATCTTTATTCCTTTAGTCTCAATCGGTTGTGTTTCAAGTAGGTTATCTGTTTCAAGTAGGTTATCAATGTGAAACATGATTTCCTTCTAAGGTATTCCCTAGTGTGAACGTTTGACGCTGGAGAGACTGTGAGCATCGCATTATTCTCTTCTAACCGTGACGGTATAAATGCTGAAGCGTTCCAGGTAATGGCATAACTCATGAGGCAAAAATGACTGCATCATCTCGAAATGCCTTAAATTCCAGCGCATTGCCGCTTGGATCGAGGAAGAATAGAGTGGCTTGTTCCCCTACTTCTCCTTGAAACCGAATGTAAGGTTCAATGACAAATTCGATTCCGTTGGCAGTCAGGCGATCGCCAAGGGCTTGCCACTCATCCATTTCTAAAATGACACCCCAATGCCTGACTGGAACTGATTTACCATCGACCGAATTTGTGATTGTTTGCTGCAATTCTGTGGGTGCCAGGTGTGCAGTTACCTGGTGCCCAAATAGGTTGAAGTCAATCCACTGGTCGTTTGTTCTGCCAACCGTGCAGCCCAGCAAGGTTTCGTAAAATCTACGGGTTTCCTCTAAATTCCTCACCGGAAATGCAACGTGGAATGGTCTAACCATGCTGTCGGCAATTCTCATGGAGCGTGTTGATGTTCGATCGCGACTATACCTCATTCGTTATCCCATGTGGCGATCGCTTGGTTCAAGTACGCCAGCAACTTGCTGCTATGAATATAGTCAGGGAATTATAGTCAGGTCACACAGATTAGGACAATATGAAGTAGGTGATATCCCTATTGATTCCATGCGTTGATTTGGTAAATATTTATACATGCAAAAAATAAATAGGTAGCACCGCCCAAGGAAAAGTCAGACTCTAAAACTGTAGGCTGTCCGTGCAGCAGATAAACACGGTTTTATGTTTAATTACGCCTGCCTGTAACTTTGAAATACGATTCAGCAGTTCTTTGCTTTTGACTTGAGTCCAAGAGCTGCTTTGCGTTCTACTTCGGGTTTTTATGAACCGCAGGAACGCCTCGCTTAAACTTTGCAACCAAAACATAATCCAGCGCGATCGCCTGATCAACTCTTTACCAGGACTTACGCACTGCATACGAAAAACCAAGAAAGTTGAATGATGTTACAGGCGCTCTGCGCCTGTAACATCATTCAACTGCGTAAGTCCTATTTACCTTAGATAGTCTGGGCAACGGGTTATCTCGGATGGCCTTGCGGATTGAACGCATCTTGTAAGCCATCGCTCACGTAATTGATGCTGAGGACGGTCAGAAAAATAACCAGGCCGGGAAAAATTGCCATGTGAGGGGCGGTTTCAATCCGGTTGTATGCATCGAATAACATACGTCCCCAAGTGGGCACGTCAGGCGGAAAGCCAAGTCCTAAAAAGCTTAGGGTCGATTCTGTAATGATGGCATTGGCGATCGCTAAGGTTGCCGCTACGATCACTGGGCTGAGCACGTTCGGCAAAATATGGTTCCAGATGAGGCGACGCGGAGAAGCACCCAGTGCGCGAGCAGCCGTGACAAAATCTCGTTCTCGCAGGGTTAGAAATCCAGCCCGCACTAGACGTGCCACGCTCATCCAGTTCAACCCACCGATCAGCCCAACAATCAAGATAAAGATGCCCAACTCTGCACCCAAAAGTGACCGCATGGTGTCTCGAAATAGATAAACCGCTAGCAGCAACAGCGGCAACTGGGGGAGCGACAGAAATAAGTCAGTTAGGCGCATCAAACTGCTATCGAGCAATCTTCCATAAAATCCGGCGATCGCTCCCACGAGTATCCCCAAGGCGATCGCCACTAGCATCGCTGCCATGCCAACCGTGAGCGAAATCCGTCCACCTGCTAACACGCGAGCCAATTGGTCTTGCCCCAAGTCGTTGGTGCCAAAGGGGTGTGCCCAACTGGGTGGCACCGCCGCTTGAGCAAAATCAATCTCATTAATTGATACCGGATATACCCAAGGCCCCACCAGCACGCTTAGCCCAATGATGCTAAGTATTACAAGCCCTAACACTGCGGTGCGGTTGCGCCGAAACCGCCGCCAGATACCTTGCTGTCCTAGCTTAGCCGCAACCTTACTAGGTTCTGTGGCATTTGGTTGGGATTTGTTCGGTTGGGTTTCATCCATTAAAGGCTGGGTAGTGGTATTGAGGTAAGGATTTTGAGATGGGCGGGCTTCGCTCGCCCATCTCAAAATCCTTACAAGTTTAGGACTACCAAAGGCTGCATGATGCAGGTTTTTCCTGTAAACTTTTTTTAAGAAGTTAAATTTTAACGAAGATGGCAACTCAACTCGGATTCGGTAAAAGTCAGCCCAAACCTAAGGCCTCCAAGCGATCGCAGGAACGTGCTGAAGCATCTACACAGTACGACAAGATGAGGGCTGATGGAATTCCAGAGTATGAAGTCTACATTCGCATTCGGGATAAAAAGGGCTGGTACCCTGTGGGGGCGATCGCTGTCAAACGCTCTAATCAAATCAACCAAGCAATTTACGATAGCCAGGAGCAACTGCTTCAGGGCGCATTTCGCCTCTTTCCTACCCTTCGTAAACACCAGACCCAATTAGAATACGGGTATCGCCTTAAAGAGTTTAAGGACGAGCCAATTCAGTTAGCAGAACCTCCTAAAACTACAGCTACATCGGGGCTTCAATCTGCTTTTACTAAGGTAACCGTTGGTATTTCGTCCTTGTTTAAGCGCAACTAAGTAGGTGGGCTTAATTAGATATAAGACTTTAAAACCCTGCGCCGCCCGCTGCGCGGGCGGCGCAGGGTTTTAGGATTTGGTTTTCATGTAGGTTGAACTACTTAAATAAATCTAAGTTAAAGAGTTATAGCGCTTCCTCTTAACATGAGGTACCCGTTGGACAGACAGGGCAAGGGTTTCAGCTTGTTATTCGTACCGCATCAGATCGGTAACCGCTATAACTTCTTTGCCACGCACACCAGAAATTAACTCTTAAAGCGTCCTCTCAGGTAAAGCCATGTCCCAGTTAGAGCGTCTGCTTTTGATGGCAGAAGATGAACTGACCCAGTACAGTACTGATGCCCGCAAGATTGAAAAACTACGCCAAAAAGTTAGTCTTTCGGTATCGCGCGTGGAGCAGCAACGAATTAAGGAGGAGCTAACCGCTGATCTGCCCACCGATCCGATTAGTCTATTGATTGAGAACCAGCGTCAAACCGTGGCGCTGCCATTTTGGGGAATTGCTGGACTGGGCTTGTTGTTGGGCATTTCCTTTATGCAACCGCTAGACTTTGCCGCAACTATTTTAGGTACCATTGCGGCTGTTAAAATTCAACAGCGTGGATGGAAACTGCAAGCTAGGCGGTTGGTGCTCCAAACCTTAGAAGATTTGGAACAGCGAATGAAGAACCCTGCCAGTTCCTAGGAAAACACTAAGGATTGCGTACAAAATAAAACCTAATCTTTTTTTGGAAGTGCCGTGCTCCGCGCGGCACTTCCAAAAAAAGATTACAGGTTAATTGATTTGCAATCCTAAGGATTGTGAACTAAGTAAAACCCAGTGATTTTTGGTGGAAGGATAACGAAACTGCCCTTCCGCAAAAACTGTTAGAAGCCAATAGAACTTACGCATCTCCACATGAAAAACCAAGAAAGTTGAATGGTATTGCAGGCGCTCCGCACCTGCAATACCATTCAACTGCGTAAGTCCTAATCAATTTGTTTGCGACCTTACTATACAGTCGGATTTTTAGGAGGGGTATGCACAGTTTTATTCCACCCGAACGGTTTTTTCCGTACTTAACGTGGACAGACATTCAGCAGATGCCGGACAAAGAAAATGTGGTGCTGTTACAACCGATTGGGGCAATTGAACAGCATGGCCCTCATCTCCCGTTAGTGGTAGATGCGGCGATCGCCACAGCTACCGTAGGAGGGGCACTGGCGCGACTAGAGCCTACTATTCCTGCCTATGCTTTGCCGACGCTATGCTACGGCAAATCTAACGAGCACTGGCATTTTCCGGGTACGATTACGCTCACGGCTCAAACCTTGATGACACTGCTGATGGAGGTGGGAGAAAGCGTTTACCGGGCAGGGTTCCGTAAACTAGCGCTGGTGAATGCTCATGGCGGGCAGCCGCAGGTTTTGGAAATGGTAGCGCGTGATTTACACCAGCAACATGACGATTTTTTGGTATTTCCGCTGTTTGTGTGGCGCGCGCCCAACCTAGACGTAGGATTTCTAACCCCAAAAGAAGCAGAATTTGGTATTCATGCAGGCGATGCTGAAACCAGTTTGATGCTGTCGATTTTGCCTCACCAAGTTCAGATGGACAAGGCGATCGCCGAATATCCGCATGGGTTGCCAGAGAACAGTTTGTTGAGTATGGAAGGCAAGTTACCATTTGCGTGGACAACCCGTGATCTCAGCCGCAGCGGTGTCTTAGGTGATCCAACCGTCGCTACCCAGGCCAAGGGCGATCGCATTCTAGACTCCCTCGCTGCCAGTTGGGTGAACGTTATCCGTGACCTCTATCATTTTCAGCAGCCCCAGGCGTGGAAAGATACTTGAAATCCAGAACGCAAATTTATTCCGGCATTGCTGGTTTGATGTATGGGTAGTGGTGTTGATGTAAGGATTGTTTGATGGGCGGCGAAGCCCGCCCATCAAACAATCCTTACCAATTTAGGACTACCGATGTATCAATGTTGCTGTCCCTAAGCTTGACCGATTTGAACAGCAACGGGCGAGCTGGCTTTGTTTTCATCGTAAATTGGTAGCTCAAACCAAAACAATGCGCCCGAATACGGAGCACTACTGACGCTCATTTTGCCCCCATGAGCCTGGATAATCTGCTGGCAGAGGTATAGCCCTACCCCTAGCCCATTGGTGTGACCGACATTTGCACCGCGCTGATGTAGCCCAAATAGCTGTTGACACTGATCAGCAGGAATTCCCACGCCGTTGTCTTTCACACTGCATCGAACCATGGTTCCTTCTGCTCTAGCTGCGATCGCCAATTCGATACCGGGAGGATTATGCTTGAGCGCATTGGTAATTAAATGCTCAAACACTCGCCAAATTTGACAGGGATCGCCATAAACGGGAGGCAGATCAGGCGGAATGTGATAGGTTAAAGCCGCCTGATTTTTGGCGATCAGAGGCTCTAGACTGGTTCCAATATCTACCATCAATTCTTCAAGTTGAATCACCTGGCACTGCAATGCAAGGGGTGTCGCTGTGCAACTGTGAGCATCTAATAAACAATCAATTTGTTTAATATGGCACTCTATTCCCTGCACCATGCGTTCCAGAATAGAGCGAGGTATAGAAACGACTTCGGTGCAGTGCTGAAAGTCAACCCCTACGCCCTCTAGCAGATTTTTGACAACCATTTGCATTCCCAGCGTCGGGTTGCGTAAATCGTGAGACATGGCGTATAGCAGCGATCGCAATGCTTTTTCTGTCTGCTGGCGACAGTTGGTGACGGCTCGTAGCTCTTGGGTTTGTATGCTCACGCGCTGACGTAGCTGCCGCACTGAGATCAACGTTCGTACCAAAGGCAACAGCGTTTGTGGCTGAAACGGGCTAACTAGATCATCCTTAGACTGCAACGCTGACTGAATGGAGGTCGGAATAGAATCTGTGACCAACGTCAGAACCGGAATATCGGTAGTGATAGAAATAGCCTTGAACTGTTGATATGTTTCTAGAATCGATGTCCTGTCTACAGCACCGTTAAGTACAATGACATCGGGCTGGTGCAAAATAGCGTGTGCGATCGCGTCGTCCCCCATAGCCGCAGCGTGAACTGTCAATTCACCCTCTGCGATCGCCTCTAGCCACAGTTTTAAGCTAGCTGGCTCAGCATTTACCAACAAGACCCGATCTTGGGGAGCGATCTCAACATCCATGCTTACAAATCCATGCTTAAAGCCAAACGCGTATTAGAGTTGTCATTAAACAGACCTAGTGTTCATTGGCAATCATACGGTTTCTGTATGGTTACAGCCCTCACCTTAATGGGTATTTTTAAATAGCCCGGTTAGAAAAAGATCAATAGTAGGACTGACGCACCTGACGCAAAAAACCAAGACAGTTGAACGAATTTGCAGGCGCTCCGCGCCTGCAAATTCGTTCAACTGCGTCAGTCCTAAATAGAATTTACGCAGTTGAGTAATGTTGCGAACGTTCTGGGCTAGCAATCTCACTCAACTAATTTGGATAAGATGCCCTTTTATGAACCAACCCCTCGACGATCGCCAATATGCACCTGCTACTCAGCGCAACCGAGATGCCATTCTATCCGTGCTGTCAGAGGTGTTGCCAGCTACAGGCACGGTGCTCGAAATCTCTAGCGGCACGGGAGAACACGCAATCTTTTTGGCACCTCGCCTTGCCCCACGTCACTGGATTCCGTCTGATCTAAATCCGCTAGCGATCGCCAGTATCGCAGCTTGGCAGAAGGAGCACCCGGCGGCCAATTTGTATCCACCTATCCACCTGAATGTCTGTGATCTTAAATGGGCAGTCGAGCAACAGCTCTTACCAGAACCGTTGCAGGGGTTAAATTTGATAGAACAGTCGATTAGAGCGATCGTCAATATCAATATGATTCACATTGCACCGTGGGCGGCCTGTTTGGGTCTAATGGCTGGGGCAGAGCGCATTTTGCCACCAGATGGAATTCTCTATCTCTATGGGCCTTTCAAGCAAAACAGTAACCATACAGCGGATAGCAATGTCGAGTTTGACCAGAGCCTGCAAGCCCAAAACCCAGAGTGGGGCGTACGAAATCTGGAAGATGTAGTAGCAGTAGCCCAGACCCACAACCTTTCGCTGTTCAAGACCTACGCTATGCCAGCAAATAATCTATCGGTTGCCTTTCAGAGAAACTGAACTGAGGCACCTGTTTGAGCGGGAACATTTACAGGCTGTTTCACCGCTGAAACATGGCTCTCACATGCTGTCTGAAACGGATAGCGATCGCCAAGAGATCACAGCTACGGATCGCAGCTACGATAGTGCTCAATGACCAGCCTGTGACATTAAATGGACATGGGAATGACTCGACTGGGTTGATTCAGCAACGCTAGGGCAAGCCTGCAATAAAATAGGGTGTCACACCAAGTGTGACACCCTATTTTTCAAGAAATTAACCAATTAAGGTTAAAAGTTCTTTTGTAAACTCAGACTATTTTGGTTTAGTAGCGGCGAGAGAAGTTGTCGCTTCTGCGTCCACCGCCACCGCCACCGAAAGAACCAGATCCACCGCGATCTTCGCGGGGCTTGGCTTTGTTGACCTTGAGGTCGCGACCCATCCACTCTGCACCGTCTAGTGCATCAATGGCGGCTTGCTCCTCGGCATCGCTGCCCATTTCGACAAAACCAAAACCGCGCATGCGGCCAGTCTCGCGATCGGTAGGAAGCTGAACCCGCTTGACTGAACCGTACTCTACAAAAACGGAACTCAAGTCAGCTTCTGTAACCTCATAAGACAGGTTACCTACATAAATCGACATACATTGTCTCCAAAATCAAAACGGTGTAGAGAGTGAAATTTCGGAGAGAAGCCTGCCAATACAA
>Ga0105046_10004951_pt1 | contig 21158 bp, 17 predicted proteins | sample MAT03_FD_78385 | JGI IMG/M metagenome (GOLD analysis project Ga0105046, IMG submission 78385) | Freshwater microbial communities from Lake Fryxell liftoff mats and glacier meltwater in Antarctica - MAT-03 (megahit assembly) | ecosystem: Environmental > Aquatic > Freshwater > Ice > Liftoff...
ATACGCGCGGCGCGTCACCGGTGAGACCTTCTCGATGTCCCAGGCGCTGACGGCCACCCAGATGGCGCTCGACCGCGAACAGCGGATCACGGCGCTTGGCGGCGTCGTGGCCGCGGCGGCGCATGAACTCGGCACGCCGCTGGCCACCATCAAACTCGCGTCGTCCGAACTGGTGGACGAACTCGCCGACCGACCGGAGCTGATGGAGGACGCGCTTCTGATCCGCAATCAGGCAGACCGGTGCCGCGACATTCTGCGCGCGATGGGGCCGCGCGGCCGCCTAGACGCGATGGTCCTGACCGCGCCGCTGTCGAGCGTGATCGAGGAGGCGGCCGCCCCGCACGCCGACCGAGGGGTGCGGATCATCACCCGCGTCGAGGGCGCCACAGTCGAGGAGGGTCCATCGCGCCAACCGGAAATCGCGCGACGGCCGGAAATAATCCAGGGCCTGCGCAATCTCGGCCAGAACGCCGTCGATTTCGCCCGCACGACGATCTGGATAGACATCGACTGGACGCCGATCGAGTTGCGCGTGGTGATAGGCGACGACGGGCCCGGTTATCCCGCCGAGCTGATGGGCCGGATCGGGGATCCGTTCGTCCGGCGGCGCGGGCCGCAGAAGGACCGGCCGGGTTACGAGGGCATGGGCCTGGGCCTGTTCATCGCCAAGACGCTGCTCGAGCGAAGCGGCGCGGACCTCAGCTTCGCCAATGGCTCCGACAGCCCGTCCGACGCGCGGCTGGTCGGTCCCGCCGAGTTTTCACGCCCGACAGGCGCCATCGTCGCAGTAGTCTGGCCGCGTTCGCGCGTGGCGCTCGACGTGAAGACCGCGCGCGGTCCGCTGGGCAGCAACGCGCAGCTCTGACCGCCCGGACGCGCGGCGAATAGAACCGCGTCCCCCCGACAGCCCCGGTTTCGACCGCACGCATCCCCGGCAGTCCGGAAAGCTTAAGGCGTTCTTAAGCCTTGCCTGCGTTGTTGCGTCCGTCACGAGAGGGCCGGAAACCCATGGATTTCTCCGCAGTTCTCCCCATCGACCTGCCGGGCGCGGCGATCGTCGCCGCAACCCCGGACTACGTCTGGGCGGCGCTGGCCAGCGCGGTGGCGACCTTGGCCCTGACGCTGATTTTCGGGGCCCGTCGCACCGCGGCGACGACGCGTTCCACCACGCGACCGGCGCCGGGCGCCTGCGAGTTCCTGATCCATGGCGCCGCGCTGCAGCCGACGACCGAGCCTGCACGCGCGCTGCTGAACGGCCTCGGGCCTGCGCGGGCGGGACTCGCCGGCTTGCGGAACTATCTCGCTGCGGATTGCCCGAGCATCGACGCCGATCTCGACAAGCTGATCCTTTACGGCGTCGGGTTCCGCCACCATTGCCAGAGGGCCGACGGCGCCGCCTACACCGTCAAGGGAGAGCCTCGCGGCGCCGCCGCGTTCCTTTCGATCCGCCCGGCGAGCCGGGAAGCCCGCGCGCTTTGCGACGCCGAGCAGGATTTGCGCCGCGCGCTCGAAGAAGCCCGCTTCCTCCGCGATGTGCTCGACCGCGCCCCCGTGCTGGCCTGGAGCCTTTCGCCGGATCGGCAGGTGACCTGGGCCAACGCCGCCTATCGCGACCGCTTCGCGCCGCCGCAAGCCGATCTGCCCGACCATCGCATCCCGGACGTGTTCGGTCATGTCCTCGATGAAGTGCCGCTAACCGCGCGCGCAGGCGACAGCCGCCGCCGCATCGCGGTTCCGGGGTCGCACGACGGTGAGGCGCGGTGGTTCGAAGTGAGCCAGAGCGCGGGGCCGGGCGGCGAGACGCTGGCCTTCGCGCTCGACTCCGACAATCTGGTGGCCGCCGAGGCGTCGCTCCGGCGCTTCATCGAGACGCTGACCGAGACCTTCGCGCATCTGCCCATCGGCCTTGCGGTCTTCGACAAGAACCGGCGGCTCGGGCTGTTCAATCCGGCGTTGACCGACCTCGTCAAGATCGACGCCGTCTGGCTGGCCGCGCGGCCGTCCCTGCGCGATTTTCTCGAACGGCTGCGCGAGACGCGCCAGATGCCCGAGCAGAAGGATTTCACCTCGTGGCGACGCAAGCTTGGCGAACTGGAGGAGGGGGCGCGCGACGGCACCTACGAGGAGAACTGGGTGCTGCCTTCGGGCAAGATCTTTCGCGTCACCGGCCGGCCGCATCCGCAAGGCGCGTTGGCGTTCCTGTTCGAGGACATCTCCACGGCCATCCTGATCGAGCGCAAGTACCGCTCCGAACTCGAGTTGAGCCAGGCGACGCTCGATCGGATGGCCGAAGCGGTGGCCGTGTTCGACACGTCTGGAATGCTGGTCTTCGTGAACTCCGCGTTCGAGGCGATGTGGAGCCTCGATCCGATGGAGAGCCTCGACAGCCCCGACATCGGGGATATCATCCAACACTGGGCGCAGCGTTGCCGACCCAGTTCGGTGTGGTGCCGGCTACGGGAATTCGCGACCCGGGCGGAGGCCCGCGCGACCTGGGTCGACGCGATCGAGACGCGCGACGGTCGCCTATTGCAGATGCTGGTGGCGCCGCTGCCCGATGCCTCGGCGCTGGTGGTCTTTCGCAATCTCAACGAGGAGCGCGCGGCGCTCACCGAAGCCCGCGTCATCCTCGACGCCCGACAAGCGCACCGCGAGCACGACGCGCCGATCGAAGGTCCGGCGCAGGCGCTGATCGCGTCACCCGGCCGGGCCAAGGTCGACTTGTTGGCTGCGCCGACGCCGGAGCCGGCGGCTGGGACCGGTTCGACCGACGCGTTCCGGGCGCCGTCGGCGGCGGCCCAGGGACCGAGCGACGGATCGCCGCGATCACGGGCCTCTGGCGAGATCGCCCGCGACCCGCTCGAAGGACGTGGCCCCGCCGCGGGCCTCGCGGCGCTCCTCCAGGCGCGCGGGCTTACGTTCGAGCTTGCCGGCGAGGCCGCCATCGACACCGCCGGGCGACGGCGCGCCGTCTGGGCGCTCGCGCTCGCTGCAGCCGACATGGCGGCGCCCGGAGCGGTCGTTCGGATCGACGCCGTCAGCGGGGCGGAGAGTTTCGTGCTGACCGCGAACCTGTCCGACCCTGCGTCCGCCGGCCGCGTCGAGGGCGTGAGCCAAGCGCTCGCACGCTGGATCGTCGCCAGTCTCGGCGGCGAGATCGTGATCAAGAGCGACGCCGACGGGCGCCTCGTCAGTCTGTGCGCGACCCTGCCCCCTTCCGCCGACCCCGCGACGGCGTCGCATCGGGCGCTCACCGCCTGACCGGCCGCGAATGCGGACCCGAGGACGATGGGCGCGACAACCGGTCGAGACGCGTATTGCCGCATCGGGCGCGTGGCATGGTCGGGTCAGGCAGGCACGCATGATGACCTTCATCCCAGATAGGCGGCGAGGGCCGGAGGCGGATCGTCGAGCAGGGTCGCCGTCGGGCCTGGCGGATGCGCCCTGCCGCCCTCGACGACGATCGTGGCCGGCGCGATGCGGCGCGCATCTTCGGGCAGGTGCGTGACCATCAGCAGGGTTGCGCCCGATTCGCTCCGGATGCGGGCGACGAGGTCGAGCATCTCGGCGCGCAGCGCCGGGCCAAGCGCCGCGAACGGCTCATCGAGCAGAAGGATCGGACGATCGCGCAGCAAGGCTCTGGCGAGCGCGACGCGGCTCCGTTCGCCGCCAGAGAGTGCGGCGGGCGCGCGCGGACCGAAGCCGTCGAGCCCGACGTTCGCGAGCGCCGCCGCGACGCGGTTCCAATCGTTGCGGTCGAGGCGCAGATCGGGCCGCAACCCGAGGCCGACGTTGCGCTCCACGCTCAGTTGCGCGAACAGATTGTGGTTTTGGAACACCAGCGTCACGGGTCGATCGGCCGGCCCGATCGGCGCCAGGTCGCGTCCGTTCCAGACGATCCGGCCGCGCGCCGGTTCGACAAAACCCGCGATCGCCGCGAGCAGCGTGCTCTTGCCCGCGCCGGAGGGGCCGATCAGCGCCGTGGCGCTTCCCGGCTCCAGCGCGAGATCGGCGCGCAATTGCCAGTCGCCCTGCACGATCTCGAGCCCCTCAAGCCGCAACACGGCCACGCCCCCACCGATCGAACACCAGAAACAGAGCCATCGTCAGGGTCACCAGAACGAGCGCGGCGCCGGCTGCCGCCTCCATGCGATAGGCCGCCATCAACCGCTGCATCAGCAGCGGGAGGGTCGCAACGTCCGGCGGCGCGAACAGCGCGATCACCCCCAGATCGCCCATGCCGAGCGCCGCGGCGAGTCCGGTCGCAAACCCCGCGGGGCGGCGCAGGCGCGGCCAGACGACGAGCCGGAACCGGGCGACGCCGCGCATCCCGAGACTGTCGGCGAGCCGTCCGTCGACGCTCCGCGCCTCGGTCAGCGCCGGCAGCAGGCTGCGCAGCACGAAGGGCAACGCCATCACCGCGTTCACCGCGGCGGTCACCGGAGCGGCGAGCGCGAACGGATCGGCGATGGGGTGCAGCACGATGAAGAGACCGGCGCCGATGACGAACGGCGACGCGGCGAGGCCGACCAACCCGAACGCCTCGGTTGCACGCCCACGACCCCGCGCCCGCGCGGCGTCGATCCGGACGGCAAGGCCAAGGCCCAGCGTCACGGCGAGCGCCGTCGAGGCGAGGGCGACGCCGAGGCTCAGCGCGGCGGCGGACCAGACCGAGGCGGGCAGCGCGGCAAGTCCCGGCACGCCCGCGACGAGCACAGCCCCGAGAGGCAGCCCGAGGAACAGCGCGAGGGCCACGAGCGCCGCGGCGTCGAGGACCCGCAGGCCCGGACGATCGGCGTCCCACCGTCGCTGCGCTGCGCCAAAGCCGTCGCCGAAGCCCGCGTCGGCGGCGAGGCGCAGCGCAGTCAGGGCGACGACGGTGCAGAGGCCGAACTGGATCAGCGCGAGCCAAGCCGCCCGTGACAGATCGAAATCGAACCGGATCGCCTGGTAGATTGCGACCTCGATCGTCGTCGCGCGCGGCCCGCCGCCGAGCGTCAGCGCCACTGCGAAGGATGTCATGCACAAAAGGAACACCAGCGTGAACGCGCCTGGCAGCACCGCGCGCAGCATAGGCGCCTCGATTTGGAACAAGACGTCGCGCGGTGCGAAGCCGAGCTGCGCGGCCAGCCGGAACTGCTCGGCGGGAATGGCGGCCCAGCCCTGGAGCAGCAGCCGCGTCACCAGCGGCAGGTTGAAGAACACATGGGCGAGCACGACGCCAGGCAGCCCGTAAATGTCGAGCGGGCCGAGGCCCAGCGGCGCGAGGACGCCGCTGACCAGCCCGGCGCGGCCCCAGATCGCCACCAGTCCGAAGACGGCGACGATGGCCGGGAGCAGGAACGGCGCTCCGAGCAGCGTCACCATCAGCGCGCGGCCCGCAAAGCGCCGCCGGGCTAGGGCGCGCGCCGCCGGCACGGCCAGAGCGACCGAGACCGTCGCGGAAACGAGCGCCTGAACCAGCGTGAAGCGCAGCGCTGACCATTCGGCCGGCCCGAGACCGCGGCCAGGCTCGGCGCGCAGCGCGAGCGCAACCAGCGGCCCGAGGGTCAGCGCGGCCACCAGCCCCAGCGCCGACGCGCCGGCGAGCCGGGCGCCGAGCCCTATCGTGCGAGCGCGCGAAGCCATTCGTCGAGCGCCGCGTCGCGTCCTTCCCGTGCCGCGTCAGCGGAGAGAAGCAACCACGTTTCTGGAACCGCGAGCGTCGCGAAACCTTCGGGCAGGCCGTCGGCAGGGGTGCGGGCGGGATACATCCAGTTGGTGGTCGGGATCTGCCCCTGGAATCCGTCGGTCAACATGAAGTCGAGAAAGGCGCGCGCCAGTTCCGGCTGATCGGAGGCGGCGGTGATCCCCGCCACCTCGATCTGCAGGTAGTGTCCTTCGTCAAACAGCGCGGCGCGTTTTGTGTCGTCCTCTTCGGCGATCAGGTGATAGGCTGGCGAGGTCGTGTAGGCGAGCGCCATGTCGACCTCGCCGTTCAGGAACAACCCGTAGGCTTCGGACCAGCCGGGCGTCACCGTGACGATGCGCGGGGCGAGCCCCTCCCAGATCTCCAGGGCCCGGTCGCCATAGGCGGTCTTGACCCACATCAGCAGGCCGAGCCCGGGCGTCGAACTGCGCGGATCGTGGATCACGATCGAGATATCCGAAGCGATCAACTCCTCGAAGCTGCGAGGCGGCGCCGCGAGCAGGGCGCTGTCGTAGACGAAGGCGAAATAGCCCCAGTCGTAGGGCAGGAATACCGGATCGTCCCAAGCGACGGGCAGGTCGAGCGCGGGCGCAGCGACCCCGTGCGGTGCGAACAGGCCGGTCGCCGTCGCCTCCGCGGTCAGGTTGGTGTCGAGCCCGAGCACGATGTCGGCGTCGCTGCGCGCCCCCTCGAGCCGCAGCCGCCCCAGCAACGCTGCGCCGTCGCCGGCCCCGACGAAGCGGACGGTGCAACCGCAGGTCTCCTCGAACGTGGCGGCGATGGCGGGGCCCGGACCCCATTCGGAAACGAAGCTCTCGTAAGTGTAGATGACGAGTTCGGGCGGGCCTTGGGCATCGGCGGGGCCGAAGCCGAGCGCGAGCGCCGCAGCGGTGGACAGGGATTTGAGCATATGCTCCTCCATAAGCTACGGGATGGGAGGAGGATGCGGGTTAACGCGTCCGGGCCTTCCCTCCGCCGGTATGAGCCGGTTCAGGTTCGACGGGTCCGCATGAAGCGATCTCAGCCCGGATTTTCACCGGACACCCCGAGGCAAGTTGAGTTTAGAGGCGCGCGGGGCGAATGCAAGGCCGGACGTGTCGCCGCGCCGGGACGCATCGACGTGGCGCGGCGAAAGCGGCAAAGGCGATTCTGGACGCGATTGGACCCGCCCTCGACAATCCGGTGTGCGGCGGCGCCACGTCCCTGATTCCGATTCGCCCGGCGACAATTCGGATAGGGAGAAGGAGGCCGAGGCCTAATGTGCGGCAGTTTGCGTGAGCACGCGCTCGACCGCAGGATTCTGCTGTGATTCAAGGAACCAGAGGGTTAGCGGTTCGGATCGCCGGTTCCACTTTCCGTGCGGATGCTCTAACGGCTCGCGAGGGAGGAACGCGCATGTCGCTCAACGCCTTCGGACATCTCTACCGCGTCACCACCTGGGGCGAAAGCCACGGCCCGGCCCTCGGCTGCGTGATCGACGGGTGCCCGCCGGGCGTGCCGCTGGCGGAGGCGGACATCCAGCCGTGGATGGACGCCCGAAAACCGGGGCAGAACAAGTTCACCACCCAGCGGCGCGAGGAAGACGCGGTGGAGATCCTCGCGGGGGTCTACGAGGGCCGCACGACCGGCACGCCGATCAGTCTGATGATCCGCAACACCGACCAGCGGTCGAAGGACTACGGCAACATCGCGGCGAAGTTCCGGCCGGGTCACGCCGACATCACCTATCACCTCAAGTACGGGCTGCGCGACCCGCGCGGCGGCGGCCGGTCAAGCGCGCGCGAAACCGCCGCGCGGGTGGCCGCAGGGGCCGTGGCGCGCCAGGTGCTCGCAGTACTGGCCCCGGAACTGGTGATCCGGGGCGCGATGGTGGCGATGGGCCCGCGCGTCATCGACCGGGCCGCCTGGGATTGGGACGAGGTGGCGCGCAATCCGTTCTGGTGTCCCGACGCCGGCGCGGCGACCGATTGGGCGGCCTATCTCGACGATCTGCGAAGGTCCGGAAACTCCGTCGGCGCGGTGGTCGAGGTCACCGCCTCCGGCACGCCCACAGGCCTCGGGGCGCCGATCTACGCAAAGCTCGACACCGAGATCGCCGCCGCGCTGATGTCGATCAACGCGGTCAAGGGCGTCGAGATCGGTGCGGGCTTCGCCGCCGCGGCGCTGACCGGAGTGGAGAACGCCGACGAGATCGCGATGGGCGCAGACGGCCCGGTCTACTCCACCAACCACGCGGGCGGGATCCTCGGCGGGATCTCCACCGGGCAGGACATCGTCGCGCGGTTCGCGGTCAAGCCGACGTCGTCGATCCTGACGCCGCGGCGCACGATCACCGTGACCGGCGCGACCGCCGAGATCGTGACGAAAGGCCGCCACGATCCGTGCGTCGGCATCCGCGCCGTACCCGTGGGCGAGGCGATGCTCGCCTGCGTGCTGCTCGATCATTTGCTGCTCGACCGCGCCCAGACCGGCGGCGTCCGGGGCGAGATCGGGAGCGGTGTCGCTGAACAGGCGCGCGAGAACGTTAACCGAACCACCGGATTGTGATGCAACGAATCGATCGCGTAACGAATCAGTAACGGGTGATCCGCTAGTCTGTGCCGGGACTGGAGCTGGCGAATTCGCCAACCGCTTGGGGGTTTCCGGATGCCGACCGTCTCGCAGGCCAGTACGGCGCGGCCGTTTAAGCGACCGCTGCTGTTTCTCGACTTCGAGGCGTCGTCGCTTGCGCCCGGATCGTGGCCGGTGGAGATCGGTTACGCCTGGTTCGCCGACGGACGGGTCGTGACCCGCGCCGTGCTGATCGAACCGCGGACCGGCTGGTCGATGGCCGACTGGAGCGACGATGCGGCCCGCATCCACGGCATCCCGCTCGAGCATATCCGCGCGGGCGAATCTGCCGATGCGGTCGCTGCCGAAACCGACGCCTTCGCGGATTACGACGTCGTCTCGGACAACCCGGTCTGGGAGCAGCGCTGGCTCGACCGACTGCGCGCGGGTCGCGGCGCACGCATCGAAGTGCTTCCGCTGCGCGTGGCGATCCGCGACCGCCTCGACGAGCACGCCGCCGGCTCGGTCAGCCGGACCCTGCTGCGCCAGGCGTCGCCGCACCGCGCCGGCCCCGACGCCGCGCGGCTCGCCGAGGCGTGGCTGGGTGCGATCCGGAGCTACAGCATCGCCGCCTGAGCCTCTCATCGGCTGAACCGCGCGGCGAGCTCGATATGGGCCGACCAGCGGAACTGGTCGATCACCCGCACGTATTCGAGCCGATAGCCGCCCGTCGCAAGGATCGCCGCGTCGCGGGCGAACGTGACCGGATTGCACGACACGGCCGCGATGATCCGCACGCCCGAGGCGGCCAGCGCCCGCATCTGCTCTTCGGCCCCGGCGCGCGGCGGATCGATCACCACCGCCTCGAACCGGTCGAGCTCGGCGGCTAGCAGTGGCCGCCGGAACAGATCGCGTGCTTCGATCGTCACGCGCCGCAGCCCTGCCGCCGCGCGCCAGCCGGCGTCGAGCGCCGCCAGCATCGCCGCATCCGCCTCGACCGCGTGGACCTCCGCCGCTTCGGCGAGCGGCAACGCGAACGTGCCGCACCCCGCGAAGAGATCGGCGACGCAGCCGACGCCCTCCACGGCGGCGCGCACGGCGTCGACGAGCGCCGCGGCGCCCTCGGCTGTCGCCTGCAGGAATGCGCCGGGGGGTGGCGCCACACGCACGCGACCGAAGCGCTGCAGGGGCGGCCGGCGAAGCGCCAACGGCTCGCCCGCCCAAGCGAGGCGCGCGAGGTCATGGGCCTCGGCGAGCGCCGCCAATGCGCCACGCAGCCCCGCGTCGAGCGGCTTTCCCCCGCCAACATCAATGCCGGGCGGCTTGCCGCCGCCAACGTCGCTTTCGAGCGGCTTGTCGCGGCCGATGTCGACGTCGAGCCCCGCGTCCGACTGCGTGACCGTCAACCGCAGGGCTCCGGCGCGCGAGGCGCCGAGCGCGGTCAGGGCGACCAGCGCCGGACGCGCGGCGAGCAGGGCCGGGCGCAACACGTGGCATTCGGCGATATCCACGATCGTGCCGGACCGGCGCGCGTGAAACCCGACCATTGCGGAGCTGCGCGTCCGCCGCGCGGCGAAAACCGCCCGGATCCGCGAACGCGGCGGCGAAGTCTCCGCGGCTCCCACGGGCGCGCCAAGACCCCGCGCCGCCAGCGCCCGGACAACCACGTCGCGCTTCCATCCCGCGACGAACGCATCGGAGGCGTGCTGCAGCGCGCAGCCGCCGCAGGTTCCGAAATGCCGGCAGGGCGGCGTCGCCCGATCAGACGACGCCTCGAGGATCTCGACAGGGGCGAGAACGCCGTCGGACACCGGTCCGCGCACCACCTCCCCCGGCAGCGCGAACGGGATGCGCACGTCGCCGGCGACGCCGTCGCCCTTGAACCCGAGCCGCGTGACGGTCAGTTCGCGCATACCGAAACTCGTCGTTTCCGATCAGGCGAATAACGGGCGATCGCCGCCTGCATTATCTCTGGTTGGTCAACACCAGAGGAGACTCGGCCATGAGCGCCGCCATCGCGCCCGAAACCCGCATCGGGCATGTCCATCTGAAAGTCGCCGATCTCGACCGCGCCATCGCCTTCTATTCCGGCGTGCTCGGATTCGAGGTCACGACGCGATACGGCGCCGAGGCCGCCTTTCTGTCGGCGGGCGGATATCATCACCACATCGGACTGAACACCTGGGCGAGCAAGGGCGGCACGCCGCCGCCTCCGGGCCATACCGGCCTTTTCCACACGGCCATCCTTTATCCCGACCGCAGCAGCCTCGCCGATGCGCTGCGACGGGTTATGGCGGCGGGCGTCGAACTCACCGGCGCCTCCGACCACGGCGTCTCCGAGGCGCTCTATCTCGACGATCCGGACGGAAACGGCGTCGAACTCTATCGCGACCGGCCGCGCGCCGACTGGCCGCAGGACGCGACGGGTAAACTTCGGATGTTCACCGAACGCCTCGACATCCGGGCGCTGCTGGCCGAAGCGCGCTAGAGCCACGCCGCGCCGCGCACGCCGGAGCTGTCGCCGTGCTTGTTCGGCACGAGGCGCGTGTTGAACCGCGGCCCGAACGTGTGGGCTCGAATGAGCGGCGGCACCGTGTCGTAGAACCGCGCGACGTTCGACAGCCCCCCGCCGAGCACGATGACGTCGGGATCGAGCACGTTGACGATCAGCGCCAGCGATCGGCCCAGCCGGTCCTCGAAGCGGCGCAACGTCAGCTCCGCCGCCTCCTCGCCGCGTTCGGCGCGCGCGATCACTTCGGGCGCGGGCGGCCCGTCCTCGGGATCGATACCGCAGCGTCGGGCATAGTCGGCGGCGAGGCTGCGGCCGGACAACCAGGCTTCGGTGTGGCCAGACACCCCGCACGAGCACAGCGGACCGGGCCGTTCGTCATCCTGCGGCGACGGCAACGGGATGTGCCCCCATTCCCCGCCGACGGCGTTGACGCCTTCCACCAGCTGTCCGCGCACCACGATGCCGCCGCCGACGCCCGATCCGACGATTACGCCGAAGACCACCTGTGCGCCGACCCCCGCGCCGTCCACCGCCTCCGACAGCGCGAAGCAGTTGGCGTCGTTGGCGATCTTCACCGGCCGCTCCAGCAGGCCCTCGAGATCGACCCGGAGGTTCCGCCCGTTGAGCCAGGTCGAGTTGCCGCCGTTGACCATCCCGGTGTCGCGATCGACCGCGCCCGGCACGCCGATACCGACACGGTCGACCACGCCCCCGGCCTTCGCCTCCAGTTCAAGCATCAAACCCTGGATTGCGCGGAGGCAGCCGTCATAGTCGTGGCGCGGGGTCGGCACCCGCGCGCGGACGCGCTCCGCGCCGTCGGGACCGAGCACGATGCCCTCGATCTTGGTGCCGCCGAAATCGAACCCCAGTCGCATCTGCACCCCCCGCCACGGTTTTTTCCGTTCTACGGATCGGTATGGCGCGGCGCAACGGGGCTTTGCCATCGGAACGAGCCGGTGCTAGAGCCAAGTCCGCCGCAACCGGGAACCCGGCCGTGACCCTCAGGTCGACCCTTCAGCGCCTCTGGAACATCGGGCATATCGGCATGACGCCGCCCCGACCTGACGCTGACCGCCGTGGGGTGGCGATCGTCATGATCGTGCGCGACGAGGCGACGCATATCGGCGAATGGGCGGATTTCCACGCGCGGGCGGGGGCGCGCGCGGTCCTCGTCTATGACAACGGCTGCACCGACGCGACGCTGCCGATCCTGCGCGACCGGCTCGGCGCGCGGCTGACCGTCGTTCCGTGGCGGCAGCTCCTGACCGACGGCATGCTGCGGCGCGAGATCCACAACCAGGCGCTCGCCTACGCCCACGCCGCCAGCAATTTCGGCGGCGCGTTCCGGTGGATGGCCTTCATCGACGCCGACGAGTTCCTCGTGCCGAAACGGGCGCGCGATCTGGACGGCGCGCTCGCGCATCTCGGCGGCGCGGCCAACATCTCGCTGCCCTGGCACATGTTCGGCCGTTCCGGCCACATGACCCCTCCCGAGGGCGGGATCCTGCGCAACTACCTGATGCGCGCCGCCGACCCGATGAGCGACGCGCCGGGGCTGCGCCAATTCAAATGCATCGTCGATCCCTGCCGCCTGACCACGGTCGGAGTCCATTCCTTCGCTACGCGCAGCTCGACGCGCACCGCCAACGACCGGGGCCATGAGGTCGGCTTGCGCGACCGCGATCGCCGGGCGTTCTATTCGGCCGATCACGTCCAACTGAACCACTACTACGCCCGCTCGCAGGCCGAACTGGAAGCGAAGATCGGCCGCGGCCCGAACCTCGCCTCCAAGGCCCCCGAATACCGTCGCAAGGTCCTCCGCACCGTCGCCAGCATCGAGCGGGACGAGGTGGAGGATCGCGCAGCGCTGGAATTTCTCGCCCGTCTCGACCAGATGTAGCCGATGCGCTCGGAACTCATCATCGCAACCTACGAAAACCCGGACTCGCTCGCGCTCTGCCTCGCGTCGGTCGCCGGCCAGCGCATCCGCCCCGACGGCGTCGCGATCGCCGACGACGGCTCCGGCCCCGAGACGGCGGCGGTTATCGACGCATTCCGGGCCGCCCACCCCGATTTGCCGGTGCGTCACGTCTGGCACGCCGATGCGGGCTTTCGCAAGGCCGCCATCCTGAACCGCGCGATCGCCGGCTCGTCCGCCGAGGTGCTGGTGTTCATCGACGGCGACGTGCTGATCCACCCCGATTTCGTCGCCCGCCACGTCGGCCTCGCCCACCCCGACCGCTGGGCGTCCGGCAGCCTGATCCGGCTGGATGCGCAGGCGACCGCGGCCGTCACCGAAGCCCTCGTGACGTCGGGCCGCGTCTTTGAGCGCGGCTGGCTCCGGGCGAACCGCGCCTTCGACCGGATCGGGACCTGGCTGAAGGCGATGCCCTTCCCGAAGCCGGTTATGTCGCTTCTCGACCGGCTGTCCCCGACCCAGCGCGCCTGGTGCGGCGCCAACGCCTCGGCCTATCGCGCGGCGCTCCTCGCGGTGAACGGATTCGACGAGACGATGCGCTGGGGCGGCGGCGACAAGGAACTCGGCGTCCGTCTCGCCAACAGCGGCGTCACGGGCGTCCATTTGCGCTTCACCGCGCCGCTGGTGCATCTCGATCACCCGCGCGGCTACGCCGACCCCGCGCACAAGGCCGCCAACCGCGCCCGCATCGAGACGATCCGGCGCGGGGGGGGCGTCTGGACCCGCGACGGGATCGACAAGGCCGCGCGATGACCGACGCGGCACTCTGCGACTTCAGCCCTCTCGTGCTGCCCGCGGCGCTCGGCATGGAGCGTGACCGCATTGCGCCGGCTGATGCCCGCGGCCCGGATTACGACGCCCGCTACGACCTTCACACGCTGGTCTACGACGCGGTGCATCTCCCCGACATTGCGTCCGTGCGCCTGTTCTGCCCGCCGCTGCTGAACCTCGCCCCGATCCTGCGCGAGGCCGAGATCCGCCTCGATGGCGACCGCGTCCGGCTCCACCGCCGCCGCCGGCATCGCCGGTTTGAAACGTTCGACATCACGGCGCGCGCCCGCCCCGACCGCCTTTCCGTGCGCTGGCGCGGCTGGCGGGCCGAGGCGTCGGTCCATGCGGACACGGACGCGGCGCCCTTCGCCGGCCACAACTGCCTGCTGACGATGTCGCGCGACAATCCGCTGCGCTGGGTCCGCGACTGGGCGGCGTTTCACGCAGCCGAACAGGGCGCGACCGCAGCGCTGGTCTTCGACAACGGCTCCACCGCCTACAGCGCGCAGGCGCTGCTCGACACGCTCGCCGGCGTCGCCGGGCTCGACGTCGTCCGCGTCGCCGTCGTGGACCTGCCCTACGGCCCGGTCCCGCTCCGCGGCAACCGCTCGAAGGCGCTGTTTCTCCAGACGGCGCTGCTGAACGTGGCCCGATATCGCTTCCTCGCACGCGCCCGGGCGGTATTGCAGAACGACGTCGATGAACTCGTCGTCAGCCGCTCCGGACGCAGCGTCTTCGACGCGACCGTCGCCTCACGCGCCGGTTTCGTCAAGTTCCGCGGCTTCTGGCGAACGCCCGACGCAAGCGGCGCGGAGATGCCGCTGCACCGTCACCACAGCGGCATCCTCGACGATGCCAAACCCTCCCCGGCCAAATACTGCATCGTCCCCTCCGGTGGCCTGCGACGGCACGCCTGGAACGTCCACAATCTCGACTGGCTGCTGTTCTCGAAACGCTTCGAGAGCGCGGAGTTTCACTATCTCCACTGCCATGCGCTCTCGACGCGCTGGAAGAGCGCAACCTCCCGAACCCGCCGTGCACCGACAGGGATCGATCCGCAGGCCCGCGCGCTGCTCGACCGGACCCTGAAGCAATATGACGCCTGAGAAAACGCCATCGCGTGCAGAGGTCAGCGCGCCGGAGCGCCGCTCGCCGCCGCGATGATCCGCTCGAGGCGCCCCTGCAGAACCCGCGTGTCGAACTCGGTCACGGCCCGCATCCGCGCCGCACGCGCGAAGCGCAACCTCAGTTCTGGATCGGCGAGCACCAGGGACAGCGCGCCGGCAAAGCCGTCCAGATCGTTCTCGTCGACCAGCAGCCCCGTCTCGCCCTCGAGCACCGCCGAAGGGATTCCGGCATGGCGCGTCGAGATGACCACGGCGCCCGACGCCATCGCCTCCTGAACGGCGATCGGCAGACCTTCCTCGTTGCCCATCGCGTCGGTCACCGAATGCTGGAGGAACACCGCCGCCCGCGCCATCCGCTCGCGTACCGCGAGATGCGGCTGCAGCCCCGCCAGCGTCACGCGCCCCACGAGCCCAAGTTCCGCGATCTGCGCCCGGCAGGCCGCCATCAGCGGCCCGTCCCCGATGATCTCCAGCCGATGCTCGGGGAACGCCGCGGCGATCCGACCGAACGCGGCGATCGTCACCTGCGGCGCCTTCTTCGGGATCAGCCGTCCGACGGCGAGGATCAGGTGCGGGTCCGTTTCTTCCGGCGCGAACAGCCGGGTATCGACGCCGCTCGGGATCACGTAACTGTGCGGATGCCGGATGCCCTTCGCCGCGAGATTGTCGAGCAGCGATTGGGAGACCGAGAAGTACGCTGAAAGATGCGGCTGGGCGTGCTTGTAGGACATCACCCGCAGCGGCGAGGACAGCCGCTTCGAGGCGTCGAACCCGCGGAAGTAGACAAAGACCGGGATGCCGAGCGCCGCCCCGATTGGCGCGAAACTGCTGCCGAGATGCCCGAACTCCGCGAGGATCGCAAAACACCGCTGGTCGCGCAGGAACGCCTCGACGCGCCGGCGCGTCTGGCCGAAGGGCACGCCGGAGGCGCGATGCACGACCGTGTTCAGCGCCTTGCCGAACTCCAGCTCCAGCCGGCTCGCGATCCCCCTGGGCCGGCGGGTGACGTGCAGCAGCGGCTTGTCGGTCACGAAACCGGGCTCGACCGAATAGCAGATCACCGCCGTGTTCCCGCCGAACAGCTCGGCGATATGCCGCCGCTGCGAGATCTCTGTGGTTTTACCCACGACCGATGTGACGATGGCGAGCCGGCCCTCGGGCCAGATCGGGCGCGCCGCGCCGCTCATTCCCACCCGAACAGAATCTTGCCGCCGAGGCCGCGCGCCGCGATCAGCGCTTCGGTCTCGGCATGCGCGGTGCGCAAGCTCACAATCCGGTCATGGTGGGTCTCGACCGCAATCCGGTCGATCCGGTCGATGGCGCCGCTAAGGATCAGCCGTTTCAGGATCGCGTATTCCGCGCCCTCAACGTCGATCTTGACCAGCGCCACCCGTGGATGCCGGGCGACGAGCGCGGCGGCGTCGCGCACCGGCACGTCGTAGAAGCGGTCAGGATCGACGTTCGACTTGTCCGCGAGCAGCGACGAGGATTCCAGATGGTTGTGATCGCCGCCGCGGTACCCCTTGTGCAGGTAAAGCCGCGCCGTCCCGTCCGCTTCGCCCACCGCGACGTTTTCCAGCGTCACGCCGCGCCGCCTGCCCACCCGCGCCGAGAGGACGACGAAAGCGTCCGGATTGGGCTCGTAACCGAAGACGATGCAGCCCCGATCAGCGAAGGCTTTGACCGTCCTCCCGACGTTCGCACCGAAGTCGAGCACGACGTCGCCGCGCCGGAGACGGTTCAGCTCGCTGTAGAGCGGTCGCTTCTTGGGCCTCACCAGCAGCGCAGGCACCGGCAGGCCGTTGCGCAGCAACAACCCGCGCAGCCGGCGCTTCAGGCCCACGGCCGGCGCCCCGCATGCAAGGCGCAGGCCACCGAGGGGGGCAGAATGACCAACGGCGCGTCCTGCGGCGACGAGGCCGGCGCCGCGCGACGGGCGCCGGCGACGGTCAGGCGTCTTCCTTCAGCTCGGCGCCGGTGGCCTGATCGACGACCTTCATCGACAGCCGCACCTTCCCGCGATCGTCGAAGCCCATCAGCTTCACCTTGACGTCCTGGCCCTCGGTCAGCAGGTCCTTGGGGTGGCTGACGCGCTCGGCCGACAGCTGGCTGACATGCACCAGCCCGTCGCGCTTGCCAAAGAAATTGACGAACGCCCCGAAGTCCATGATCTTGACGACCTTGCCGGTGTATATTTTACCGATTTCGGGCTCGTCGACTATGGCCGAGATCAATTCGCGCGCCTTGTCGATCGCGGCGCCGTTGGCGGAGGCGATCTTGATCACGCCGTCGTCGTTGATGTCGACTTTGGCGCCCGACTCCTCGACGATGGCGCGGATCACCTTGCCGCCGGAACCGATGACTTCGCGGATCTTGTCGACCGCGATCTGCATCGTCTCGATCCGCGGCGCATGAGCCGAGAATTCCGCCCGGCCCGCCGCCAGCGCCTTCGACATCTCGCCGAGGATATGCAGCCGGCCGTCCCTGGCCTGCGCCAGCGCCTTTTCCATGATCGCCGGAGTAATGCCCGCCACCTTGATGTCCATCTGCAGCGACGTGATGCCGTTCGCCGTGCCCGCGACCTTGAAGTCCATGTCGCCCAGGTGATCCTCGTCGCCGAGGATGTCGGTCAGCACCGCGAACTTTTCGCCCTCGAGTATCAGGCCCATCGCGACGCCCGCGACCGGCGCCTTGAGCGGCACCGCCGCGTCCATCATGCTGAGCGATCCGCCGCAGACGCTCGCCATCGAGGACGAGCCGTTGCTCTCGGTGATTTCCGATACGATGCGGATCGTGTAGGGGAAATCGGTCGCGGCGGGCAGCACCGCCTGCAGCGCCCGCCAGGCGAGCTTGCCATGGCCGATCTCTCGCCGGCCCGGCCCCATCTGGCGCGAGGTCTCGCCCACCGAATAGCCGGGGAAGTTGTAGTGCAGCAGGAAGCTCGACCGCGACATCCCGTGCAGCGCGTCCATCATCTGCTCGTCGTCGCCGGTGCCGAGCGTGGTCACCACCAGCGCCTGGGTCTCGCCGCGGGTGAACAGGCTCGATCCATGCGTGCGCGGCAGCACGCCGACCTCCGACACGATCGGGCGAACGGTGGTCAGGTCCCGCCCGTCGATCCGCCGGCCGTGGTCGAGCACGTCCCAGCGCACGACCTCGGACTCGAGCTTCTTGATGCAGGTCGCGACGTTCGGGTCGGCCAGCTCCTCCTCGCTCAGGGCAGCCAGGATCGCGGTCTTTGCCGCCGAGACTGCCGCCTGCCGCTCCAGCTTGTCGGTGACGCGGAAGGCGTCGCGCATGGCGGCCTCGCCCGCTTGCTTGACCTTGCCGTAAAGTGCGGCGTAATCCGGCGTGTCGAAGTGGAACGGCTCCTTCGCGGCGTCCTCCGCCATGTCGATGATCATGTCGATGACCGGCTGCATTTGTTCATGGCCGAACTTCACCGCGCCGAGCATCTCGGCCTCGGAAAGCTCATAAGCCTCGGACTCAACCATCATCACCGCGTCCTTGGTGCCCGCAACGACGAGGTCGAGCCGCTGTTCGGGGTTCTCGCGCAGCTTCTCCATGTCGTCCACGGCGGGGTTCAGCACATAGTCGCCATCGACGATGCCGACCCGCGCCGCGCCGATCGGCCCATAGAACGGCGCGCCGGACAGGGTGAGCGCCGCGGAGGCCGCGATCATCGCCACCACGTCGGGATCGTTTTCCATGTCATAGGACAGCACCGTGCAGATCACCTGCGTCTCGTTGCGGAAGCCCTCGACGAACAGCGGGCGGATCGGGCGGTCGATCAGCCGCGACGTCAACGTCTCCTTTTCGGTTGGCCGGGCCTCACGCTTGAAGAAGCCGCCGGGGATCTTGCCCGCAGCGTAGTACTTTTCCTGATAGTGGACGGTCAGGGGAAAGAAATCCAGACCGGGCTTGGCCTTCTTCTCGAAAACGACGGCGGCCAGAACGCTGGTCTCGCCATAGGTGGCGATGACGCAGGCGTCGGCCTGGCGGGCAATCTTGCCAGTTTCGAGCGTGAGCGTGTCGTGGCCCCACTCGATCGATTTCTTGACGATTTTGAACATTTGTTTTTCCTTGCATGACGACGTCGCCCGTTGGCGATACGCCGCGTGACGCGGGCGCCGTGCCCGCGAACCCCCCTCGAGCGGTGACGATCCCTTGGGGTCGGGAGGGACGCCTCGATGCGGCTGGCGGCATGGGGCGAAAACCCCGGCGCGCCGCCTGGCGCTATCGGAAACGGGCGCGCCCCGGACCGAGGCGCGCCCGTATCGGGGATCAGCGGCGAATGCCGAGGCGAGTGATCAGCGCCTGATAGCGCGGCTCGTCCTTTTTCTTCACATAATCCAGAAGCTTGCGGCGCTGTGACACCATCTTGAGCAGACCCCGGCGCGAATGGTTGTCCTTCACGTGCGTCTTGAAATGGCTGGTCAGCGTGTTGATTCGCGTCGTAAGAATCGCGACCTGAACCTCCGGCGAGCCGGTGTCGTTTGCCTTGGTCGCGTATTCCTTGATCAGTTTCTCTTTCACGTCGGGCGTGATCGACATCGTGGTTCCCCTTCCGTTCTCGGTTCGCTCGACCCTTCCTTCCGCGGCCGCGGCCGGGATGTCGTCCAGCGGGGTCACAAAGGGGAGAGACCGCCAGCCTCCCGGCCACCGGCGCGCAGGCTATACCCGCTTTCCGATGATTTGGAAAGAGCCTGTCACGAACGCCGCGCAAGGCCCGGCCGGCCTTGCCAGCGTTCGGTTGCATCGGTAACGATCAGGTTCGTCTGTGTACCAGAGGATGCGACATGATGTCTGAGTTCGACCTCGAAGCGTTCCTGCCTTACCGCCTCGCCCGCGCCTCCGACGCGATCAGCGCCGGCTTCGCCACGATTTACCGCGAACGCTACAACATGACCCGGCCGGAATGGCGCGCGCTGGCGCTGCTCGGCGCGTTCGGCCACCTGACCGCCACCGAAATCTCCCGGCGCTCCGCGATGCACAAGACCAAGGTCAGCCGCGCGGTCCAGTCGCTCGAGGAACGCGGTTGGCTTACGCGCAGCGCCGACGACGGCGACCGCCGCGTCGAGCATCTGGAACTGACCGCCGGGGGCTGGGCCATCCACGCCGAACTCACGGAAAACGCGCGCGCCTATGAGGGCGACCTGCGCCAGCGGCTGGGGGCCGACGCGATCGCGGCGCTGCTGTCGGGCCTCGACGCGATCGAGGCCGACCGCGCCCACGACTGACCCGACGGAACTTCGCTCCGACCGCCTCGCACAGTGAAGTGGCGTCCGGACGTCGCCGCCGCCGGGGTCGCATCGATCCTTCGCCCGGACCGGCGACGGTCGGCCGCGATCTTTGACCGCAGGCGCGAAGCAGGCCATTCCTCCGCCGATCCCGTTGCATCCGGCGGCGTTCCATGAAAGCGACCTTGCAATGGAAGAGAGCCGCTTCGGACTGGACAGCTACCACATTCTGCTGGCGTCGCTCGGTGCGAGCCTGCTGCTGGCGTACTGGTTGCCGCGCCTGGTGTTCCGGCGGCCGCCCGCCGCCTCGGCCTTGCTGATGGTTTTCGGAATGGTCGGGTACTGGCTCGAGCCGGAACTGCTCGAGAGCATTGAGCCGACGGCCAATCCGGAGATGTGGGAACTTACGGCCGAGCTCGTTGTAATCGTCGTTCTTTTCGCAACCGGGCTCAGGATCGACGACATCGGCGGCTATCGCCTGTGGCTGCCGACCATCCGCCTGCTCGCGATCACCATGCCGCTGACGATCGGCGCGGTCGCGCTGCTTGGCTGGGCGATCGGCGGCATGACCGTTGCGGGGGCGATGCTGCTTGGAGCGGTGCTCGCTCCGACCGACCCGGTCCTCGCCGGCGACGTGCAGGTCGGCCCGCCGCTCAAAGGCGGCGAGCATCCATTGCGCTTCACGCTCACGACCGAAGCCGGATTGAACGACGGCCTCGCGTTTCCCTTCATCTATCTTGCCCTTCACCTCGCGTCCGGCGGCCTCGACGTTGCGGGGTGGATCGGTTGGTTCGCGTGGGATCTGCTCTACCGTATACTTGTCGGCGCCGTGCTCGGCGCGGTGTGCGGCTGGGGCGTCGGGCGCATCCTGTTCGGGTTCCCCAGCGACAATCCGCTTGCGGACACCGGACCCGGCGTCCTCGCGCTCGCGGGCGTCTTTCTCTGCTACGGCGTCGCTGAATTGGCGGAAGGCTACGGGTTCATCGCGGTCTTCGTCGCTGGTCTCACCATCCGCCGCGCCGAGAGCGGCCATATCTACCACCAGCGCCTGCACGCTTTCAGCGAATCGATCGAGGACGCGGTGACGGCGATCCTGCTCGTGCTTCTGGGCGGGGTCATGCCGATGCTATGGCCGTTTCTCGATTGGCGCCACGCGCTCATCGGGTTCGGCCTGCTTCTGGTGATCCGACCAGCCGCCGGGCTTGTCGGTCTTCTCGGAACCGACCGCGCCTGGGCGGAAAAGTGTCTGATCGCCTTCTACGGCGTGCGCGGCATCGGTTCGATCTACTAT
>Ga0105046_10004958_pt1 | contig 21145 bp, 14 predicted proteins | sample MAT03_FD_78385 | JGI IMG/M metagenome (GOLD analysis project Ga0105046, IMG submission 78385) | Freshwater microbial communities from Lake Fryxell liftoff mats and glacier meltwater in Antarctica - MAT-03 (megahit assembly) | ecosystem: Environmental > Aquatic > Freshwater > Ice > Liftoff...
CTGGCTGATCCCGTACATCGCCTGCGCGATGGTGACGCTCGGCCTGCTCTTCCACTTCCTGCTCACGCTCGTCACGTTCCTGACGCGGCAGGCCCGCCTGGGCGGGAAGGCCGCCCCGGACGCTCCCGCTCTGCCCCGCGCGGGATGGCATTGGGGCCGCCTTTGGGTGCCGCTGGGTGCGGTCCTGGTCGGGCTGCTTTACATGGGCAGCAAGGCGCGGCCGCCGGCCAACCCCGGCAAGCTCGACCTGACCGCCGTGGCCCAGTTGCCGGTGGTGGACGGCGGGCGGGTGAAGCCGCTCGACACGGTGGCGCGGGTTTACCTCCGCAAGATCAGCGGGCGGGAGGAGTTGTTCGGCGTGTCCGGCGACAAGTACCCGGCCATCCGCTGGCTGATGGACGCGCTGACGACGCCGTTCGGGGACGAGGGCACGGCCGGCCCCGCCGCCGACCACCAAGTCATCCGCATCGACAACGGACAGGTGCAAGACCTATTGAAGCTGCCCCGGCGGGAGGGGGCGCGGTACTCGCTCAAGGAAGTCGCGCCGCAATGGCCGGCGCTGGTCGCGGCGAGCAAGCGGTACGACGCCATGAAGAACGGGGAGAAGCCCCGCGACAAGGCCGACGGCGACCGGATCGACCGGCTGTTCGAGTCCGGCGACCGGGACGTGTTCGGCGGCCAACTACTCGAGACGTACGAGCGGATCGACTTGTACCGCCGCATCTGCAACCGCCGCATCCCGCTCCTGCTGCCGCCGGCCGCCGGGTTGGAGTGGCGGTCGCTCGGCGAGGTGGAAAGCGGTGCCCTGATGGAGGCGCGACTTCGCACCCTGGGCACGTCCGGCATCTCCCGCGAGCAGGCGCGGAACATTCTGGGCGACCTGTTCGAGCGGTTGAGCGGGCCCGAGTTGGCCGAGGACCAGCGGAAGAAACTGGAAACCGCGCTGGACGAGTTGGACCGCGACGCCCGCCCACTGGTGCCGGACCTGTTGCGGCTCGACCCCGGCGTACTGCCGGCCGTGGCCCTCCTGTCGGCGTACCGCTCCCAGGACCAGAGCCGGTTCGACGAGGCCGTGCGAGGGCTGACGGCGACGACAGGAGAGGCGCTCGCGGCGGGCGAATTCGGCCGGGTGAAGTACGAGTTGTTCTTGAACAACTTCGCCCCGGCCTATTACGTCCTCCACTTGTACGCCCTGGTCCTCATCCTCACCTTCTTCGGGTGGGCGGTGATGGCCGGCAGCCAGGACCTGGCCGACCAGTTCCGGCGGGCCGCGTTCTGGCTCACCGTGGTGGCCTTCCTGGTCCACACGTTCGCCCTGGTGTCGCGGATGTATGTGTCCGACCGGTGGTTCGTGTTCGTCACGAACCTCTATTCGTCGGCGGTGTTCATCGGGTGGGCCGGCGTCGGCATCGGGATGCTGTTGGAGTACCACTACCGCCTCGGCCTGGGGAACGCGCTGGCGTCCGTCCTCGGCGGGGGGACGGCCATCATCGCCCACAACCTGGCCGCGTCCGGCGACACCCTGGAGATGATGCAGGCGGTGCTGGACACCAACTTCTGGCTGGCCATCCACGTCACGACGGTGACGTTCGGGTACTCCGCGACTTACGTCGCCGGCCTCGTCGGCATCCTGTACGTGGTCATCGGGTTGTGTACGCCGCTGTTCCGCACCCGCGACGTGACGTACAGCGTGTCCGCGACGGGGGTGCCGGTGCGGGGCACGGACCTGAACAAGGTGCTGGGCAACGTCCTGTACGGCATCATCTGCCTCGCCACCCTGTTCAGCTTCTTCGGCACCGTGTCCGGCGGCATCTGGGCGGACCAGTCGTGGGGCCGGTTCTGGGGGTGGGACCCGAAGGAGAACGGGGCGGTGCTGATCGTCATCTGGAACGCGCTCATCCTGCACGCCCGCTGGTGCGGACTGGTGAAGGAGCGGGGGATGGCGGTGCTGGCGATCGCCGGCAACATGATCACCACCTGGAGTTGGTTCGGCACCAACCAACTCGGCGTCGGGCTGCACGCCTATGGGTTCAGCAACACCCTGGCCCTCGGCTGCACGGTGACGTGGGCGGTGCATCTGGTGCTGATCGGGGCCGGGTGCATCCCCAAGCGCTTCTGGTACGGCTTCTCCGGCACGGCCAAGGCGTGAACACCAACGCCGGCCAGGCGATCAGTGCTTGGCCGGCGCTTCCTCGTGGTCGTCCCCGTCGCCCCCGCCCGCCACCGCCTCGCGGCCGGTGCGGGCTTGCACCAGCACCCCTACCAGCGACGCGGCGATCACCGCGCAATTCAGCGCGACCGCGTTGTCGGTGGCGAATTTCGCCCCGTCGAACTTGGCGAACTGCTCGGCCATCACCAAGAGCGAATGCCAGCAAAGCAGGATGCCGACGACGCTGGTGGCGACCATCGTCCACACGCGGTAAAGCGCCACGCCGAGCAACCCGCCGCACAGGAAGATCGCCCACAACTCTTTCGCCTGTGGGAAGGCCGCCTCGGCCGCGACCCACGCCAGCACCCCGCCCGTGAAGAACGCCAGAATCTTCGCCAATTCCAGCGCCAGCATTCCGGCCGCCACCGCCAATAGCACCCCCACCACCAGCACTTGCGAGCCGGACGCCTTGCCCGCCGAGATGCCCAGCAACCCGGCCGCCAGCGTGATGGCGAACACCACCCAGAAGCGGTGCCACCGCCAGCCGAACGCCCACAGCAGGAAGCCGACGAACAGCAGGAAGCCGCTCGCGCCGGGCGAGAGTCCGCGAGCTTCGGCGAGAACGTCGGGGTGAATCAGGTGCATGGGCCGGTTCCCGTCGGGCGGAAAAACTCGCCTCCCAACGTTATTCCCGTTCGCCGACCGGAGTCAATCAGCAAGGCGACGGGATCGCGGAACGGCCCGCGATGGAGAGAGGCGTTATCCGACAGGATCGGCAGCGGCGGTCAGGAACTGAACGCGAACGGACCGAGTTCTCGGCCCATCGAACTCGCAGAAGTAGATTCCTTGCCACGTCCCGAACGCCAGTTGCCCGTCCTCAATTGGCACCATGACGCTGGGACCGATTAGCGCGGCTTTGAGGTGCGAGTCCGAGTTGCCCTCGGCGTGCCGGAAGCCGGGCAGGTCTTTTGGGATGTGCTGGTTGAGCCAGAGCAGCAGGTCGTGAACGACATCCGGGTCGGCGTTCTCCTGGATGGTGACGGCGGCCGTGGTGTGCGGGCAGTACACGACGCAGACGCCGTCCCGCACGCCCGACGCGCGGAGCAACTCCGTCACCTGCGCGGTGACATCGACGAACTCGGAACGGGCACGGGTGCGAACGCTAAACGTGGGCATGGGTGGGATCAATGAATGAAGAGTTTGGGACGGGATCACAGGATGAAAGGCAGGATAAGACAATGCAAATAAGTGTCTTCCGTCCTGACTTCCATCCTGTGATCCCGTCCCAAACTCTGCCTCCTCCGCGCTGAAATCTGCGTCATCCGCGTTCCTCTGAATCGCTGAATCCCACTCACCGGCTCAGCTTGTCGCCGCCGGGCGGCGAGGTCTGGCCGACGGTGCCGAGGGCCAACTTCAGGAAGTCCGTCGCCACCGCCTGCACCTGGGCGTCGATGCGGGCGCAAGTGGCTTGCCAGTCCGCCTCCGGCGTGCCGGGCGTCATCGGCTGCGAACTCACCTCCATGTACGCCTTCGCCTTCGGCTCGGTGCCGCTCGGCCGCAGGCACACCTTCGCCTCGATGCCGTCACCGGTCAGGTGGAAGATCAAGAAGTTCCGCGCGGCCTTGTCCGTGTCGCCCTTGAACGGCCCCATCTTGCCGTCCTCGTTTCGCAAGTCTTCGACGGACACCACCGTCAGCCCGCCGATGGACTTGGGCGGGTTGTTCCGCAGCGCGTCGAGCATCTTCGCCATGTTCTCCTTCCCTTCCAAACCCGTCATGATGAGGTTCAGCAACTCGTTGCGGTAGTAGCCGAACTGCCGGTTCAAGTCGTCGAGCAAGTCCGGGATGCTCCGCTTCTGCCGCTTCATGTGTAGGGCGAGTTCGGCCAACAACAGGGCGGCACAGGCCGAGTCCTTGTCTCGGATGGCGGCAGTAGCCAGGATGCCGTGGCTCTCCTCGGTGGCGATGACGAAATCGGCCGGGGTGCCCTTCACGTCGCCGTACTGCCCGGCGCTTTCCAACTGCCACAGCACCTCGGCATGGTACTTGAAGCCGACGAGCAAGTCGTTCACCACCTGCGCGCCGAAACTCCGGCCGATGCGCGTGATCTGCCCGGTCGTCACTTCCGTGGTGATGACGATGGGCGACGCCGGCAAATCGCCTTGCGCGGCCAAGCGGGACAGCTTGAAGTACGTCAGCAGCGCGGCGATTTCCTGCCCCGTGAGGAACCGGAAGCCGCCGGCGTCGGTGCGGGCCAAGCCGCCGATGCGATCCGCGTCCGGGTCGGTGGCGATGACCACGTCGGCGTTGATCTCGGTCGCGTACTTCTCCGCCCGGTCCATGCACTCGCGAACTTCCGGGTTCGGCGTCTTCGTGACGTTCGGGAACATGCCGTTCGGCTCGGCCTGCTCCTTCACGATGTGCAACTTGTACCCGGCGGCCTCCAACGTCTCCCCGGCACACCCTTGCCCGACGCCGTGCAGCGGGGTGTAAACGACCGTCAATTCCCCCTGCTTTGGGGGCGGGATGAGCGCGGTCTTCTTGCACAGGTCGATGTACGCGCGGTGCGGGGCGTCATCGAGAAAGTGGACCTTGCCGGACTTCACCGCGTCGGCCCAGGGCAGGGTGCGAATGTCCGTCACGCGGTCCACCAACTCACTCATGAGTTGGTCTTCCGGCGGCACCGGCTGCGCGCCCCGCTCGTCGTAGAACTTGCTCCCGTTATCGTCCGGCGGGTTGTGGCTGGCGGTCATGTTCAGCCCGCCCTGCGCGCCCAGATAGCGAATGCTGAAGCTGAGTTCCGGCGTGCTGACGTACCGCTTCGTGTCCGGCGGCAGGATGTGCGAGTGGATGCCGTTCGCGGCGTACACACCGGCGGCGAACTCGCAGAAGTTGCGGCTGGTCAGGCCTAACACCGGGTTCGGCAGGGCCGGGTTGTAGTTCTTCCGGGCGTCGTTGAACTGCCGCACGTCGTAGGCGAGGACGACCTTTAAATCCGCCTGGCCGGGGAACCGCTGCTTCAGGTACTCGCAGTGCCCCTGCACGCTGGCCCCGACCGTCCACAGGTTCATGCGGTTCGGCCCGACCCCGACCGCCCCGCGCCGACCGCCGGTCCCGAACGGGATGATCTGGTAGAAGGAGTCGAGCAGCAGCGACCACTTGGCCTGCCCGATGAGCCACTCGACCTGCGGTTTGTACGCGGCGAAGTCGGGGTGCGTCAGCCACGTCCCGATGGCGGTGGCGGCCTTCTCCTTCAGGGCCGGGTCGGCGTCGATACCAGCGAACCCGGCGCGAACGGCGGCGAGAAGTTCCATGCGCGAGAACCTGTGCGTGGGAGGGGTGTCTTGGAAGATGTTGTACGAGGACCTTCCCCCACTGGACGCGGGCCGGGAGCCTCACGACCGGCCCGCATGGCATTGTAAAAGTTTCCACGTGGAAACTTTTACACACTCTCGGCCCTACCTCTTGCGGAACAGCACCCCGCGTTCGCACCGCGCGACTTCGACCCACGATTGGGATTTCAGCAAGTACAACTCCAACGGCGTCGGCTCCGGTTCGGCCACGAGCAAGGCCATCACGAAGCCGTACTCCTTCGCCCATTCGTCGAACCGCTCCGGGTGTTCGTACACGACATCGACGTAATCCCGTATCCACCGGTCGCCGTACAGTTCAAAGCGGTCGTCCATGAAAATCTTCAACGTAGGCGCGTGATACAGCACGAACCCGCCGAGGTTGGCGTCGTTATAAATGGGGGTGCCCGCAGGCACGCTGGCGGCGTAGCGTTGTAACTCGTCCGTCAGTTCCACCGGCCAAGCGTACCGGTTCAAGGTGGCCCAACCGCGGCCGACGAACGGGGCGTTCGCCCCGTTCGCTTGCATCCCCCAACCGACGGCGAGCAGCACCGCCGGGAGCGCGAGCCAGCCCCACCCGCGCGGCGTCTCGCTCGGTTCCGTGGCCAACGTGTCGCCGTGCTTCTTGATGAGCGCGTACCACTTGGTCGAAGCCCACGCATCCGCGATCACGACCGCCGCTGTCACCGCGAAGAGCGGCCCCTGACGAATGCCCTTGAGCGTCAGCAGGAACCACACCGCCGGCAACAGCCATACCAGCTTCCAGTTCCTCGGATTCACGCCGAACAGGATGAAGGCGTAAAACGCGGCGAATCCGACCACCACCTGCCCGGCCGTGTGATGGATACTGAGCGGTTGATGTTCGCTGACCAACTCCGCCATCGCCGGCGAACCGACGATCTTCCGCCATGTGCGGATCATCTCCATGCCGAACGGGTTGACGAACGGCGTCAGCACACACGCGGTGAGGACCGCGAGGAGGAAGAGTCTATCTCTGGTTCCCCTCTCCCCTGGGGGAGAAGGGTTAGGGGTGAGGGGGAACGAAGTTGTTGCGTGACAGCCGGGAACCGTAGGGGTTTGAAACACCTCCCCTCGTTGAGGGGAGGTCGGTTGCGCAGCAACCGGGAGGGGAGTCTTATCGGGAGAAATCTCCCCTCCCGCCGCTTCGCGGCGACCTCCCCTCAACGAGGGGAGGTGTGAAGACTCCCCCTCACCCCTAACCCCTCTCCCCCAGGGGAGAGGAGGACAGAGCCAAATACAGACCGCCATTCCCAGCGTCACCGTTCCGCCCAACACGCCGCCGTGAATATTCGTCCACACCGCGAACAACGGGATCAGCGCCCACAAACTCCACGGCCCGGCGCGGCCGCGTTGATAATCCATGATCACCGCCATCGTGATTGCCATTCCCGCGAGGGTGGCCATGTGCGGGCGGGCGTAGAAGTGGAAGGCCGACACCACCGCCGCCCCGCCGATTACGACGCCGGCCAACAGCGGGTGCATCCCGTCCCGCACCGCCCGCGCGAACAGCCATGTGAACAGCCCCGCCACGAACACCGCGAAGCCGAGCAACACCCCGTCGAACCCGCCAATTGCGTGCGCGGCGGCCATCGCCACTTCGCCGCCCCACTGCTGCGGAATCCAGGTCTTTCCCGTAAACGTGAAGGTGAACGGGTCGGTGCGCATGAACCCGTCGGACAGGATCAACTCGCCCACCTTGACGTGCCACATCGCGCCGGGGTCGTTGAACGCGCGGTCGCGGAACCGGGCGGAGACGGCGGCGAAACAGAGCAGAAAGAAGGCCGCTTCGGGCCGCCACAGGAGCCGCCGGAACATGATCGGGTGTCCGCGTGGAAATCGGGCGTCGGCGAAAGGTAGTACAGAATCGGTGACGTGACGAACCACGAAGTCGCAGCGACACCGCTTGCGGAAACTGAAAACGAACCTTGCATTCCGGCTCGCGGTTCGGTCTTCTCTCTATCAGTAGTTGGTCTTAAATCAGGAGCCGAATCATGCCCGACATTCCCGACGGCGAGACGGCCGAAGTCAAAGGGTCCGCCGCCAAGCCGTACATCTTGAAGAACGTCGGCGGCGTGTACTCCTGTTCCTGCCCGGCGTGGCGGAATCAGTCGCTGCCCATCGAACAGCGGACGTGCAAGCACCTGCGGAAGTACCGGGGCGAGGCCGAGGAACAAGCCCGCATCGGCACCGCCCTGCCGCCCAAACCGCAGCGCCCGGAAGGGGCGGAGGAGAGCGTCGGCCCGCCACTGCTGCTGGCCGAGAGTTGGGACACCCAGCAAGACCTCACCGGCTGGTGGATGAGCGAGAAGCTCGACGGCGTGCGGGCGTACTGGGACGGCAAGCAATTCCTCTCCCGCCAGGGGAACATCTTTTACGCCCCGGACTGGTTCGTCGCTGGCCTGCCGCCGATGCCGCTCGACGGCGAGTTGTGGATCGACCGCAAGGCGTTCCAGCGCACCGTCAGCGTCGTCCGCCGGCAGGACAAACCCGACATCTGGAAGGAAGTGAAATACCTCGTATTCGACGCGCCGGACGCGCGCGGCGGCTTCGAGAGCCGGTTCGAGTGGCTCGGCGGGGCGATGCCCAAGTGGGACAACAAGTATGCGCAGGTTCACACGCACACGGAATGCGAAGGGACCGACGATTTGCTCGAAGAGTTGAAGCGGGTCGAGGCGCTCGGCGGCGAAGGGCTGATGCTGCGCGAACCCGGCTCCAAGTACGCGCTCGGCCGCAGTTCCACGCTGCTGAAGGTCAAGACGTTCCACGACGCGGAGGCGGTGGTCGTCGGTCACGAACCGGGCAAGGGCAAGCACAAAGGCCGGCTCGGTGCGCTAAACGTCCGCATGGCGAACGGCACCCTGTTCGCCGTCGGAACCGGCTTCACCGACAAGCAGCGCGGCGACCCGCCGCCCGTCGGCGCGACCATCACTTACCGCTTTCAGGAACTCACCGAGGCCGGCGTCCCGCGCTTCCCCACCTTCGTGCGGGTGCGAACCGATCTGGCATAACCGGGTGAACCCACCTGATGACGGGCGTATCATTCCGGCATGACTGAACGTGATTTTGCGATTGAAGTCGTGACGAAGTTGCAGGCCGCCGGGTTCGCGGCCCTGTTCGCCGGCGGGTGCGTGCGCGACGAGTTGCTCGGCCTCGCGCCGGCCGATCACGACATCGCCACGTCCGCCACGCCCGACGACGTGAAGAAGCTGTTCCGCCGCTGCCACTCGTTCGGGGCCAGCTTCGGCGTCGTCGAAGTCCTCGGCCCGCGCGACGACGACGGCGAATGGCTGAAAGTGCAAGTCGCCACGTTCCGCAGCGACGGCACTTACTCCGACGGCCGCCGCCCGGATAGCGTGACCTTCAGTTCGCCGGAAGAAGATGCCGCGCGGCGCGATTTCACCATCAACGGCCTCTTTCTCGATCCCGTCGCCCATCGCGTGTACGACTTCGTCGGTGGCCAAGCCGACCTACGGGCGAAGGTGCTGCGGGCCATCGGCGACCCGGTGGCGCGGTTCACCGAGGACAAGTTGCGCGTCCTCCGCGCGGCGCGCATGGCCGCGCGGTTTGAACTGGCCGTGGACCCCGCCACGCAAGCCGCCGCGACCGCGATGGCCGGGGAAATCAAGGCCGTGAGCGCGGAGCGCATCGCCGAGGAGTTGCGGAAAATCCTGACGAACCCGCACCGGGTTCGTGGGCTGAATTTGCTGACGGAGTTCGGCCTGATCCCGCACATCCTGCCGGAACTCACCGATGACGATGTTCATGATTCCATCCGGGTGGTGGCTCGCTTGCCAGAGCCACTCGCGCCGTCATTTCCACTTGTGTTCGCGGCGATGCTGATCGGGCTAACGGGCAAGGAGGCTGGCATCATCTGTCGCCGATTGCGGCTGTCGAATGAGGAACTCGAACGGGTCGTGTGGCTGGTGGCGCATTGTGAATCGCTCAACAATGCGCCGACCATGAGGAACAGCGCGCTCTTCCCGATCCTGGTTCAGCCCGGCATTGGCGAGTTGTTGGCGCTGCACGAGGCAGTGGCGGTCGCGTCCGGCGATGAGTTAATCGCCGTGGCGTTCTGCGTGAACCTACTCCGCACCAAGTCGGCCGACGAGCTGAACCCGAAGCCGCTGCTCACCGGCGACGACCTGCAAACCCTCGGCCTGTCGCCCGGCCCGCTGTTCAAGAAGTTGCTGGACGCCGTGCGAACCGCGCAACTGGACGGCGAAATCGTAGACCGCGCGGAAGCGGTCGCGCTGGTGCGGAAGATTTCCGGCGCGGGCGTGTAACCGATCCGCCGGCGGCGGATCGAAGCAAAGACGTTCCGCATTCTTCAGGAGTAGTAACATGACCGCCGCCGCACCCGCCGTCATTTCGCCCGCCGCGTTCGCCCAACTGCTCGCCGCCGGCGAGGTCGAACTGATCGACGTCCGCACCCCCGTCGAGTTCGCCGAAGTTCACGTCCGGGGTGCGCGGAACGTCCCGCTCGACCGCCTCGACCCGGTCGAACTGAAGTGGCCGAACACCGACACCGGCCGCCCGATTTACGTCGTCTGTCGGTCGGGCAGCCGTGGGCAAAAAGGGTGCGAGGCGCTCACCGCCGGCGGCTTCACGAACGTCATCAACGTCGACGGCGGAACGCTGGCGTGCGAGGCGGCCGGCGTGCCCCTCGTGCGCGGGAAGAAGATGATGTCGCTCGAGCGACAGGTGCGAATCGCGGCCGGCGGCATCTCGTTCGTCGGCGCGGTGTTGGCGCTGACGGTCGATCCGTGGTTCGCCGGCATCCCGGCGTTCATCGGGGCGGGACTGGTGTTCGCCGGCGTCAGCGACACCTGCGGCATGGGAATGATGATCGCGAAAATGCCCTGGAACCGCCGTGCCCCGGCCGCCAGTTGCGCGGTGAAGTAAACGCCACGGCGATTGCTTCAGGTTGGCTCGGAGGCGGACGGGACCGCCTTCTTCCGGAATAGCCGGCTCTTAATGCCAATCTTATGCAGCCAGTATTGCGCGACCGTCTTCACGGTCTCAATGCCATACTTGCTACTACGGCGGAAGTTAATACTGCTGGCTTCGTCGAAGTACCGCACCGGCACCGGCACGTCGCCCAGGCGGAAGCCGAAGTGGACCGCCTGCACGAGGAACTGCGTGTCGAACACGAAGTCGTCGGAGTTCGTCTCGAACGGAATCGTCTCCAGCACGCTGCGGCGGTACACGCGGAACCCGCTGTGGAATTCGCCGAGGTTCTGGCCGAGGAACAGGTTCTCGAACAGCGTCAGCGCGCGGTTGGCGAGGTACTTCCACCACGGCATCCCGCACGCCACGGCCTCCGCCCGCGTGCGGATGCGGTTGCCCAAGATCACGTCGCAGATGCCCAGTTCGATGAAGCTGATGGCGTGCGGGATGACCCGTGAATCGTACTGATAATCCGGGTGAATCATAATGACGACATCATATCCGTTGTTCAGCGCGTATCGGTAACACGTCTTCTGATTCCCGCCGTAGCCGGTGTTCTTCTCGTGAACGATCACCGTTAAACCCATCTCGCGGGCGATCTCGACGGTGCGGTCCTGGCTGCCGTCATCGACCAGCAGGATTTCGTCCACGCTGCCGGCCGGGAAGTCGGCCACCGTCGCGGCCAACGTCTTCTCGGCGTTGTACGCGGGCAGCACGGCGATAACCTTGTGCGCCCGCTTGGTCTGCGCGGTGCCGGGCGACAGCACCTCCCGCACGGCGACGGGCGCGCGGGTCGGGTTCAGCGGCGGGGTGTCGAGGAAGACTTCGGGCATCGGGAGGGTTCGGCGCGCGGTTGCGGGGGTGGGGGGAATCTTATGTACGCAGCCGATACGGCACTTCCAACCCGTGCGTTTCCATCAAGGTCGCGTTCGCCAGCACGTCGGCCGTCGGGCCGTCGGCGGCCACCTTGCCGCCGTCCAGGACGATCGCGCGCGGACAGCAGTCGAGGACCAGTTCCAGGTCGTGCGTGGCGATCAGTTGCGTGCCGGGCAACTCGCGGACGATGCGGATCAACTCCCGCCGGCCGCGCGGATCGAGGAACATGCTCGGCTCGTCCAGCAGCAGCACCCGCGGCCGCATGGCCAGCACCCCGGCCAGGGCCGCGCGCCGCTTTTCCCCGCCGGACAATTGGTGCGGGGAACGCGGCTCGCACCCACTCAGCCCCACGGCGGCCAGGGCTTCCCGCGCCCGCGCCTCGGCGTCCGCCGCGCTCAAGTGAAGGTTCAGCGGGCCGAAGGCCACGTCCTCCATCACCGTCGAGGAGAAGAGTTGATCGTCCGGGTTTTGAAACACCACGCCGACCGCGTGCGGCAATCGCATCCGCTGCTCGGCGTTCGCGGGGTCGAGGTCGTCAATCGCCACCTCGCCGGGTTTACCGACGAGTACCCCACACAGGCGCAGGAAGAGCGTCGTTTTCCCGGCCCCGTTCGGCCCGACGAGCGCCACCCGCTCGCCGGGCGCGATGTCGAACGTCACGCCGTCGAGCGCGAGCCGGCCGTCGGCGTACCGGTGGGTGAGGTTGTGGGCGCGAACGGCGGGCATGGGCGTGGCGACTCCTCGCGGGTTACTTGAGCCAGTCCGGGGCGGAGGGGGCGTTCGGGCCAGTCAGCCTGGTCCGCCATGCGGCATCCGACAGCAGTTCGGCGGAGGTGAACTCGCGGTACGTCATCACCGCGCCGCGGCACAGCACCTCGTTGTCGCCCCAAGGATACAGGACGTACATCGCGCGCGGCCGGGCGGTGCCGACGAATAGCGACTTCTTTTCCACCGGGTTCGAGAACACGCTCGCCACGCGCGGGGCGTCGTCGCCGGGATGGAACATCAGCGCGGCCAGCGCCGGGCCGTATTGACCGACGAACCGCGCGTCCTCGGCCGTGAACTCCTCGTTCCGCAGTTGCTTGCGGCCGAGGGCCGACAGCGTGCGGGTGATATCAACCGTCGCCTTCCATCGGCCTCCCAGGTCGGTCGCCGGGTCGCGGATTTCGCCCTTCGGGTCCAGGCCGTCGAACTCTATTTGGCACCGCCGGCAAAGTTCCGCCAGGCGGTCGTAGAACTCCGGCACCGGCTCGACCAGACCCACCGGCTTGCGCGTTTCGTCCGCCGTTGGCACGGCGCGCGCGGCCCGAACCGCCCAGGGTTGCCGTTGGAGCGCCCACCCGGCCAGCGCCGTCTGGCACTGCTTTCCCTGCCACGCCGCACTGGTCATGAATGCCGGCGCGTTGGCGGGTTCCGCCGTCAGTAGCGTTTGCAAGCAGGCGAGGTACTGCGTGTGAAGGGGCTTGTCGCTGGGGGGAAAGGTCGGCTCCGCGGGGTTCGGCCAGCCGGTCGTTCCCGTCTCGAAGACAATGGCTTCCGGCAGCCCCTTCGGGCCGCTTTTGGTCAGGTGCTCTTGCGCCGCCGGCGAACCGAGGGCGGCCGCCAGTTCCGATCCGCTCGGCCACCGGTTCGGCCCGCCCGTCACGTCGAACAGCCCGGCCTCCGGCAGGTAGTACTTCGGCATCAGCCGGACGGCCGGGTCGCGCTTCGCCGCCGCGACGGGGCCGAGGCGTTTCGCCCGTCGGTCGAGGGCGGCTTTCCGCCACGCGGTCAGGTCGTCGGTCGTCAGTTTGCCACGGCTGTAATGTCGGTCCGCCACCAACGAACCGACCGGGGCATCGAACCCGTGGCTCAGGAATCGCCCGAATGGGTCGAGACGGTCGTTCGCTTCGGACCACCGGCCGGCGCGGGCCAGAAGCGCCGCCGTGAGGAAGTCGTCGTCGCGGTCGAGCCGCAGTGAAATCGCTTGCAGCCACGCGGTCGCCCGCCAGTAGTTTCGCAGCGATTCGTTCCGCGCGTAGATGCCGGTCGGGTTGAATCGGCCGGAATCCGTCGCACCGCCCTGCCCCGCGCGGATGCGGCCGACTTCGGCCATGACGGCCTTCTCCGCGCCCGCGCCGAAGTCGCCGGCCTTCGGGTCCATCAGTCGCAGGGCCACGCCGATCACGCGCTCGGCCCGCGACCGGACGGCCGCCATCGCGGCTTCGTCGATGTCCCACGATCGCGCCTCGTCGGGCAGTTCCACGAGCAACTTCCGCAGGGCGTCGGGCAGAAGCCGCGCGTTCCGCTCTTCCCGCCGCACCATCGACTCTTCGAACAGGACGTGGAAGGCGTTCAGGATCGTGTCCGACGTGATGAAGACCGGCACCCCCTCGTCGCGCAAGTACGGCGTGAACACCTGCGGGAACGTGGTGTCCGTCGTCAAGACCTTTTGCTTCTTGAGCAGTTCGATCTGGGCGGGGTTCAGGAGAACGTCCGGCTTCGGCGGGTCGGCGGCGACCGCGAGGGGGGCCGCCAGCAGCAGCGCGAGCAACGGTCGGAGGCGGGTCATGGGTGTGCGTCTCGTGTGGGTGTGGATTTCTTGGGAGGGCGAGTCTCCACGACCTCCCGAACTCACGCCAGCATATCCCAGCAGACGAGTCCAGCCGTCAGGCCGACCACGAAAAGGAAGGCAAGCACGTCGGCGGCGGTCGTGCGGAATCGGTACAGACAGTGGAAGCGGCCGTCGAACCCCCGACACCGCATGGCGTCGGCCACCCGCTCGGCCCGATCCCCGCCGCGCACCAGCAGGGTGCCGACGGTGTGCCCGGTGGTACGGTAAGTGTGCGCCGAGGTGCGGGCACGGAACCCCCGGACTTTCAACGCGATCCGCAGCCGCCGCGCCTCGTCGAAGAACAGGAAGGCGTATCGATACGCCAGTTGCGCGATCTGGATCAGGACGCCCGGCACGCCGATGCGATGGGCGGCGGCGAGCGTCACCGGCAGCGGGGCGGAGCGGAGCAGCACGAGTCCCACCGTGCCGATGGCGAGCAGCCGGAGCGAAAGCGTCATGGCCGCGCGGGTGCCGTGATCGGCGGTCAGCGGTAGTACCACCCACACCGGCACCAGCCCGAGAGACAGCAGGAGCAGCCGTGCGACCAGCACCGACGCCGGCACCCGAGCCAACGTCGAGAGGAGCAGAGCCAATGCGACTCCGGCGGCGGCCGGCCACGGATTCGACAGCAGGGCGAAGCCGACGGCGACCAATGCGAGCGCCGCCAACTTCCACCGCCCATCCCAGCGGGCGAGCGGTGAGTCCGGAACGCGGGCGGCTCGCAGTGCGAGGGACATAACCGGCCGGCGGTGTGAGGAATCCGCTAGTTGTCTTACGCCCGACTGTTGCCGAAGCAACCGTCACCGCCGGTCGCCGGGACGGGGAGGCTGCGGCGGTAACGGCACCATCGTCCCGTCCGTCAAATTCTCGACGATGTTGTCGATGGCGTGGAAGGCCGAGTCGCCGATCCCCTTTTGGTAAATGGGCGGGTACACCTCGTGCCGGATGACCATGAACGCGCGAACGGCCATCGGGTCGAACTGCCGGCCGGACTCGCGGGTCAGGATGGCGTCGATCTCCAGGGGCGAGCGGCCGGGCCGGTAGCGGCGGGGGGACATCATGGCATCGACCGCGTCGGCCACCGCCAGGATGCGCGCCAGCACGGGAATCTCGTCCTTCCCCAGGCGATCCGGGTAGCCCGTCCCGTCCCACCGCTCGTGGTGGTGGCGGACGGCCGGGCGGAGACGGTCGAACGGCTTGATGCTGGCGACCACCCGTTCGCCGACGAGCGGGTGGTGTTGAATTTCCTCGTACTCCTCCCGCGTCAGGCGGCCCGGCTTCTGGAGGATTTCGTCACGGATGCCGATCTTCCCGACATCGTGGAGCAGCGCGGCCAGGTACAAATCGCCCTGTGCGGACGGCGACAGGCCGTACTGCTTGCCGATCAGGGTGCCGATCCGCGCCACCCGCTCGCTGTGCCCGGCCGTGTACGGGTCCTTGGCGTCGATGATGGTGGTCAGACTTTGCAACAGGCCGAGGAGCAGTTGCTTGATGCCGGCCTGGGCCTGGGCCCGCTGGGAAACGAGAACCTTGAGCGTCAGCCGGGCGATCTTCGCGTCCCCGTCCTCGAAGTGCCGGTCGGGTTCGAAGGAGAGGGCGAACAGGCAGCCGGTGGCCTTCGTCGTGCGGCACACCAGGGCGGCCGTCGGTTGGTCCCGGTTCGGCACCGGGTTCACCCACCGCAAGGCGTCGTCGTCGGCGGGAATGCGCGGGAGCATCTGGCGGGCGAACGAGGCGCACCAGTCCGGCGAAGGCAGTTGTGGGCCGGCGAGGGCCGTCACCCGGTCGGTCGCGCGGGAGAACCAGAACGTCGCGTCGGCCCCCAGCGCTTCCGCCGCCGCTTCGACCGTCGCCTGGATGGACCCGTTCGCCGTTAAGTTGTCCGACAGCGAACCGAGCAGCGCTTCGAGGACCGCGAACGGGTCGCGCCGCCCGGACTGATTCGTCGAACGGTCTTGCGGCAACGGGACGGGCAGCGGCGCGGAGGCGGTCATCTGGGGAGTCCTCGTTCCGGGATCGACCGCGCGTGCGATGCGACGGTCGGCCCGGAAACCGACGGGAGACATCCCTTGAGTATATGTTGCCCCGGTCACGCGAATGGCGGCTTCGTTCAGAAGGGGTGTTGCAGACCGTACCAGAATTGCACCGGGCTGCCGGCGTTCACCGTCTTCGCCACGTCGAACCGCATGGTGGCCCGCTCGATGAAGCTGAAAATGGCCAGGTCCACCCGCAACCCGCCGCCGACCGCGTGGGCGACGTTCGTGACGACATCCCCGTTCGCGTACACCCCGCCCACGTCGTAGAACGCGGCGAGCGACACGTTCCGTACGCCCGTGGTGTTGTCCAGGAAGTTCCACCGCTTGTCGTGGAAGATCGGCAGCCGCGCCTCGGCGTTCACCACCCACAGGAAACCGCCTTGCCGCTCGGCCAAATCGAACCCGCGGAAAGAGGTGCTGCCGCCCAGCGCGAAGAACTCCCCCTGCCCCGGCCAGCCGGACTGCACGACCCCGCGCGCGGCCACTTTCACGCCGGACAGGTAGCCCAACCCGTCCGGCAATTTCCGCGCCCCGGCGAGTTCGGCGCGGACTTGGTTCGCCAGCACGTCGCGGCTGTTCAGGCGGGTCGTCCCGACGCCGTAGGTCAGGTCCACCCACGCGCCCGTTTCCGGATCCCAGTAGGGCGTGTACAGGTTCAACCGGTGGTGCAAGCCGTTCAACCAGGTTCGGGTCGGCCGCACCCCGTTCGGGGCGGTGTCGCGGGCGGTCGGCAAGAAGTTGTCCGAATACGCCGAGTACGCTTCGGTGTAGTGCATCGGGTGCAGGTACAGGCTGCTCGAGAGTCGGTGGATGTACCGCCCGTACACCATCGCCCGGAGCGCGCCGCCGTCGCCCTCGGTCCCTTGCTGGTTGAAGAACGGGCCGCCGATCCGCCGCTCGACATTCAGCCCGACCTGCGTCTTCGGCAGCGGGAAGTGGTCGAACAGCGCGTCGACCCCGACCACCGCGTCCCGGTAGTCGGCGCGGTACGCGGCATAGGCTCCGGCTTGCACGTAGTCCGGGCGGTACACGCCCACCCGCGGGCCGACCATGAACGACCGCGTGTACCACGGGTCTTGGTACGCCGGGCCGTACAACCACAGACCGGCGTTCACGTTCAGCCGGTCGTAGTCGGCCGTCAGACTGGTCTCCGTCGCCAAGTTGTAAAGGGGGGCGGCGGTGAACCGCACCCGGCGGGGCCACACGTTATCCGCCTGGTTGGCGTCCAGCAGGACGCGATCCGGATCGACCGCGATCTCGACCGGCCGCTCCGGGACCGTCAGCCGCACCCGGCAGCGGCCGCCGCCCAGCGGTTCGACGGTGGCGTCATGGTCGGGCAGGCGGATGGTGGCCGTCGTCGGCCCGACCGGGATGCGGAGCGAGTACCCCCGGTCGCCGGCGAACTTCAGGCCGAGCGTCGTCGGCTCGTCGAACTCCCGCTTCTGCGCGAGGACGACTTCGACCGTGTGTGACCCGGCCGTCGGCCGTCGCCGCCGCAAGAGCGGGCCGTACCGCCGCTCCCGCTCGCCGTCGATCTCCACCCGCTCGATGGCCCAGTCGGTCAGCCCGTTGGAATACACCCACTTGTCGAACAGGTCGTCCCAACTCTTCCCGGTGTACGTCTCCAACTCCCGCTTCAGCGCGACGGCGGACAGGGTGCGGAACGAGTACTTCTTCACCAGCCCGCGGACGAAGTCGAAGAACGCGGCCTCGCCCAGGCGAGACTCGATCATCCCGTACACCTTCGACCCGCGGTCGTAGGCCCCGCTGAACAGCCCGTAGATGTTGCCGAACTGCGGCAGCGGGCCGGCCGCCGGCGGCACGTCGTCCCGGCGGATGGCCCCGGCCAGGGCGGAGAAGCGGTAGTTCTCGCGGCGAATGTTCGGGGGCGAGAACGGCAGGACCGGCGGCCACTCCAGCATCTCGTTGTTCTTCCCCCGCCGCTGGTCCAGCAGCCGGTGACTGAAGTAGGTGGCCGGCCCCTCGTCCATGAACGTCTCGGCATATCCGTTGGTGCCGACCAGGTTGTACCACCACTGGTGGCAGGTCTCGTGCGACACCAGGTATTCGACGTACCCGCCGCCGATCTTGGACATGTCGAACACCCGCTCGTCGATCATGATGAGGCCGGCGCACTCGTTCCCGTTCCACCCGAAGTAGGATTCGACGATGGTGTACTGGTCGTAAGGGTACGGGCCGAACCAGTCGGCATAAACGGGCAGCGCGTCCCCGGCGATGCGCAGCATCTCCTTCGCGTAAAAAGCGTGTTGCGGGAAAGCCAGACAGCGGAGCGTCACCGTCCGCCCGTCGGGCATCGTCACCGCCGACTTGAATTCCTCGAACTGGTCGCTCCACAGCAGCGCGAAGTCGCGGCCGACGAACGGTTCGGTCACGATCTCCGTCCGCCCGTCCCCCAAGTCCCGCTCCGACCGCGTGGCCGCCGGGCACGCCAGTTTCTGCCCCCGCGCCTGAACGGCCGTCATCGTGTACACGCCGGCTTCGTTCCAGAACGGCTGGTGCCACGGCACGAACGGCATGGCGTGCCACCCGGATTCGTCGAAGAAGCCGAGCGTCGGCAAGGAGTTCGTCAGGAAATGGACGCCCCGCCAGTGCCCCCACCGGCCCTGCTTGTTCGGCAGACGGACGGTGCAATCCATGTCCACCGTCACGGTTTCGCCCGGCCCCACGGGGTTCGGCAGATCGACCACCAGCGCGGACGAGTTGTCCTCCCGATAGCTCCACCGCAGCAGCACCGGCTCGCCCCCCGGCCGGACCAGGGCGATCTCGTTCACGGTCCCATGACGACCTTTCGGGTCGATGGCGTCCGACGGACTCAGGCGGAACAGTTCGAGCGTCTTCGCGAGGAGAAGGCGGTCTTCGCTCGGCATCCGGTAATGCGGATAGAAGTTGAAGACGAGTTGTTTCGTCGGTCGGCCCGTCGGGTTCGTCCAGGTCGTCCGCTGCTTCAATTCGACGACGTGCGCGGTCGCGTCCAACGTCACCCGGAGGTCATACCGGGGGAGATTGGCGGGAACGGGTACCGCCGGCGCGGCCGCCGCAAGCGACGCGGCGAACAACGTCACCAATACTGTGTGGCCGAGCGGCATCCGACAACGGCCTCTTGGGTGCGGACTGGGGAGCGGTGCCGGATACCCGCCTTCGGACTCGACCGCCAGCCCGAATCCGCAACGCCGTGTGAGGCGAACAGTCTAATACTGGTACTCGGCCGGCCGGCAGCCATCGCGATGACGGCGGTCCGCCGGGTCCGACACTCGGCGATTCCACAAACTTGAAAGGGTGTTTTAGAAGCGATGGTATGCACGGTTGTGTTCGTACTGGAATGCCGGCTGAGCGAGCCTCGCGGGCCTGCACGGCGTTGTCCGAAACCCCAGCGTCGCACGCCGGGACCGCATTATCCGGGATCAGAATCGATGCTCGCGATTCCGTGCCGCGCTGTTTTTCCACGATGGGCGGAACCAATTAGCACCGTGGTCATAACACATGGTAGCTGGAATTTCGGACGGACTGAGAAATCCGTCAATACCGGTGACGGAAGAGCGAAAACCGGACACGGCTGGTCTTGTTCGCGTTTCGCCAACAATCGATAATCACCCATTACCGTGGAAGGGGTGGGATCGAACTTCCGTCGTGGCTCGTGTCAACCCATTGGTGTCCACGGTGGACTCGTGGCAACATCCAACCATACCCTAAAAGGGGACTACTCTCATGACGGACGTCAAAGTCGCGGAAGTATGTGCCAAGCGGCTTCAGGCGCTGGCCGAGATGAACCGCATCCGCATCATCGACTGCCTCCGCACCGGGCAGAAGAACGTGACCGAGTTGGCCACGCTACTGAACGTCGAGATCGTCAACGTGTCGCACCACTTGGGGGTACTCCGTGCCGCCGAACTGGTGAACGACGTGAAGGACGGGCGGTTCGTGATCTACTCTCTGAACCCGCAGTTCTTCACCAACGACGCCACCAATTCGACCTTCGCCAACTTCGGCTGGTGCAAGATCGAGATCCCGCAAAACTGAGCGGCTCCCGACCCGACCGCCGTTGACGGCGGTCGGGATTCGGCTATAAACAACCCACACGAGGGCAGTTAGCTCAGTTGGTAGAGCGAGCGACTGAAAATCGCTAGGTCCCCGGTTCAACCCCGGGACTGCCCACTCGAAGTAACCTTGGTTTTCTAACCTTCTCACCCCTCAATTTTTTACCCTCGCGACCCCGCCCCCGCCGCCACCCCGATCCACTAAGCGGTGACACCGGGGCCAGGTTTCCAGGTCATTCCTTCGCTGACAGGTAGCCCGCCTCTCCGTACCGCTTCACGCCTTTCATCAGAAGCGGGAAAAGTTCGTCCGTGTCGGTGAATCGCACGATCCCGGCCTTCGTCTCGGCGTTATTCTTGTTCGTCAGCGTCACCGGCACGAACACCTCGCGGCCGGTATCGCCGACCCGCAGCAGCGTCGGCGGCCCTTGTACAACGCACTGCCGGCCGACCAACCCTGGAATCCCACGGCCCCAGTAGGTGTTGCCGGTGATCGGGTCGTGGCATGTCACCTGTCCGGTCGGCCCGGCCAGGTACACCGCCAGCGGGAACCGGCCCGTCGGGTCGGTCGCCACCACCGGCGCGGACGTGATGGGCAACCCGGAGGACACCCGCCAAAGTTGCTTGCCGTTCGTGCGGTCGAGCGCGTACATCCAGCCGTCCCGACACGCGACGTAAAGGTGCCGCGCGTCGGCCGCCAGAGTCGTGTGCGCCGCCGCCGGCAGCGGCACCTTCCACCGCTCGGCCCCGGTCGTCGTGTCGAAGCAGATCACCATACCGGCGACTGTTGTTTCCTTCGGCCGGTTCGGTTCCGCTTCGGAGTTCAAATCCTCGGTGAGCCGCCCCGTGCCCAACCCGTAGTAAACGTTCGACCCGCGCACCAACGGCGTGCCGAAGGATCGCAGCGGCAGTTCCATCTTCCACACCTCCTTGCCGGTCGCGGCATCGACGGCGAACGCGGCGAACCGGTTGTACCCGCTGCCGCCGAACACCCGCCCATCCGCCACCGTCACCGATGTGTCGATGTGCAGCGGTTCCTTGCCGTTCTGATACTGCCACACCTCCCGGCCGGTCTCGGCGTCGGCGCAATACAACCCGTCGTCCCCGGCCGAGAAGTACACC
>Ga0105046_10004960_pt1 | contig 21140 bp, 19 predicted proteins | sample MAT03_FD_78385 | JGI IMG/M metagenome (GOLD analysis project Ga0105046, IMG submission 78385) | Freshwater microbial communities from Lake Fryxell liftoff mats and glacier meltwater in Antarctica - MAT-03 (megahit assembly) | ecosystem: Environmental > Aquatic > Freshwater > Ice > Liftoff...
ATGGCCACACTAATTAAATTGCGCCGTAAGGAGTTGAAAATAAAACAAGAAGACCTTGCAGAAATAACGCAGGTTGCACTCCGCACCATTCGCGACATGGAAAAGGGTATTGCAAATCCTTCAGCACAAACGATGCAAAAAATAATGGGTGTTTTAGGCATAGAATGGTTATTTCAACTGCGCAAATGAATAAATCCTACTACGCCGCGCCTAGGTGTCCGGGGACTTTGAAGGATGGGTTTGGTTCCTACAATCCTTCCACCTTGCGATCGTTGTTCAATGGCAAGAGTGTATTTCATGTTTTGCCGGAGCCTGCCCTTGGCTCCGCATGGGATAATGCTGCTGTAAACGAACCTCATTTTGGCGAACAACAATGGTACAGAATGCATCTCAAAAAAAATGTCTTGCTTCCCGATCCTCGTGGCAGTTGGATGTTAAAAACAGTTTTTTCGGGTTCCGGCAATGTAAATTTTCCCCTCGAGCAAGCCGCTAACGAACATCTTTGTCTGCAATTGGCTGCTCAGGTTTTTGAATTGGAAACTGTTCCCAATGCGCTTATATTTTTCCCTGACGGTCAACCCGCCTTTATTTGTAAATATTTAAATAATGTATTTCCACAAAATAATTATCTCGGAGGTTATGTCGATTTCGCGGAATTGATGGGTGCTACCTACAAAGAAATGTCAGTAAGAATGATGCGTGAATATTCCTGTCAACATCTGGCAGTTCTTATTGATAAATTAGTTTCAGCATCCTTAATTGCCAAAGAGCGTTTTTTTGCGCAGGTAATTTTTTCCTGGTTAGTATCTAACGGTGATGCACATTTGAAAAATTATGGATTGGTTAAAACCGATCGTTCCGATTATGTGATGGCACCCATAATGAATGTGATGTGTACGCAAATTCATCAATCGGGCCCTGAGATATCTGCTCCGGGGGGATTATTTGCAGGCGATCGCAACACCCCTGAGTTTCGGGAATACGGTCATTATACCAGGAATGAATTTTCTGCTTTTGGAGCAAGAATAGGATTGCTTCCTAATCGCGTCGATAAAATTTTAAACAAATTTGTTGAAGGAAGAATTTTGGCAGTTGAGTTAATGGAAAAAGCTTTTTTGCCTGAAGAAGTTAAAAATTCTTTTCGGTATTTTTTTCTCGAAAAACTTTCACGACTTTAATCAACAACGTTAACCACTGTTGTGAAAATAAAAAGTAGTCAGATTAATTTTAGGACGTCAACCAGGTAACAGCTTCGGTGATATCTACAAAATAACGTGTTTCAAAATTAGTTACCGGTTCCGATTTATCGACTATTCTTTTTACAGCCGAATTGTTAAAGAAATCTAACGAAGTTACTATCGCCATTTTTCTGATATGGGTTTCAACAATTAAAGGATACCATACTTCGGTGGCCCAATCCTCATCACTAGACAAAATTACCTGCATCATTTTCAGGTTCCCTAACCAGTGTTCAACCTGATGTTCTTTTACCAACTCTAAAGCGGCATTCAATCCCTCTCTGAACTGCTCCGAGGTTGCATAGCCTTTCCATTTCAAATGAATCAGTTTGCTCTCTGCCTGATGATAAATAGTTAAAAAACTTTTATCAAATATTACGTCCGTTATCGTCATCACACCACAAAAGTATATGGAACATCCTTTGTTATTTTTAGGATTTGGTGAAGGCTTCAAACAACTTTGTGTACTGATACCTCAGATGGGTAAATGGCTTTTTTCACTGCTTAATATTTGATTCATAAACAGTTTTGTAGTAATTGTACTACAAGCCTTGTGTTTGAGGCTCCTCAAGTGCTTTGCATTTGTTCATTCCTGTTATTTAAACAGTTTAAAACAGGCGATGTTTCCCTATAGGGTGCGGAATCGTTACTTTTGTATCCCGAATTTTCCGGAAACTATATGAATACAAAAGTTAGAACACGTTTTGCTCCGAGTCCTACCGGGCCGTTACATATGGGCGGGGTGCGGACAGCACTGTTTGCCTTTCTCTTTGCTAAAAAGCATCAGGGAGATTTTTTACTACGAATTGAAGACACCGATCAGAACCGTTATGTAGCTGGTGCTGAGGAGTATATAATCGAAGCCCTGCGCTGGTGCGGAATTCAAATCGATGAAGGCGTTCCGGTTGGAGGCCCTCATGAACCCTATCGTCAGTCGGAAAGAAAACAGTTAGGTATCTATAGCAAATATGCAGAGCAAATGGTAGCTTCCGGACATGCTTATTATGCTTTTGATACTGCTGAAGATTTGGAAAATATGCGAAATCGGCTTATTAGTGCCGGTGAAGTTGCTCCTCAATACAACGGAACTTCACGTAATTCAATGAGTAACTCCTTGACGCTTAGTGCAGAAGAGGTAAAATCTAAACTAGAAACCGCCGTTCCTTTTGTGATCCGGTTAAAAATGCCTCTTGGCGAAGATGTTACCTTTACGGATATCATTCGTGGTGAGGTATCGGTGAACTCCTCTTTAATAGATGATAAAGTGCTGCTCAAGTCAGATGGTATGCCTACCTATCATCTGGCTCATATTGTTGATGACGTTTTGATGGAAATAACGCATGCCATTAGGGGTGAAGAATGGTTGCCGTCGGCACCTGCACACATTCTGATTTATAGGTATTTGGGTTGGGAAGATAAAATGCCCCAATATGCGCACTTGCCACTTTTGCTGAAGCCCGATGGGAATGGTAAGTTGAGCAAGAGAGATGGTGATCGGTTGGGATTTCCTGTTTTCCCACTTAATTGGACTGATCCGGCAACAGGAGAAGTTTCATCGGGTTATCGTGAACGAGGTTATTATCCTGAAGCATTTGTAAATATGTTGGCATTGTTAGGATGGAATTCAGGAACAGAGCAGGAAATATTTTCAATGGATGAATTAATAAATTCGTTCTCATTTGAACACGTTCACAAAAGCGGAGCACGATTTGATCCTGAAAAAACTAAGTGGTTTAATGAACAATATTTGCGCACTCAACCGGTTAACGAACTCGCTTTACGACTCAAAGATGTAGTCTTGAAGCAATTTAATATCAGTACTAACGACCGGCGCATAAGTGAAAAATTCTTACACCGTGCTGTAGAACTACTCAAAGACAGAGTGCAGTTCGAATCGGAGCTTTCCGAAAAAGGTATTTATCTTTTTGTAGCTCCTGTTGAATATGACCCAACTGTGATCACTAAAAAGTGGAAACCGGAATTGTTGCCATTCTTCAAAGAATTAGTGTTAGCATTAAATGTAATTTCAGAATTCAAAATAGCTGATATTGATGCAACCATTAAAGCCACTGCTGCATCTAAACAAATCAAGCCCGGAGAAATTATGCAACTACTGAGAGTATTAATTAGTGGACAGGGTGGAGGTGTTGATTTATTAGGGATGATGGAGTTGCTGGGAAAAGATGAAGTCATTCAGAGATTGGAAAAAGCGCTGTTACAATTTTAAGTATCTAAAATAAATCTAAAATCATAAACTCAAGAAATTACAAATACTATCACTGTCCTTCAGTTCGGTGCAACTCATACGAACATCGGACTTCAGATCGGTGCAACTCATACTAACACCGTCCTTCAGTTCGGTGCAACTCATACGAACATAGTACTTCAGATCGGTAAAGAAAAATCAATAAAATGGAAAAAGGTCCTAATTTTTTAGTAGAGATAGTCGCCGAAGACGTAAAAAACGACAAACACGGGGGGCGTGTTCTCACCCGCTTCCCACCTGAACCGAATGGTTATTTACATATAGGACATTCAAAAGCAATTTGCCTGAATTTCGGACTTGCTAAACAATTCGGTGGCCAAACCAATTTACGTTTCGACGATACCAATCCTGTTACAGAAGATACCGAATATGTAAATAGTATTAAAGAAGATATTAAATGGCTCGGCTTCGAATGGACCAACGAGTTTTATACATCAGATTATTTTGAACAGATTTACGAGTTCGCCTGCACATTGATTAAAAAAGGGTTGGCTTATGTCGATGACAGTTCCGCTGAAGAAATTGCAGCTATGAAAGGAACACCAACGGAGCCCGGGAAAGATAGTCCGTTCAGAAGCAGAAGCGTTGAAGAAAGTCTCGATCTCTTTACACGTATGCGCAACGGTGAGTTTAAGGATGGTGAAAAAGTGTTGCGAGCAAAAGTCGATATGTCATCTCCGAACATGCACCTTCGTGATCCGCTCATGTATCGTATCAAACATGCACATCATCACCGCACCGGAGATGCGTGGTGCATTTATCCGATGTACGATTTCGCTCACGGACAATCCGATTCAATCGAACAAATTACCCATTCAATTTGTACTCTGGAATTTGAAGTGCATCGTCCCTTGTATGATTGGTTCATCGAAAAGCTTGGAATTTTCCCGAGTCATCAATATGAATTTGCACGACTCAATCTCAACTACACGGTGATGAGTAAGCGTAAATTACTTCAACTGGTCAACGAAAAATATGTTGATGGCTGGGACGATCCCCGAATGCCAACCATCAGTGCATTGCGTCGCCGTGGCTATACGCCGGAGAGCATCAGAGAATTCGCCGACAGGGTTGGAGTAGCACGTCGCGAGAATATTATTGATGTTGGGTTGCTGGAGTTTTGCATACGCGAAGATCTTAACAAAAATGCATTTCGTGCGATGGTTGTAATGCACCCTGTTAAACTAATTATTGATAATTATGCTGAAGGACAAACAGAAATGCTAAAAGGTGAAAACAATCCGGAGAAAGAAGATACGGGTTTTCGTGATTTGCCGTTTAGCAGAGAGTTGTGGATAGAACGCGAAGATTTTAAAGAGGTGACCGAGAAAAAATATTTCCGTCTGGCTCCGGGTTTGATGGTGCGATTGAAGAGTGCGTATATTATCAAGTGCGAATCGTATGAGAAAGATGCATCGGGAAAAATTACAGAAATTCACTGCACTTATATTCCGGAAAGCAAAAGCGGCAGCGATACCAGCGGCATAAGTGTAAAAGGTACACTTCACTGGGTGGAGGCACGTCATGCAATTCCGGTAGAGGTGAGGTTGTATGAGCGATTATTTAAAGTAGAGGATCCCTCGTCGGAAGAGGGCGATTTTAAAGATTACATCAATCCAAATAGTTTAGATATTATTTCTGCTGCAATGGCTGAGCCCTCATTAAAAAATGCAGTTGTTGGCGACAAATTCCAGTTTCTAAGAAAGGGATATTTCTGTGTGGATAAGGATTCTTCACCGGGAAAGCCCATTTTCAATCGCACCGTTACCCTCAAAGATACGTGGGCCAAAGAATCTAAAAAGAACTAAAACACCGCAACCAGCTTATGTTAACCCGTATTTCAATAGAAGGAATTGAATGCTTTTCCCATCACGGCTGCCTTGATGAAGAGGCTAAAATTGGTGGGAGGTATATGGTTGATGTACATATCGATAAAGATGTAAGCCGCTCGGTGGACAACGACAATTTGAGTGATACCGTAGACTATGTTCTTGTTAATGAAATAGTTAGAAAGGAAATGGCCATCCGTTCCAAACTCATAGAACATGTAGGCGGACGCATACTTAAATCCTTAGCAGCCGAAATAGAGGGAGAAAAGTCTATCGAAGTGAAAATCACCAAGTTCAATCCGCCGGTGAAGGGAAGTGTTCCCCGAACATCCATAACGCTCAGGGAGCAATACAGCTAAATCAAAGGGCTTTTGTAACCCTCACGGGAATATTACCGTAAATGGGCAAAATGAAAAATCCTGTTATTTTCAATTTTAAATTATTAACTTTGCATTCCTAAAAAAATAGGGTCGTGTGGCCGAGCGGTTAGGCTGAGGTCTGCAAAACCTCCTACAGCAGTTCAAATCTGCTCGCGACCTCCCAGAGCGTAAGCTCCAAATAAGAACCCTGGTATCGTATTGATAACCAGGGTTTCTTTTTTTAATAGAGTTGAATAAAATCAGCCTAAATTCCATTATTCACTTCACCTTTCACTTCACCTGACTGATAAAACGCTTCACCTTTTCGGAGAATACCTTCCAGTTGTGTTTCAAAGAGGATTTCCTCAATATTATTTCTTAGCTGAGGGAACAATAAACCCGCTAAGCGCTCATGACCATGGCTGAGCAGCCATTTTATCGGGTCTAATTCTATTGCATATTCAGCTGCTTGATAACGCCAGCCATTGGACTGAGAATGTCTGGACCCGGCATTTCCTTTAAACAATAAAATAAAAGTGCCGTCACTGACGCTATATAATTTTTCTGTAAAATAATAAAAGGAAGAAAGGTCCTCCATATTTTCGTAGCGAGCCAGAAATGTTAATTCGCTGGGCTCATAGAGCCTGTTTTTAATTTTTATTTTCATGATAGTGATATAAATTCGGGTTTATTATAAATTTCGTAGAGCTTACGGAGCCAGAAATATGATTCTTGCTTGGTAATCTGAGCATAAATATCGGTGGTGCGTGATGGCAACTTGTGACCTAACCAAGCTGCCGTGATGTGCCGAGGCACCCCATTACGTGAGCAGATGGTAGTTCCGCAGGTGTGACGAGCAATTTTATGTGTCAACTTTTTATTAACTCCAGCTAAATCGCCTACCACCTTTAAATGTTCATTCAACTTTTGATGCGTTAACTTAGGAAGTACATAACCGGTTTCATGTTGATGTGCACTATATTTTTTGAGGATTGCGACGGCACCTGGAAGTAAAGGCGTATGAACACTTTCTTCTGTTTTCTCCTGTTTTTCAAGATGTAGAAAATAGTATCCTTCTTCTTCAAAGATGTTAATGGTTTTAAGCTTTTTTAAATCTGACATTCTGAGGCCTCCGGTCCACAGTGAGAATAGCAGGTAATCGCGTGTAATCTCCAATGATAGATTGTCGAATCGATGCCCTGCAATTTTCATAATTTCTTGTTCAAGCAAATAATCTGAATGAGGTGTAATCCTTTTCAAAGGGAAGTCACCATATGGTATTGAGTCCATTAAACTCTTTCGTTTTGCTATACGCAATAACGCTTGTAATTTACTGTGGTTCTTATTTGCGGTATTTCGATTCATAGCACGGCCAAGTCTCGGATTAATCCATGTCATTAGATGGTCATCGAAGTTTTGAACAAAAGCCAAATTCCCTGGAAGTCCTGGTTTTCTTTCAGGGCCAGAACATGATGCTAAAGCGGCAATAAAGCTGAAGAAAATATATGTTCGCAACATAGACTATCTACAATTTGGAGAGGTGAAATCTTACAACTCAATTCTTTGGTAAAACAAACGCACATCAGGTACATTCACATGTCAGATACAAAATGTCAAGTTGAAATCTTACAGTTGGGATGAATCAATTCCACGCCCCTTTTCTTCGTATTCAGCTTTATGAAATCAATTACTGAAATTGCCAGAGAAAGACTGGTCTATCATGAGCGATTTAACCTCCCAAAAAACAAACCAATTTATACTGTTCACCGGTTTTCGGTTTATAAACTGAAAATTATAAAGCGGTTATATTCCGCCGATATTGGGGAAATTAATTTGCTCATCCAGGATGACCGATTGCAAAAGGAAAAATGTATTGTTTATGCGATTTTATTGACACCGAACACTGTTCACGAGATAAAATACTGGCGAGCTATTGTGATGGATAAGGAGCTTGCGGGATATGTAGTCAAAGCGTTTATTCAAACGTATTTGATTGAAAAGTATATAGAGACGAACCTAGCATTTCCACTCAAAGTTTAAGTGAATAGATATTTGTTCTTCTTAGGAATTAAAACAACTTAGCTTGTAAATCTTTCTTAGGGTAAAACACACCTATTATTACAAATGGATTTTTCGCTCTTCGCATATGCCATTCTTTCGTGGTTCCAAGAAATAGAAATATTTCTTTTTTGTTCAAAAATTCTTTTTCATATTTTTCCCGAACCTTTTGCAATGCGATACTTTCATTTCCTTCTGCTGCTTTACAACATTTCCAAAATAGTGCACCTATTTCCCAATCTTCAATCATTAACTTGCGAACTTTTCCAGTGTCATCCTTAAAACGGTAAAAAAATTTATAGGGTAACTTTGGAATACTAATTTCCGGATTAATATCAGACTCGAATAAATCCCCCTGTTTACGCAAATCTTTCCACTCATTTTTCCATTCCCGATGTTGTTCTTTTTCAATTTCAAAACTTAATATTTCCAATGGCTTGAATGTAGCTAATGAAATATTTTTAGGCGGTTTTGAATCTTCAAGCAAACTTAAAAAATTTGTATAGACATTTTTAGTACATAGTCTTTTTCTTTCAGCCCAATTCCCTTCCGTTCCAATCTTGCCTAAAGTTAAAACATCCCTAAAATCATAATATATTGGAGAATGACTTTCAGGTCTGAAATCGTCAGAACGTTTTTTTAGATTTAATTCTATCCAGTTGTATTTAAAAGTTTCGATTTTGCCTTTATCTCGTAACCCTTTGAGAAACTTTAGTGGAACAGGATAAATTCGAATCCATTCTCCTGTTTCTAAAATTCCAGCTGTGCAAACCAATTCATCGTAACTTCTGGAGGGTAAGGGGTATGTGGTTACGGTAATAAGAACTTTCTTCTTAGTCATCATTAAAGATGTTTGACTGAAAAATTAAATCCTGGCAGATTTTGTATTGCTTCCGCTAAATGTTTCCGGTGGCATTGGCAAATATTAGCTTCAAAGCAAGTAAGGGCAATACGTTTATATTTTATAAGCAAATTCAGAATTTCTGATTGCGTTTCAACAGTTTTTGTTAAATTATTTTTACGATAGGAATCAAATAATTTGTCGTAATCTGATTGAGTATTTAATTCCTGGCGTTGGTTCGACGTTATCCCAACCTGTGGAAGATGTAAATATCGAATCCCTACACTTTCACAGTACCTTGTCAGTTGACTTTTACTAAAGCCAAATTTCATACTCAAAGGATTGTTCCGAACATCTACCAGGAGCTTTACATCATTTTTTAAAAGTCGCACCAGATATTCTTCTAAGGAGATGCCTTCATATCCGATGGTATAAAGCACCGTCTTATTTGATTTGGATTTTGACTCAATTACTTTTTCTAATTCATATTTAGTTAAAATATTTGAAGCTGCTTCGCTGCGGGTAGCATAAAACGGGAAGTTTGTGTAAGTGTGCTTCATTAATGCTGTGGCACTCATTTTTCCATAAAGTGCTTTTATTTCCAGCAAAAGCTTTAGGTCATCGGTTTTCAATTGCTTCAGGTAATCGATTTTGTCCCTTTTCCCAAAGGAGTTTTCATCTTCATTCAAAAATCCCCGCGTAACCATTGCCGTCATATCAGCATTTGCGGAATAAGAGTAGCACCCGAACTTGTACGGTATAAAATCATAATCGGATTTGGATTGTTTGTTGGTAAAAAGGAAGAGCAATTTTTGAAGTCTAATTTTATCTAATTGATCGTCAAATAGTTGCAATAATCCAAGAATAATTTTTCTTCTGTAAAACATACCTCAAAGTTAAGGTTAATAGTTTTTGATTTATGATTACTGAAATTTTCTATTAACTGCCTAATGTTGATATAAGTACATGAAAACTAAGCAATTTATATGTATTTTTCACAGCGACAAGTTCAGGTGCACCTGAAGTATAATCTTGGCCGGTAAACTTAATATATCAGAGCATGAAAAGTATTGAAATTCAGTAAATTAAATTACAAAATGTCCTTCCTTTCACGAGCCATTTATTTTCTTTTTATTCTATTGAGTTCGATTGGTGTATTCGCCGACAATAATTCAATTCAAAACCCCAATCTTGAAAAAGCAGAAAGATTTTTCTTAAAGTCCGAATTCGACTCCTCATTAAAATACCTGAACCTTGCTAATTTTCACCTCAACAGTAATGACCAGGATAGTTTAGGTACCCTTATTGCAAATCGAAAAGCAAGGATATTTCTTATAAAAGAACAAAACGATTCTGCATTTCTTGTCTTGAAAAGCAACACGCAAATAATTCGAAGCAAATTTGGGGAGCGAAACGAACAGTTGGCAATTTGTCTGGACTTATTAGGAGACTATTACATGGCACTTTCTGATGCCGAAGCTGCCCTTTCAAATTATCGTCAATCGCTTAAGATTCGTGAAAGTATTTACAATGGCAACCATCCCCGAATTGCTTACTCATTTGCAAATATTGCACGATTTTACAATTTCAAAATCGAAATGGATTCTGCAATGCTATTTGCTGAAAAAGCATATCGCATTTTTTCAAAAAGTCCGGAAGTTAACAATGATATTCCATACGAAAATATTATTACAGAGTATGCATATGCAGTCAAGATTTATTATTTAAATAGTAGTAAGGATAAATCAGAGAATCTCAAAGCAGTGAGAGCCTTATGCAATGAGGCCATGAAATTTGTAAACACTAAATATGGCCCAGGTTCTTGGGCTTCTGCATCTATTTATAGGAGTATTGGAAACACATACACTGACATATTACTTGGATTTCAAGGTAGTGAGAAACTTAAATCATTTTATTTTAAGCAAGCTTTACAAAATTACGATAAAAGTATTTTGGTCATCTCAAACAATTTAGGTAGCGATAGTCGTTCATTCGCCACTTTATATTATGTAAAAGGACTTCTTTACGAATATTCATTTCTCAGAGATAGTTCGGAAAAGTGCTTTTACTTCTATGATAAATCAATAAAACCGTTAGTTTCTTCATATCAATTTAACAATATAATAAGTGAAATTGAACTAAAGAATTGTACGGCAAAATATGAATTAATGACCTCACTTTTCACTAAATCTTTTTGTTATTGGAAAGTCTTTAACTACACAAATGATGTGAGATATTTAAAAAACGCTTATGCAGTTGGAAGAAATATGATTCCGCTCTGGCATTATATTATTGCGGAATTCGAATCTCCATTCACCAATAGATTAATTGTAATATATAACCAAAATATATTTAATTTCCTTGTGGATATGGCCTGGAAAATGAATGAAATCGAACCTGGAAACAAGTATTTAAATGATATATTCTATTATTCAGAGCAATCTAAGGGTTCATTACAGAATCGACTTTTGCTTGATGTTGTTTCACATGTAGGTAATTCAGCAATTCTGAAAATTAGCCCTGCTGATATTCAAAAAGCTCTTCTTAATCACGAAACTGCATTTATAGAATTTTTCGATACAACCATGGTAATAGGAATCAGTAAAGACCATTTTTTAGTCAAAAAGATAAATGAGAACATAAATCAAGATAGTTTATTTAAAGTTTATCAAAAAATACTCCATATCAACAATCCGAAAATGTACGAAACAACAGTCCATTTGATTTATCAAACTTTCTTCGAACCCATTTTAAGTAACTTAAGTAAAGATATTAAATATTTGGTTATTGCCAGCGACGGCATGATTTCCAAAATAGCAGTTTCTGGTTTAGTGACGGATACCACAGGAAATGGCAATGATTTCAGGCTATTAAATTATGTTGGACAAAAATATGCCATTAGACATGTGTTGTCAGGGAATGATTTATTAAAGAATATTAGAATCAACAAAGAAGAACCGGGGACTTTGATAGGATTTGCTCCTTCATTTCGGACTAATTCCACTTTGCCGTTCTCTAAATTGCTGATACAAAATCTACAGGAAAAAATAGAAGGTGACTATTATCTGGATGAGGATGGTTCAAAATATAACTTTATAGGACATGCTCCAAATCATCGTGTCATTCAATTGTCCACTCATGCTGAAGCTGACCTAGGAGAGATGATGAGAAGCAAAATTCTCTTTACGGATAAATATGAGAAAAGTAATTTTATAACACTTGACTCAATTTATAAAATTAAATTCAACACACAGTTGGCAATTTTATCAGCTTGTGAAACTAACGTAGGAAGGATGGAATATGGTGAGGGCTCTTTAAACTTCGCTCGTGCGTTTTTATATGCAGGTTGCAATAGTACACTTACTACTCAATGGAAGGTAGATGATAAAACTACTTCCGCCATATTGATGGAATTTTATACTCATTTGTTAAATGAACATTTTTTGAGTGAAGCACTTCAGAAAGCTCAAATAACCTATATTGAGAATTGTAAAAGTTCAACAGAAGCTAATCCCTTTTTCTGGAGTTCGCTCGTAATTACAGGTTCTGATGAACCGGTTTATCTTGTTAAAAAATCAAATTCCTTGACTTATGGTGTAGTGGGTTTTTCAGCCCTTATGATTTTCGTTGGTTTGTATAAAAATAGAAGGAAAAGAGAGCAAGCACCTAAAGTTTAGATGCTTGCTCTGAGTTTAAAAGGAAAAGGGGAATTAATGTGAAATAATTAATTTTTTCGATACAATTATATTACCACTTTCCAATCGAATTAGGTAAATTCCATCATGGAAATTTATCAAAGGAATACTCAGTTTTTGAGTTCCAATGGAGGATGGTTCGTATACATTGTTGAATATTCGCTGTCCTGCCATATTAAATATTGAAATCTTATAAGGTATTAAGTTCTTGGCATCGTAAGTTAATTGCATTAAGTCAGAGGCAGGATTTGGAAATAGCGTGAGTTGCTTTGTCTGTGAAGAAAGTTCGGACACGCTTGTTGTATTTGTTCCAAAATCGCAAAATTTAACCAATAATCCTTGAGCATCTGACCTCCCTGAGCATATCACATCTCCATTGTTTAGTGAAATAATCCCTTGAGCATATTCTTCTGAAGTCGTTATGCCATAAAGAGCTTTATCTAAATAAACACCAATATTATTAAATTTGACGACAACTAAATCTCCCGGTTGACTTACCCCATTTGTTTTACCTGTACAATAAATATTGCCTGTTGCATCCTCAGTCATTGAGTAAAAGTAATTTTCAGTCTGAGTGCTGTCTGAAGTCTCCCAAATATAATTCATTGCGTCATCAAACTTTGCAATGAATGCATTTTTTTGACTTCCAGCTGAATTATACCTACCATAAACAAAAAATCCCCCAGACTGACAATATTTGATACCGCCTGATGTGATTAATGAATTATTAAATTGGTAGGTTGCAAATCCTATCTGGTTTCCTGAATCGTCAAATTTTCGCAATTCAATCAACCCTGTATTTTGGTTATTGAAAACAGAAATATAAATATCTGAGGATTCAAGTTTAGTAAAACCTCCGCTCCAATCCGGATTTATCGCAATGCAATTCGACCATATAATGGCTCCTGTGGAGGATAATTTAGTAATTCTTGTTGAATACCCACCACAGCCGGCGTGATGCTGAACTTGTCCATAACAAACAAATTCTCCCAAGGAATTTTCTGCAACCTGACCTCCATAGCTGTCACCATAGCTTTGTCCTGTTAATGTTTGTACCCATTGTTGATTGCCGGCAGAGTCAGTTTTGATTATGTAACCCGCCGAAAAATTCCCGGCAGCATTGCTATTTCCATAAGAACTGTGAATTAAATATCCTCCATCACTCGTCGTTATAACACCATTTGCGATATCCATACCCCCTCCTACATAAAATTGTTTCGACCAGATAAGATTAAAATTTGTATCATACTTTTGCAGAAAAATGTCTCCGTTTGACCAATTAAATATTTGATTTTCTGTTCCAACGCAAACAATGTTTCCATCATTTGTTTTTACAGTTTGGCCAAACCAAGCATTGTTGGTGGTAGCATAATATAAGGTGTCGCATGCATGAACTGATAAATAATTTTCAGCATCATAAATACTATCAATTTGAAATGCGTTTAATTCACAATCATAAATTTTCAATTCATCAATCGCTCCATCAAAAAAAGTTCCCGAACGACCCATTCCAATTGCTCCATTAGAAGCGGTTGGAAAAGGGACGTTAGCACCCCCATGCATCGTTGCAGTATATTCAATACCATTTATATAAAATTTGAAACTGTTGATATTATATCCCGAAGTGTGGACTACTGCAACATGTGTCCATTGAGACAATGGTACTACAGCATTTGATGAAGTAACATCGTTAGCGCCTGAAGTATGAGCAGATAGTGCACCACTTAAATCATAAATACCGAAGGTAAGTTGATTTAAACCTGACGCTGATTGCCCGAATGTATAAATTGGCTTGTCACCATATGTATCGACTTTTATCCAGCATGTAATTGTAAAGGGCACATCAGCAGTCATCGGTGAATTGTTTGAAATGTATGCGGATATTCCATTGAATTCATAAGCATTATTCGGAATCCCAAACCTGTCGGAATATAGTGTGGCGCCATTAACCGTTCCATCATTAGCATTCCCAGAAACATCATTGGCATTTCCGCTGAAGGGATAATTCGCAACTATTTGGCATTGGTTTATATCGAATTCCCAAAAATCGTTTTGGTTTCCATTTGCGTTATTTCCTGTTCCATCATACCCTTTGTTCCCTATTGAGAATCCAATTCCGTCATGTCGTCCTCCACCACCAAATGATGTTACTTGATTCCAGATATTTGAAAAAGGATTGTATTCCCAAACATCATTGAAGGTGGAGATGCTGTTTACACCAGTCCCCACATAACCAAATCCGGACAATGAAAAGCTTAAAGTTGACCACCTCGCTGTACCTGCAAAATCTGCAACCTGGGTCCAGGAATTATTAGTAGTATCATACTTCCAAAAATCATCTAATGGTGTGATATTATTTTCGCCTGTCCCTAAATATCCATTCGCTCCTATTGCAAATGAAGCGGCTTCATACCTCGGAATACCTCCAAAGTCCGTTTTTTGAATCCAGGTATCTGTGATAGTATTATATTGCCAAAAATCTTTCTTCCAATTTCCATCGTAACCGGTTCCAATATAAATGTAATCTCCGATTGTAAAACCTTTTGCGGAATATCGGGCAGTCCCTGCAAAATTAGACTTCTGAATCCAAATGTTTGTTCCAGGATTATATTCCCAAAAATCATTAAAATATACCGGTCCGTTGACATTGACACCTGTGCCAACATAACCTTTATTATTTGCAAAATACCCAACGGCATCGTGTCGGGACCCTCCTGAAAAATTCGCTTTTTGGGTCAAGACATCAGTTGTAGGGTCAAATTCCCAGAAATCTGCGTATTCAGTAGTGGTTATGCTATTTCTTCCAGTACCTATGTAGCCTTTTGTTCCAATGGAGAAGCCGATTGCATCAACACGTTCAACCCCACCAAAATCTGCTTTTTGTGTCCAAATGTTTTGAGCAAAAAGATTGCCATTTAAAGATAATAAAATTAATGCAAGAGTGGAATAAATTCTCATAAATATGATTTTTGGGATTTTGGTTTAATATTATATATAAATTCTATATGAATCACAGCCTTGTATTTTTAAAATTGAGAGTTAACATAAGTGTTTATGTACTATGCACGATTTCTTCAATCGCACTCCCAACTATAATCCAAAGAAAATAGTCCCTCCTCCTGTGAAACTATTACCAAATAACAATCCTTTCTGTAAGATTTGGAATTACTTTCATTTCCATCGCTTGTGTACCCAGCTTTCAAAAGGTTTCGATTAATTTCATCATAATTGGTATATAAAAAATACTGATACTTCTGAATGCTTCCTCTAACAACATAGTAAGTATAGGTTTCAGCGGTGAATTTTTTTGTCACAGAATAATACCTGTTATCATCCTCCAAATATTTTATATCATAGTTCAGGTCGTTATTTTGAATAATTCGTTTTATTGCTTCTCCCATTTGAAAATTATTGATAATCTGTTCCGGATAAATGAATGTATTGTTAACTGATGAAATTAGAGCAGATGCAACTTCCATTGTCGGATTTATTATAACATTTGCGGCTGCCTCAATAGAATCTTGTCTGGCTTTTAATGAAACAATAGTATTCTTCAAGCTCTCACGTTTATCATCATATATTTTGACTAAATCACTATTCATGTATGTGTCGTGCATCCACGTTATGTTGTTCGCCTGAATAAGCGCATCATCGAATCGTTTTTCACTGACCAGTTCATTTACTTTTGTGAGAATTAACTCAATTCTCGATTTTTCTAATTGCTCTGCTTGCTGCTTTTCTTTATTATAGTTGTCAGAGGAGCGGTCCGCCCAAACAATCATCATGGTATATACTCCTATAACAATTCCAATTATAATTAACGCTTTCTGAAACCGTGAAAGCTTTTTAGGCTCAGATTTGCCCGAAATAAGTGGCGGTATTATTGTTTCAGTTACTTTTTCGTTTTTTGGTAATTCTTGTTTGGCAGGTTGCACATTCACATGGTTAGATTCAGTTGGCATTACTGGGGCTTGCTGTACCAATTCCGGATTAAGATGTTCCTGCTGTGTTTGAGACGCGGATATAGTAGGTGATGTAGTTGCCTTGTTGGCAAATTGAAGTGAAGTCGGATTTTGAGGAATCACAGCTTTGGGTTTTCTCAGGTTACGAATAGTTGCGATTACATAAACTAAACTGCTTGCTGCCAATACAAGTAGACCATAACCCGCTCCTGAATGACCAGAACCATAACTGGTAACTACTTCGGAAGAAACGTTTTCCATTCCAATTGTTTGTAGAATAGAAAAACCCAAATTCATTAAGCCTGGAACAATCATGAACCGACTTTTAATAAACACCATAATACTACAAACCACACTAATTAACAATGTGATAATGCCAACACCTGCTTGAATACCGGAAGCACTTGAATAAAAGGATGAACTCTGACCCATGAACGATGCCTGACTGCTTACTTCAGCCCATGGCAGAAAGCATGAAATCGCCATTGCAGTTGCGCAGACAAGCGCCACTATGTTTAGTTTTACTGCCTTTGGTTTTGGAATTTCTGAAAAAGTGTTAGGTGTATCATTCAAAGGGCCTGATGGTTGTTGAGGTGTCGTAGCATTATTAGTATCTGCTTTTTTGTTTTTCAATAGTTCGCTTTCGAGTTGGAGTTTTTTTAATTCCAACTCCAGCTTCATTTTTTCCAATTCGAGCCTTTTATTTTCCAGTTCGTCCATTTCACTCATTTTTGGATGGGGGTTTAGTGCTATACGTAAATTTCAATATTTGATTTTGGACATAATGTCTATCATTCTCTTGCTTTCAGATGCATTCATTGACCCCTGTCCTTGCTGAAGTTTTTCTGATAGTTCAATCATCTCTTTGGAAACCACTGAAATTTCTTGTACAACATTCATATCTCCCGACTTTATCCGACTTTGTAATGAATTGTTTTTATCTACCAGAACTTCATATTTATCCAGCCATTCTGTCCACTCTGTTGGATTCTCAGAAGCTGTTTGGTCAGTAGCTTCTGATTTAGTCCCGGCATTTTGGCTACATCCGGATAGTGAAATGAATGCAATAAGCAATGCAATAAAATTGATTTTAAATGATTTCATAGGGAGTGGTTTTTTGATTTATGTTGAAAATATATTGGTTGATATTTTAATTATTAATATTCTCATAGGTCCATTGATTTACTTTCCCCGTGCCTTGGCAAAGTGTACAATTACTTTGTTCCATACCGGAATCTGTTATGTTAGTTTGTAAACCTGCGCCACCACATCGTGGGCAGTTATAAGTATTGTCAGATTGAGTTGAATTCGCTGAGGGTTCATGTTGCTTGACTGAATGGTCATGTTTATATTGGTTAACTTTTCCGGTCCCATCACAAGAGGCGCATTTTCCATAAGTACCTGTTAATTGGTTGACTCTTTTACCTGTACCATCGCAGTGAACACATGTATAAGTTTCATTTGCTGCGGAATTTTCAGTAGCAGGAATTTCCGTGGTTTCGGATTTCTTTTCATTAGGACTTACTTGACAGCCAATTAAGTATAATACAAGAAAGGAAAGGGTTAAAATGAGTATTCTCATATGGCTCAATTTTGTTTTTGGTGGTGTTTTTTGCTCATTAATCAACCATTTTGGCAAAAAGTAACCGCTTAAATGTGTTTTTTTTGCATTTTCGCCTAAATCGCATATATTTGCCACACTATCAATTATTTGTGGACTTCATCAACGAAATCAAACAAGGCAATTCTAAGCCACTATGTGACCTTTACCGGCTTTACAGGAATGATTTTGTCCGTTGGGGAGTCAACAATTACTCTTGTTCTGAATCCGAAGCCAAAGATGTTTTTCAGGAAGTAATCATCCGATTTTATCAAAATGTGGTTTCCGGTAAGTTGAGTTTTTTAACAAGTGACATTAAAACCTATTTATGGGCTATAGGGAAATATCAATTTCTCAATCTTATAAAAATCAATCAGCGGACGGTTACTTTTTCTATATATTCATTGATTAATACAGAAATAACTGCCGACATGTCAATGGAAAATGCAGAAGAAGAAAAGCATAATTCAGAAATGGTGAAACAACACCTTTCATTACTCGATGAAAAAAACCGGAGAATCCTGGAGATGTATTACTTGGAAGGGAAGGACATGAAAACAATTGCCGAAGAAATAGGCTATAAAAATGCCGATGTCGCTAAAAAGAAAAAGTATGAAGTCATGAAAAAATTGGCTGCGTTATTAAATGGAAAGTTAAAAATGTTATTAGTTTTTTGAAAATTGTGAATACAGAACCACTGAAAAATATTGAACTGATAGAAGCCTTTTTTGAAGGTCGGCTTGATGCTGAAGAGCAGTTGCGGGTGCAAATACTGTTGGATAACGAGCCTGAATTTAAAGAAGAGTTTGAATTGTACAAAACATTAGTTGCCGGTATAAAGAGTTTAAATACTGAGGAAATTAAATCTCAACTAAGAAAAATTGATGAAGAGTTAGATGAAAAACCCAATCAACAAGGAAATTCAGTTTTTTCTTTTTTCAAAATGCCATTGGCTGTTGCAGCAAGCTTGATTTTGATTTTGATGAGTTCCGGATACTGGATTTATAACAGCAACTTCAGCAAACAAGCAATTGTCAATAGATATTATGTAGAGGACCCCGGTTTACCTGTGCTCATGAGTTCCGGCAATAGCAAGGCGTTTGACGAGGCAATGAATCTTTATAAATTAAATCAATATCAGGAATCGTTTGATGCATTGCAGGATTTACTCAACTCGGATTCATCAAATGATACGTTACTTTATTATTGTGGAGTAAATCTTTTAAAGATGGAAAAAGCTCATGAGGCAATCGGGTATTTTCAGAAAGTTTATAATAATTCTACTTCAGGATTTCAGCTTGACGCACAATATCGGTTGGCAGTTTGTTTTTTGCATGAAGGAAAAAAAATCGAGGCAGAAAAAATCTTTTCGAAAATAAAATCAGATATCAGTAATCCTTATAGGGAAAGTGCAATGAAACTGATGTTTAGTTCCCAGCGGTAGTATAAGGGTATTGAAATTATATGGTCAAATTTCACCTGAGTTTCCTCTGATTAATATTTGAAGTGACTAAATAATTTCGTATCTTTATAAATATGGATGATTTCAATCGCGCCAGCATGTTGATATGAGTTCTGAATTAATTCTGGCATCAGCGGACCTTTTTCCTGATTTTCCGGTACAGAATGTCGATTCGCTTCACCTGGCGCTTCACCTGCCATACCCGATTCCATGCACTAATCCCCAAATCAATTAATTACGGAAAATCCTCCGAGGTCTGCTCGCGACCTCAAAAGGGATTCAGAAATGGATCCCTTTTTTTATTACTGCAAAATCTCCTACAGCAGTAAAATCCCAGCCCGGCAGTCACCGAAGTACTGCGGGGTGCTCGAGAGCTTATATCCTTCAGCACCATTGATGAGTATCGACAATGGCGATACATGGATCAGTGGAACATGGCCAAATTACAATTTGATTTATCCGGGTGTAAATACATTAATAGGTAACCGAGTCTTGTTAGGTATTTATTCTAATCTGTATACTTATGTCCCTTCTCAAAATATTTTACTTCCAACTAATACAGGAACTACTGCTCAATACACTAATTGTTTGTGTTCGAACAATGATGTTTTATTCGCTGGAACTAGAAGTGGTTTTTTCAAAAGTGTAAATGGTGGACAAAGTTGGAAAACAATTTTAGATCAAAGTGTTGTTAAAATGTGTTTTGATGGGGATTCTATCTATGGGTTAACTTATGATTCACCATCCACACTTATGAGATCTTACAACAATGGTCAGACTTGGGATTCTATTACCGTACCATACAGTGCTTCAGGACCAACAAGAACTAGTATTGCAAAAGTAAGTTCACAAATATTTATATCTTCAAAACATGAGTCTATCTTCAGTAGTGATGAAGGGCTTACATGGGATACACTTCCTGATCTGCCAAATATTTCTCTTAATGGATGCTATTTAAATTCAAATAGTGGAGGACTTTTAAGTTCTTGCTTTGGTCAACTTTTTGCTATGTCCAAAGATGGTTATATTTTTAAATATAATACCACTTCACAATCATGGCAAACACTTTCTAATTTTTGTAATGCAAGTGGATATAACACTGATCAATTATTTTCAAGTGGAAATAAATTGTATGCTAAAATTAGCAATGATTTTTATTTTTCTATTGATTCAGGCCTTACATGGATTGTAGGATCCGGTAATGCGCCAAATGCCATTTTAGATTATGCAGGCATATTATTTGGTGTGTCAGGAATTGATCAGGTTGTTTATTCATTAGATGAAGGTGTTTCATGGCAAAAACTTGATACTGATTCAACTTTTATATCGTACAGAAACTTGTGTGTATTAAACGGAGTTTTTTATGCTGATGGATTTTATGATGGAATTTACAGACGAAGCAACCCGCTTTTTTCATTGAGTGGTAATGTTTATTGGGATCAGAACAATGACGGAATTAAAAATAGCGGCGAGCCGGGATTACAACAATTGATAGTTGCGGCAACCCCTGCCGGAATTGGCACAACAATTAATTCTTCCGGAGACTACTCACTCATTATAGATATGCCTGGTACCATATCCGCAGTCTCTCCAAATCCTTTTATTACTATTAATCCCCCCTCATATACATTTAGCGGCGAAACCGATAGCCTTGATTTTGGAGTTTATTTACCTCCAAACATTTTTGATTTGAAAGCAGATATTACCAACACGAATGTTTTTAACCCCGGATTTTCAACTAATTTACAATTAACCATAAAAAATTATGGAAATTATAGCGCAAATCCTCAGGCTAAAATGTTGCTTGACACAAATTTACTTTATGTGAAT
>Ga0105046_10004966_pt1 | contig 21129 bp, 13 predicted proteins | sample MAT03_FD_78385 | JGI IMG/M metagenome (GOLD analysis project Ga0105046, IMG submission 78385) | Freshwater microbial communities from Lake Fryxell liftoff mats and glacier meltwater in Antarctica - MAT-03 (megahit assembly) | ecosystem: Environmental > Aquatic > Freshwater > Ice > Liftoff...
GGGCATGAAAAGGCTACAAACATTGGGCCTCTCCGAGGCCTGAATCCTTAAGTCAACGACATTGCCCTCAACTCCTCAACTCCTCAACTCCTCAACTCCTCAACTCCTCAACTCCTCAACTCCTCAACTCCTAAACCCCTCAATTCCCCCCCTTCTTATCCCTTATAAAGTCCTCCACCTTATCCAGTTCCGGCGATTCCAGGAGCGATTTCCAGTCGAACGTCGCATCGAATGGCGTCAGTAATTTTTGCGGGTTCAGTACCCTCGGATCTTCCGGCAGGGCCTTATAAGGCGTAAAATCCGGCTGGCTTGTAAAAAAATCGCTCAAATCGCTGGCCCCGGCATCGTATTGATTGAGGTAGGGAATGCCGAGTATATTCCAGAAGGTTTTGAAAATACTGCCGAAACTGTAATGGGTATGGCCCACATAATTGCGTTTGACCCAAGGCGAATAAACCTGTAGGATACTGCGGTGCGCATCCACGTGGTCGTTTCCATCCTGGGCGTCGTCTTCGGTAACCACGATGGCCATGTTTTTCCAGTAGGGCGTATGGGACAGGAATTCCACCACGCGCCCCAGCGCCAGGTCGTTGTCGGCCATATAGCTCTCTTTGAAAGGATAGCCGGCCGCCGGGCGTTCGCCAGCGCCGTGGTCCTGCGGCAGCATAAGGGTGATGACCTGCGGCATTTTTTCCCGGCCGCCGAGCCACTTTTCCCGGAATTCCTGTAGGAACACCTCGGCGCGGAACTGATCCGGGATGGCCATATTGAACGTGGCGTAGCGTTGGGAAGAGCGGCTGTACAAGGGCCCGGGGATCGGAAAATTGACCAGAACTTTCTGGCCGTAGTATTTCATGGTGGAATCGGTGAAATTGGAGCCCATTTCCGTACCGAACCCGAAATTGTAGAATGAAATGTCGTTCCGCTCCAGGTGGTCCCACATCGAACCGGCCTCGTTGTAGTCCTCCGGAAAAATAGCCCCCGCGCCGCCCGTCCAGGCGTACTGGCCTTTAGCTTTGCTGCCCGTTTTTCCATCGCGGTGACCTCCATATTCGGCGGCGACATTCGTTTCCATCCACTCATTGGGATAGGTATTCACCAGCCAGCGGTGGCCGTCGGCCGAATGGTCGCTGTCTACGTAAAAATTGTCGGCCGTCGCGAAATGCCGGGCCAGGGCGAGGTGGTTGGGCATGACCGTTGCAGTGTCCACGCTTGCGGTTTTGGCTCTGTTTGAAAACGTTCGCCGGTAACCGTAGCGCGCAATGGCAGGGTCGCCTTTGCCCTGCGCCAGTTGGCCAAATACCTCGTCGTAGGTCCGGTTCTCTTTGGAAATGAACACGATATGTTTAATGGGACTTTTTTGTTGACCAGGGAAAAGCGGAACCGGATTGTTTTTCCGGACCTCCGGAATAGCGCCTGCCAGGGCTTGAACTTTAAAATTCAGGTCTAACACCCGTTGTGTGTATTTCGGCAAATCAACATCTGCCGGAAGATCGAGCACCGTGACCGACCCGTGCATCAGGTGGCCGACGTAATCGCCCTCGGGTCCTTCTTTGAAGGTATATCCGCCGTTTGGCCCGCTACCGTACCCCTTGGCGTTGGCGACCAGCAATTTTTTACCGTCGGGCGTGACCGCTAATTTGGAGGGGAACCAACCCACCGGCAGATATCCGATCACCTCCAGTGCAGGCACATCGATCACGGCCACGGCATTGATCCCGGAAGCGGCCACGTACAGCCGTTTTTTGTCGGGTGAAAGGGCCACGCCGAACGGAATGACGCCCCGGAAGCGACTCAATTGCGGCAGCGGTTTCAGGAAAATATTTTTCAGCACCTTGCCTTGCGCCGGATCGATCACGGAGACACAATCGTTGTTGCCGTTGCTCACAAATACGTACTGGCCGTTCGCCACAATGGAATTCGGGCCCGCGCCGCCGACTGCCGGCAGACCCTCGATTTTTTCCCCGACCAGAAAGCCGGTTTTAATTTTGTGGACGACTTTCGGCGCAGCGCCTTGCAGGTCGATCGCCCAAACGGAGAAGGATTCCAGGGCGTTCGGATCGCCCAGTGCCGGCACCTCGAATGCGTCCGTTTTATATCCCTCCCGCATTTTTTTCGTACCGAATCCCGAAGTCGGAAAATCAGCGCCTTGAGTGCTTTTATCGTTGGTTTTTAATGGTTTAAGCGGACTGTATTCGAACATACCCACATTGGCCACGTACACCGTTTTTTCATCCGGGGACAAGGCGACGCCGAAAGGATAACGGCCTACCGGAATGTAATGCCGCACTTTCCGGGTGCGCGTATCGGCCACAACCAGCCTGAAATTGCTCTGGTCGGCCGCGTACAAGGTGCTTCCGTCGCGGCTCAGAACCAGATCGCCCAGGTACCCGTCGGGGTTATCCGCTTGGGCGCATAAAATGGAGTCCGTTTTTGTCCCGCTTTGCAGGTCGTAGCGAAATATCTTGTTGGCGCTACCGCCGGCCACCCATACGCTGCGGTTATCTGCGGTGATGGCCAGGCCCATAAAGACGTCTTCCAGCAGGTTCGGATCGTTCAGCGGCCCTTCCGGCACCTGCTGTACCACGGGCGAAGCGGATCCTGGTTGTTGCAGGATGGTTATGGAAAACGGCCGGTTTCCGGAATTGGCCGTCACAGCCACGGAGCCGTCGGGCGAAAGCGCCAGTCCGTAGGGGTGAGGGGCAATGCGGATAGTGCGGCCCATAGGTTCCACGATGCGGCCGTTGGGCAACACGGCGCGGCCTTCCGCTGTGTCGATCCGGCAATATTGGTCTCCCGCAGGCGCTTCGATCAGCCATGCAGCGGCCGCTTGACGGGGCGGTTTGGCGGTTTGGCAGGCGGTCATCGCGAGCAATAAAGCGGTAAAAATGGATGGTATTTTCATGTGTTGTTGATTGTTTCTCCGCGTCTCCCCCTTCGGAGGGGGCCGGGGGGAGGACAAGGCAGCGTGAGCCCATTAATCCTCTCCCTCTCCCTCTTCCGCATACCTCAAAAACGCGGCCCTTCTCGGAGCCGGCATCTCCGAATGTTCCCCTTTCAAAGCTTTCCACAACACCTCATTGAATTCCAAATCAGGCACCCGGTCCTCCTGGCTCAGGTCGAAGGCATCGGAGCGGCGGCTGAGGTTGTTCACCGCAACATTGCGTTCGTCCAGGTCGATGTTCGCCGGCCGCGTTTTATACGGTCTCCAGTCCGGTTTGTTGGTAAAACAGCGCCACATCGGCGTGGCGGCGGCATCCTGCTGGCTCATGGGCGGCAGTCCTAGGATGAGCTCCATGGTGCGGAGCATAGAATTGGTGGAATACAAGGTATGGTCCGCGTATCCGCGCTTGACGTAGGGGCCAACCACAAAAGCGATAGAACGGTGGGCATCCACGTGATCGGCGCCATTTTGGGCATCGTCTTCCAGGACAAATACCACCGATTCTTTCCAGACGGGGCTGTGCGACAAATGTTCGATGAACTGACCGAAAGCCAGGTCGTTGTCGGCCACCTGGGCAGATGGAGAAAGGGCGCCCGTACGCAAGCCTTCCGTATGGTCGTTGATCAGGCGCAGCGTGCTGAGGCGGGGCAAAGCACCGGCCGTCACCAGAGAATCGAAATCGCGTTTCCACTGGGTAACCCGGGTGGTATCTTTCACGGAGGTATCCCAGGAGGTGAAATACGGGCAGAAATGGTTTTCCAGGGCCTTGATATTGGGTTTGTAATCGTCGGCAAATTCGCCGTAGGTACGGTACGAAACGCCCGCCCGCCGGCAATAATCCCAGATAAAACCGCCTTTGGGATGGGCCAGTGGATTTTGACCCTCGTACACGTAATCGCCGCCGCGGCCGCCGTAGGAAGTCACCCAGGTTTTTTCCGTATAGTCGTTGGCATAACCGCCGAGGCTCCAGGTGTGTCCGTCGGCACTGACTTCGGCGCTGACGTAGAAGTTGTCCAGAAGCACAAAATCGCGGGCGAGGGCATGGTGGTTCGGCGTTATTTTTTCGGGAAAAAGGCACAGGCTGGTGTCGCCGTTGCCGCCCGGGAGATCGCCCAAAACCTGGTCGTAGGTTCTGTTTTCCTTGACGATGTAAAAAACGTATTTGATCGGGGAGGGGTCGCCGACGCGCTGCGGGATAGGGTTTCCGGCCTCGCCTTCGGCGCGTTGTTCGCGTTCTTTGGTATAGGGCGTGTTTTGATACGTTTGACGGGTGTAGGCCGCTAATTGACGTTCATTTGGCACAGGGATCAGGCTCAGCGTACCTTTCATCAGCCCGCCGATGTATTCTACTTTGTTCAAAGGCTTGGTTTCGCCTTCCTGATACGCCACTTCTTCCTGGCGGCTCAACGGATTCGGGCCCTTCGGATTGGGAAAAGAACTGAACCCCTTGCCGTTGGCGACCAATATTTTTTTGCCCACCGCACGCACGCAGCTGGGGTACCAGCCCGTGGGAATAAAGCCCAGCGAGCGGCTGCGGCCCGGCGTCGATACGTCAAACACGGCCAGGCAATTGTTGTCGGCATTGGCGGCATAGAGCGTTTTTTCATCCGGGGACAAGGCCACGCTGTTGGTCGTCGAGCCGGTGGGAGCATCCGGAAACAGCGTGGCGATCAGCGTTTCCACCACTTTGCGCTGCGGCAAATCCACGATCTGCACGCTGTTGTCGTCGGCGCAGGCAACAAAAGCGTAGCGGCCGTTTTTGCTCAGGATCAGTTCGTTTGGATTGTCGCCGACCGGAATGCGGGCCTTTGTCCGACGTGTTTCTGTGTCCCAGACGATCAGTTCGTTCGCGCCCCAATGGGTGATATAAAGTTCTTTACCGTCGGGCGAAAGCGCGCAGGTATAGGCTTCCTTGCCGAGGGAATCGCGGTGAACGATGGCCTTGCTGCGCGTATCGACGACGTACAAACTGTGGTTTTCTTTGGTGACCACGTACAATAAGTGTCGCTGGTCGTCCAGGCAAAGTCCTGTCGGCGAAATACGTACCGGCCAGGGCTTCCCCAGCGTCAGGGTATCTTTCAGGATAAGTTGTTGTTTTTCAATCTGATAGCGGAGAATTGCATTACTATTGCCGCCAGACACATAAAGCGTTTTATTGTCGCCTGCGAAAGCCAGACCGAGCCAGCCGATGGGAATTTCGATGGACTGGAGCAAGCGCCCTTTCCGCAGATCGATCAGTTGCAGCGAATGATCGGACTGTCCGTTGTTCGTGACGACCATGTATTTTTGATTGGCGGAAACGGCCATATTCAAAGGCAGATCGCCCAACGGCAGGGACGCGCCGGCCGGGCTGAGGGACCAGCCATTGGGCAATAATACCTCCGCAGGACGGGTTGATTTACCGGGTTTTTGGGCCGGAAGCACGAGATGGCCACAAAGCAGCAGGAACAAAAGGAAATGTTTTCTCATCATGTCGATTGAATAAACGTTAAAAAATTCGGGCGCGCGCGACTTCTTTTTGCGCTTCGAGCCTGCTTTTTAATTCCTGCAAGTTCACCATTAATCCGTCGGAATCGCAGGCGATCAGTTCAGACATGGTATGAGAGCCGTTGAGGACGCCCAGTACCAAACCGCATCCGGCGTTGCGACCTTCTTCCAGATCGACCGGGGTATCGCCAATTTTCACCACCCGGCGTACGTCCTGCAAACCCAGGGTTTGCATCGCTTTAAAAATCATATAGGGCGCCGGCCGGCCGGCGGGCACCTCGTCGCTGCTGATCGTAAGCGCGATCAGCGGGTGTTTTAACCAGCCCAGGCGTTCGAGTATGATGTCGGTCACCTGGCGGTAAAATCCGGTATTGAGGACAATTTTGATGTTTTGGGCGTGCAAATATTCGAATATTTCCGGAGCGCCTTCCGCAGGAAAAACCGGATGGCTGCGGTAATAGGTTTCCAGGATGTCCCGGAAAACCATAAAGGACCTGGCCGCCACTGCCTCGATTTGCGCTTCCGGCGCAAGCGGCATTTGTTCCTCCCAAAGGATATTGAAAACTTCCAGTTTGGACACCCCCATCAGGGCATTCAAACGCTCCCGGGCGGCGGTGATGCCTTCCTGTTCGCAGGCATGCTGGAAACAAGACAATACTTCATCGTTGTCCTGGACGGTTGTTCCCGCCATATCAAATACGATCAATTCAAAAGGTGCTTTCATGATGTTCCGGCTTAGTTTGGCGCAAAGGAAACATATCCAATATAAAGCAGGCATTAAGTAATATTTAAGTCCTTCACAGGCCTAAACATCGCAGAACGGGACGTCGTAATGTTGCAGCGAAAAACATGATATCCTCTGCTGTTTCCTCGTTCAAGCGCCGCGATGCCGGCTTTATCGCCTGGGCCATGGTGGCGTCGTTTGCCACTTATTTTGCGATGTACGCTTATCGGAAACCATTCGTAGCGGCCTCCTTTTCCGGGCTGCAATTGGGCGGGATGGACTACAAAATTGTCTTGGTCATCGCCCAGATCCTGGGGTATATGTGTTCCAAATTCATCGGTATCAAGTTTATCAGCGAACTGCGACCGGCACAACGGATTTTTTCCCTGTTCGCCTTGCTGGGGCTTGCCGAGCTGGCCTTGGTCGGTTTTGCCCTCACGCCGTTTCCCTATAATTTCCCTTTTTTATTCCTCAACGGTTTGCCGCTGGGTATGATTTTCGGCATCGTGTTTTCATTTCTGGAAGGCCGTCGTTTTACAGAGATCATCAGTGCGGGGCTTGGCATCAGCATCATCATGGCCTCCGGGGCGGTAAAAACAGTAGGCCGGATATTGTTGGACGATTACGGCATCACCCAGTGGTGGATGCCGGCTGTGACGGGTTTGTTGTTCGTCCCGCTGGTATTGGGAGGCGTATGGATGCTGGCGGCCATTCCGCCACCGGATGCAGCCGATACCCTGGCGCGCAGCGAACGGGCGCCGATGGATGCGGCTGGCCGGCGCGCCTTGTTCCGTCGATACCGCGGAGGGCTTGTTTTGCTGATTCTGCTGTACGTAATCCTGACGGCGTTCCGCGATATCCGCGATAATTTCGCCATCGAGATATGGACGGCCCTGGGCTATAGCGAGCAGCCTGGCATTTTGTCAAAATCCGAGTTCATTATTGCCCTGCTGGTCTTGATGTATATAGCCGCTGCTTCGTTCATAACGCACAACGAACGTGCTTTCCGCCTGAACCTGGCCGCCATTGGGTTCGGCGGCGTGTTGCTGATCGGATGTACGCTGTTATACCAGTGGCAAATTATTTCGCCCGAAGTATGGATGATTGCCGGCGGATTGGGCTTGTTCATCGGCTATACCGTGTATCAGGGATTTCTGTTCGAGCGCCTGATCGCTGTTTTCCGCGAACCCGCCAACGTGGGTTTTCTGATGTATCTGGCCGATTCCTTCGGTTATTTGGGCAGCGTTGGGGTGTTGTTTGCCAAAAATTTTGCGGCGCCCCGCATTGCCTGGCTGCCCTTTTTTACCAGCGCCGCCTACGTGGTGGGCGTCGCGGCGACTGTGCTGCCGGTGGCGGCATATCTTTATTTCCGGAGAAAGTTTTACCAACCAACCAACTAATTAGATAAAAAAATGTCAAAAGAAAACCAATACGACATAGCCGTGGTCGGCGCCGGAATCGTAGGCCTGGCCATCGCATACCGCGCCGCTCAAAAAGGCCTGAAAGTAGCCGTCTTCGAGCGCAATTCCCGCTCTTTGGGCGCCTCAATTCGTAATTTCGGCCTCATTTGGCCGATTGGACAACGTCCGGGCCGCATGCTGGACAGGGCTATGCGCAGTCGGGAAACCTGGCTGCAATTGGCAGAGGAAGCCGGCTTGTGGGTGCAAGCCAACGGTAGCCTGCACCTTGCATACCAGCACGAAGAACTGGCTGTACTGGAAGAATTTTACGATACAACCCGCGACGCCGGCTACCAGTGCCGGCTGCTGTCGGCGCAGGAGACGCCGGACTTCAGCACCGTGGCGCGCCGGGAATCTTTGCAAGGCGCCTTGTGGAGCGAAACCGAGCTCACCGTGTCGCCCCGGCAAGCGCTTCCCCGACTGGCTGATTTTTTGGCCGAACGCTACGGCGTCGAATTTCACTGGGGCGCCTGTATTACCCATGTGAATGCCGGGTATCTCTCTACTTTTTATGAACACTGGAAAGCCGGGCGGATTTACATCTGTAGCGGCGTCGATTTTGAAACGCTGTATCCGCAGGAGTTTTCCAGTTCGGGAATGCTGAAATGTAAATTACAGATGATGCGAACCAGCGCGCAGCCCGGCGATTGGAAAATGGGTCCCTCGCTGTGCGCCGGCCTTACTTTGCGGCATTATGCGGCGTTCTCGCATTGTACCACCCTCGGCGCATTGGGCGAGCGCTATGATCGGGAGTTGCCCGATTACAAAAAATACGGCATCCATGTTTTGTTGTCCCAAAACCAGGCCGGGGAAATGATCATCGGCGACAGCCACGAATATGGCAAAGACATCAGCCCGTTCGACAGTGAAAAAATCAACACGCTGATCGTTGATTACCTGAAAACCTTCGCCCAATTTCCGGATTGGCAGATCGGCGAATCCTGGCACGGCATTTATCCCAGCCTGCCGGGTAAAACGGAACTGGTGTTGCAAGCAGAGCCGAATGTTTGGATCGTCAATGGCCTGAGCGGGGCGGGCATGTCTTTGTCATTCGGTTTGGCGACGGAAATACTGGAGGGGACTTATATGGAATAGATGGTACCTTAGCCCGTTGCGATTGGATAGGAACGGATGAAACAGATTTTGATGAATTTATAGGATATTATCATGGATCAATTCTTGCAAGCAGCCATCGACGAAGCAAAAAAAGGCCTGGCCGAAGGCGGCATTCCCATCGGATCGGTTATCGTCCACGAAGGAACGATTCTTGGCCGCGGGCATAACCGCCGGGTCCAGCAGGGCAGCGTGGTGCTTCACGGCGAGATGGATGCCTTTGAAAACGCCGGAAGACAAACGGCCGCAGTTTACCGCAATTGTACCCTGTACACAACCCTGTCGCCCTGCCCCATGTGTACCGGCGCCATATTGCTGTATGGCATTCCCAAAGTCGTTATCGGGGAAAACGAGACGTTTATGGGAGAGGAAGAACTACTCCGGTCCAAAGGCGTGGACGTGATCGTTGCCAATAGCCAAGAATGTAAGTCCATGATGAACGCGTTTATCCAGGCGCATCCGGCTTTGTGGAACGAGGATATTGGGGTGTAAACATGAGTCATGCCGGCATACAGTTCTCCATCGTCGTCTTCCCCGAAAGTGACGATGTCGACGACCGGCACATCCGGTTGTAAATCAACGGTCCAGCCGGAGCCGTTTGGGCCGATCAGCCAGAAATTATCGGAGGTATAATCTGCCATGACGTACCAGCCTTGCAGCGAGGGCGCATCTGTGCCGCGAGTGATGCGTATCTAATAATTCGAATAATAAATTAAAATAATAAATACCTGAAAATCAAGGTTTAACATAGAGCCTGGACCGGCACTATACAAGCGCTGAAAACCATGATCTCTGTTTGCTGACCCGGTGTTTCCAGTAGTGTGGTGGTAAATAAACCGTAATTGTCCCGCAGTAGCGGACTGCCATTAAAATGGAATTTATGTAAATGCCTTGTTCGATATTTATGGTCGCCGGATGTACTTTTGCGTGAGGTAACCATAGATGCCCAATGCTATAATCTTCAATAAAATTCCTGTGTTTAAATCATTTACAAAACAAGTTCCGCTATACGGAACCTTCCTCGCTTTCTTTTCAGGCATCGTTTTATCGTTCTTTTTTTTTCAACGTAACAGCGGCGGCGGTTTAAAGGCAAAACCGGTGGAACCTGCTGCCATTGGGTCTCCTTGCGGCATCACCGTCACCCGGGTCTTCGGCTATAACTATACAAAACCGCTGTTGTATTTCGATCAAAATTGTGAATCGGCCAATTTAGCCACAGTCAAAACCGCTGTGGGCGAACTGATACGTACTTTTAAAGAATCCGGCGACATCACATCCGCGTCCGTTTACCTGCGGGTGTTCGAACAAGGCGAGTGGACTAGCCTGAATGAAAAGGAAACGTATCATCCCGGTTCTTTGTATAAGGTGCCTGTAATGATCGCATGGTTGCAGATGGCTGAAAATACACCCGGTCTGCTGGACAAAGAATTCTTGTTTGAATTGCCGAAAGACAAAGTTCTGAACAAGCAAAATTACATTTCAGCATCCATCGAATCGGGCAAAAAATATACGGTCAGGGAATTACTGAGGTATATGATCAGTCATTCCGACAATAAAGCGCACTGGTTATTGTCTAAATTTATTGATGTGAAGGTGATGGATGATGTGTTTTTAAACCTTGGCCTCGGCTTGCCGATGCCGGGCGACAAAGGCTCCACCGTCCAGGTTACCGCGAAGAATTATTCCATTTTTATGAAAACCCTTTTCAATTCCTCCTACCTGACGCCTCAGTACTCCGAGTTTGCTTTATCGCTGCTGGGCGATTGCAGTTTCAAGGAAGGGTTTGCCAAAGGTTTGCCCGTTGGCACCAAGGTTGCGCATAAATTCGGCGAGTGGGATAACGGACAGGAATTCGAGCTGCATGAATCCGGTATCGTGTACATTGAAAATAAGCCTTGCCTGATAACCGTGATGACCAGGGGCACGAGTCGTAAAAAACTGCCCAAAGTGATTGCCGCGATTGCCAAAACGATTTATGAACAGATGAACGGGAGGTGAATTTTGGCCTAATAAGGGTACTTTCCTTTCCACATGTCCTTCAACTGCGTCCTGATCCGCTCTTCGGCCGGATTCTGCCCGGGCTCGTAAAGCGTCTTGCCGTCTATCGCTTCCGGTAAATTATCCTGTTGCACAAAATTACCGGCGAAATCGTGGGCATATCGGTAGCCCGATCCATAATTAAGTTCCTTCATTAATTTAGTGGGGGCGTTGCGCAAATGCAGGGGCACAGGCAGGCTGCCGGTTTGGCGCACCGTGTCTAAGGCTGCGCCGATGGCCATATACGCTGAATTGCTTTTCGGGGAGGTCGCTAAATAAATGGCGCATTCCGACAGGATGATCCGCGCTTCCGGCATGCCGATCATGCGTATGGCATCCATCGTGGAGGTGGCCAGCAGGAGGGCGTTCGGATTGGCCAGACCCACGTCTTCGGCAGCCAGAATGACCATGCGCCTGGCGATGAATTCGATGTCTTCCCCTGCATCAAGCATACGCGCCAGCCAGTACACGGCGGCATTGGGGTCGCTGCCGCGCATACTTTTGATAAAGGCTGAAATTACGTCGTAATGCTGTTCGCCTGTTTTGTCGTACAAGGCTGTGTTTTGCTGGATGAATTCATGTACCAGCGCATTGGTGATGCGCAGCGTTTCGCCGGGTTGCCTATAATTGATGACTAATTCCAGGGCATTGAGCAAACGCCGCGCATCGCCGCCGGAATACAGCAGCAGGGCATCGTACTCGATGATTTCTACATCCACGTATTTCAGTTGTTCGTCTTCGGCCAGCGCGCGTTGCAGCAGACTGATGAGCTCGTCCTTGTTAAGATGTTGTAATACATACACCTGGCAGCGCGACAACAAGGCGGGGATCACTTCGAAAGAGGGGTTTTCAGTGGTGGCTCCGATCAGCGTAACAATGCCTTTTTCCACCGCCCCGAGCAGGGCGTCTTGTTGGCTTTTGGAAAACCGGTGAATCTCATCGATGAACAGGATCGCTCCCTTACTTTGAAAAAGTGTTTGTTTTTCGGCGCTCTCGATGGCGTCCCGAATGTCCTTTACCCCTGCATTGATGGCCGACATCTGAATAAACGGCTTTTTCAACAGTTTGGCGATCAGCTGGGCTAAGGTTGTTTTTCCTACGCCAGGAGGCCCCCATAAGATGAAGGAAGGGATTTTTCCGGCCTCTATGGCCTGGCGTAGCACGGCCTTTTCACCGACTAAGTGTTGTTGCCCCACGTATTCGGCGAGGGTTTGTGGGCGCATGCGTTCGGCGAGCGGTGTCATGTCGTTGCTGTTGCGATGGTGGTTTTGAAGGGGTTCGATGGCTTCGGCGAAATTATTGAGGGCACAAATTAAACATCTTCTATCTTTGGGCAAGCTCTCCGCACATGTGCTTGTCCGGAAATTTTTACTCCCCGACGGCAAGGTATGATCACCGATACCGCCGGATGATTGTGGGGGAGGGTAACCCGTAGATAAATTAGCGCCGTTTCAATGGAATTTACAGATTATTACAAAACATTAGGCGTAGATAAAAAAGCCTCTGCCGAAGATATTAAAAAAGCGTTTCGCAAGCTCGCTGTAAAATACCATCCCGATAAAAATCCAGGGAATAAGGCCGCAGAAGAAACATTTAAGCGCATCAGCGAGGCCAATGAAGTGCTGAGTGACCCGGAAAAAAGGAAGAAGTATGATGAGCTGGGCGAAAACTGGCAATCGTATCAGCAGGGTAGCCCTCCGCCAGGCAGTAATCCTTTTGGCGGCGGTCAGCGTTCCCGCTTCGAAACAGATGGCGGCGAATCGGATTTTTCAGACTTTTTCGAACAGTTTTTTGGCCGGGGCGCCGCTGGCGACAGCCGGCCGCGGGGCGGAAGACGCGGCACGGGTGCTGCGCGTGAGTTCAAGGGAAGCGATTACGAAACAGAACTGGAAATCACCCTGGAAGAAGCCTACCGGGGTACAGAGCGTATCATACAACTGGAAGATGAAAAGATCCGGATATCCACCAAACCGGGTTCTTACGACGGTCTGTCGCTGCGGGTCAAAAACAAAGGCGGCAAAGGCAGCAGCGCGGCGCATCGCGGCGATTTGTACGCGCGGATCCGGGTGAAACCCCATCCGCAATTCACACGAAAGGGAGATGATTTGACCACGACGCATACCATCGATTTATATACCGCCGTATTGGGCGGCGAAATGATTGTAAATACCTTATCGGGACAGGTAAAAGTAAAAATTTCGGACGGCACGCAATCGGGTAAAACCATTCGGATCAAAGGAAAAGGTATGCCGGTTTATGGAAAACAGGAGGTCTACGGAGATATGTACGTTCAATTGCAGGTCCGGATTCCGGAAAATCTGACGGAAGAGCAGCGAGCAAAATTCGAGGAATTGAGGGCGATGTCGTAGATTTAAAAAATTCACCACTACAAAGTCAGCCAAAATTGTCATTCCCGGAGGGAAACTTTGTGTGACTTTGTGCCCTTTGTGGTGAATTTTAAAACCTCAGGACACCCGCTGATCCCCGCCCGCCACTTGCCATCCCGCCAAGTGTGATCTGCGCCAAGTGTGATCCGAATTGCCTGCCGGGCGACGCCGGGCAAAAGACAAAAGTGTAAGGCGGCTGGTATAATTTAAAAATCGGCCCGAAAGGGCATGGTCGACAATTCCAAGTGAGACGCTCATCTGGAGTTGGCGGCAATGCCCCTTCGGGCCGATTTTATTTGTACCCCCAAAAATATCCCCACACGTTATCCACATTACAGATAAGATTATACTTCCAGTTTAATATTTGATAATCAAATGCTTATAAAACTTATAAACATTTTGTGGAAAACTTACTGCCTATGAAGCCCTTAAACCTTTACTTTTGTCGCCTTTTATTGCACGAATTACTCCGCCTTTTCTACCTGCTATTCCTATCTTTATCGCTGCAATATGGAAGCCGGTTTGACCGGTTGAAACGCTATACAGATGGACACCTGGCGCAATTGATTTGCTCCTATTCTCCAGGCTTCCCAAAATCGAAACATCATCCACTTACCATAAGATACACTATGAATAACGACGTTGCTATGGTCGAACCAATTTTAGCCGAAAACCCGGATCGTTTCGTGCTTTTTCCCATCAAATACAACACCATCTGGGAGTGGTACAAAAAATCCGTTGCATCCTTCTGGACGGTGGAAGAGGTAGATCTTTCACAGGACCTCACCGACTGGGATCAAAAACTGAACGACGGCGAACGAAATTTCATCAAACACGTACTCGCATTTTTCGCAGCCTCCGACGGGATTGTCAACGAGAACCTCGTGATCAACTTCATGCGTGAAGTGCAAATACCGGAAGCACGCTGTTTTTACGGCTTCCAGATAGCCATCGAAAACATCCATGCCGAGATGTATTCCCTGCTGATCGACACCTATATAAAAGAACCGAAAGAGAAGGATTTTCTGTTCAACGCCTTGAAAAACCTGGATTGTGTGTCGAAAAAAGGCAACTGGGCCTTGCGCTGGATCGAAAACGCTCCCACCTTCGCCCACCGGCTTATTGCGTTTGCCGCCGTCGAAGGCATCTTTTTCTCCGGATCCTTCTGTTCTATTTTCTGGTTGAAAAAACGCGGCCTAATGCCCGGCCTCACCTTTTCCAACGAACTGATCAGCCGCGACGAAGGCATGCACTGCGATTTCGCCTGCCTCCTGTATTCGATGCTGGAACACAAACTCGATCCTACAGAAGTTGAGGCCATCATCACCGAAGCGGTGGCATTCGAAAAGGAATTCGTGACCGATGCCCTGCCGGTGAGTCTTATCGGCATGAACGCCGAATTAATGAGCCAGTACATCGAATATTGCGCCGACCGCCTGCTGCTGTCGCTCGGAAACAACAAATTCTACGGAACGGCGAATCCTTTCTCCTGGATGGATATGATCTCGATACAAGGCAAAACCAATTTCTTTGAAAAACGGGTGGGCGACTATCAAAAGGCGGGCGTAATGACTAAGCGGGAAGATCAGGCGTTTACGATGGAGGCTGAATTTTAGTTCCTTTGCGTACTTTGTGGTAATTTAAAGAAGAATTATTCACTCAATTTTATACTTCACTCAATGGGTAAATTTGTTATCTCCACCAGAACGAATGGTGAATTTCAGTTCAACCTCAAAGCCGACAACGGCCAGGTCATTCTCAACAGCGAAGGTTATTCCAGCAAAAGCGGCTGCACCAACGGCATCGAGTCTATGCGCAACAACGCCGGCGACGATGGCCGCTACGAAAGGAAGACATCCACGAACGGCAAATTCTACTTTGCCCTGAAGGCAGGCAACAGCCAGGTGATCGGCAGCAGCCAGATGTACGAAACCGAAGCAAGCCGCGACAACGGCATCGAATCGGTGAAGAAAAACGCGCCGGATGCCACCGTCGTCGACGAAACGACCGCCTAAGGCCTTCCTTTATGAATGCCTACCAACGCGCCGATGAAATAACCCTGGTCCGCAGTGGGCCGGATTATTTTGAGCGCCTGGAGGCTTTGCTGGATAATGCCCGCGAACGCATCCACCTGCAGGTCTATATTTTCGCCGAAGACGAAACAGGCCGGCAGGTGGCTGCGGCGCTTAAACGCGCTGCCCAACGGGGTGTGCAGGTTTGGTTGCTCGTTGATCAATTCGGTTCCCGAAGTTTGTTGTCCAGGGCATTTATCAAAGACCTGAGTGCTTCCGGTGTCCATTTTCGCTTTTTTTCACACAGGATTTCTTTCTGGAAATGGCATTTCGGCCGCACGCTCCACCACAAAATCGCCGTGGCAGATGGGGTTCAGGCCTTGGTTGGCGGCATTAATATTGCCAATAAATACCGCGGTACCCCAAATACGACCGCCTGGCTGGATTTTGCCGTGTTCATTCGTGGCGATGTATGTGTGTATTTGGAAAGCTTGTGCAACAGCGTGTACCGGTTCCGGTATTTCAGAAAAAAAGATTTGCCTAAAGAGGGCAATTGGCAAATTCCCGACCAGCACGAAGGTTTGTTGCGTTTCCGTCAGAATGACTGGATGTTCCGGCGAAACGAAATTTACAGGGGATATGGCCAGGCTTTGTCCAGCGCAAAAGAAAGCCTGATCCTCACGGCCAGTTATTTTTTACCGCAAAGAACCTTCCGCCGGGGACTGGCCAATATGGTGCGCCGCGGCAAAACCGTGGAGATACTCATGAGCGGCCCTTCAGATGTGCCCCTGATCCCTTCTGCCGAACAGTACGTTCAACATTGGCTGCTCGCCAGGGGCATCCGGGTTTTTCAGTGGGAGCATTCCGTAATGCATGGAAAATCTTTCCTGACCGACGGGCGCTGGGCCAGTGTCGGCTCTTACAATATCAACCAGCTCAGCCGTTTCCGAAGTTTGGAACTCAACGTAGAAATTCTGGACCCAGGTTTTTTAAGGCAATATAAAGAACTCCTGAGCGCACTGCTAACTACGCAATGCGTTGAAATTACGCTGGATTCCGTGTCGTTTAAAAATTGGTACAAACGCATAAAGGCTTGGTTGGCATACTATTTTGTATATTACGGAATGCAAATATTTTTTGTAAACAAACGCCTTAAGTAATATTATGCCCGATAAGAAATGGTATGCAAGCGCTATTGCCGATGTTTTTGAAGCACATGGCAGCCTGCCGGAAGGTTTGAGTGAAAAAGAGGCCGCTTCCCGCTTGCGCAAGAACGGCCCCAATGAATTGCTGGAAAAAAGACGAGCCTCGGCCTGGATGCTCCTGCTATCCCAGTTCAAAGACGTTATGATCATCATCCTGATCGCCGCCGCCTTAGTGTCGGGCATAGTGGGCGACCTGAAGGATACGATTGTCATCCTGATTATCGTGGTGTTGAATGCCCTGGTGGGTTTTATACAGGAATATCGGGCGCAAAAAGCTATGGAAGCCCTCAAAAAAATGGCGGTTTCCCAAGCCAAAGTGCGCCGCAATAACACCCGGCACGAGGTGCCGTCTACCGAACTGGTCGTCGGCGACATCGTCGTACTCGAAGCCGGAGATATGGTGCCTGCCGACCTGCGCTTAGTGGAAGTGCATGCCCTGAAAATTGAAGAAGCCTCCCTGACAGGCGAATCCACTCCGGTAGATAAATCGATCGAACCGTTAAAGGAAAAAGCTTCGACCTCGCTTGGCGACCGCGTCAATATGGCCTATAAAAGCACGCTGGTCACCTACGGCCGCGGCTTAGGGATCGTTGTGGCCACCGGCATGAACACCGAGATCGGCGGCATCGCCGAAATGCTGCAAGGTGAAGAAAGTACCACGCCTTTGAAAAAACGCCTGACAGATTTCGGTAAAAAATTGTCCTTGGTGGTCATCGGGATATGTGTCGTCCTGTTTTTTATAGGCTGGATGCGCGGGGAGGAGCCGGTTCGTATGCTGCTCACAGCCTTATCTGTAGCCGTAGCAGCCATACCGGAAGCCATGCCGGCCGTCGTGACCGTCTCTTTGGCCCTCGGGGCGCGTAAGATGGTGCGAAAACACGCCCTCATCCGCAAACTACCCGCCGTGGAGACCTTGGGCTCGGTTACCTATATCTGTACCGATAAAACCGGCACCCTGACCCAGAATCGTATGGACGTGCAGGAAATCTGGACGGCCAACTCCTCCGTAGACGAAGCATTAGGGCTGGAAGCGGAAGACCTGCTGATCTTGAGCATGGCCGCCAATCAGGACTCGAAAGTTACCAAAAAAGGGCGCCGGAGTGGCGACCCAACGGAGATCGCGCTGGCGAATTTTGCCACCCAACACGAGCGTTTTCAGGCAGACTGGAAAATGAAATTTCCTCGGATACATGAATTGCCATTCGATTCCGAGCGGAAAATGATGACCACGGTTCATAAGGCAGGGGCCGGTTATCTTATCATCACCAAAGGCGCAGTGGAATCGCTGTTGAAGGTTTGCGCCCAAAAAGGCCAGAAAAAAATTGAACAGCAGGCCGAAGCCTACGCAGTCGAAGGCATGCGCGTGTTGGCCTATGCCTGCAAATATGTGGATCAGGACCCCAGCAATTTGCCGCCTGAAAAAATTGAAAGCGGACTCGAATTTTGCGGACTGGCCGGTATGATAGACCCACCCCGGCCGGAAGCCAAAAAGGCTGTTGCAGAATGCATCGCAGCCGGTATCATCCCGGTCATGATCACTGGCGATCATCCGGCCACCGCGCGCGCAATCGCCATGGCGATCGGGATCCTGCGCGAAGACAGCGACCGCGTCATCACCGGACAAGAATTGGCGGCGATGAAGCCGAAAACCTTTCACAAAGAGATTGAACAAATTAAGGTTTACGCCCGGGTTTCACCCGAGCAGAAGTTATTGATCGTTACCACTTTACAAGATAAAAATCAATACGTGGCCATGACCGGCGACGGCGTGAACGACGCACCTGCCCTACAGCGAGCCAACATCGGCATCGCTATGGGCATTACCGGCTCCGATGTGTCGAAGGAAGCCGCCCACATGATCTTGCTGGACGATAATTTCGCCACCATCGTAAAAGCCGTCAAGGAAGGCCGGCGGATTTATGACAACATCCGGAAATTCATCAAATACATCCTGGCCGGAAACTGCGGCGAAATCTGGGCCATCGTGCTGGCGCCTGTGTTCGGCCTGCCCATCCCCTTGTTGCCCATTCATATTTTGTATATCAATTTAGTGACCGACGGTTTGCCCGGCCTTGCGCTCGTCAACGAGCCGGTGGAGAAGAATATCATGCAACGCCCCCCACGCCCGCCCGGTGAAAATATCTTTGCACAGGGTCTCGGCTGGCATATTTTGTGGGTCGGCTTACTCATGGGTTCCGTGTGTTTAGTCTTACAGGCCTGGGCGATCAACCAGGGTAAAGACCACTGGCAAACCATGGTTTTCACCGTGTTGTGTCTTAGTCAGATGGGACATGTACTCGCTATTCGCAGTGATGGTTTATTGTTGTTCCGCCTGGGTTTTTTCACCAATATGCCCTTGCTCGGGTCCGTATTGCTCACCTTTGCGTTGCAACTGATCATTATCTACGTTCCCTTTTGTCAGGAAATATTTGCGACCAAGCCTCTAAGCTGGCAGGAATTGGGATTGTGTATCCTGTTATCGGTCGTGGTTTTCCATGCAGTAGAATTAGAAAAAATTATTAAGAGGAAGGTACATGCTAAAAGGTAAGGAACGGTGTCAAAATTTTATTCCGAAAATGCCAGGTAATTCAGGCGAAGAATTAAATCTTTGCTCGAACAGGGTTTCGGCTGTCCGATTGACGACAAACCCTGCCGCAACCCCAATAAATCCTGTCTACAGGTAATTTTAACACTTTTTTTTCGTTAACCCCAGAAGCCTTCCTAGGCCCCATTCTAAACCCTCTAAACCTTTTTACCCGCCGAAGCGCGCCGCGCAAAGGCGGGCACAACCGATCATAACACCTGTTTTCGCCCGAGCCGCTGCATACCTTTGCCGGTTCAATCAATAGCAATTTACCAGTTTTAAACGATGTCGAACACGTCTCTCCGCCTCCAAACGGCCCTGATTGTCAGTCTATTGTCCATGTTTTTTTACCCGTTGCAGGCCCAGAAAGCAGGCCTCGAAGTCAACCGAACCAGCGCCGTCGACCGAAATTTGTCTATATCAAACGTCGCCGTAGATGCAAACGGCCGCAGATGGGCCGCCAATAGCAAAGGCGTGTTTCAGGTGAAAGCCATCGACTTTGCCACGCAACGCGCGGTTCCAGCCGGGCAGAAATCAGTGCTGGCCTATCGCGGCGGAAACTCCGACTTTGTGTGGTCTGAAGCGGAATTCAATGCTCAGGTCAAAACCGAATGCACCGTCACAGCCGCCTGGTTCGACGAAAAAACGACCACCCTGTGGCTTGGCACCGACGTAGCCGGGCTGTTTCAATTCAAAACCGAACCCAAGATGGAATTGGTGCAAGACTATAAAATCAGCAATTCTAAACTCAAGTCCAATAACATCACCATCATTTTCCAGGATAAAAGCAGCCGCCTCTGGGTCGGTACCGACGAAGGCGTGATGTATGGCCCTCCCGGCCGCTGGAAAGCCGAACTCAAAGGCTACAACGTTCAGCGTATCCGCGAATACGGCACGGTCATTTACGTGTTGGCCGACGATTATATCTCCAAAGCGCCCGGCGGCGACAAATGGTCCGATCTGGCGGTGGACGCCAAAAAACTGGAAGGCCCCATTACCGATTTCGACATAGACCAAAACGGTAAAATGTGGATCGTATCCGGTGTACTTACCCGTTTCGATCTGCTCTCCGATACGTATGACGTGTTCAGCGGGCCTGAATATTACACCAGCGAATACGGCTCCACGATCGCGGTGGACGAGGAGGGCGCAGTATGGGTCGGCACAAACGACAAAGGCCTTTATCAGGTGGATAAAGCCTCAGCCATCGCCCTGAATACCATCCTTGAACAACCCATCAGCTGCGCCGGTAACGGCAAAGACGCCATGGTCAGCGCCAAAATTACCGGTGGCGTGGCGCCCTACACCTACTCCTGGAGCGGCGGATTAAGCGGCGAAAATCCTCGAAACGTACCAGCAGGTAGCTATACGCTTACCGTGTCCGACAGCAAAGGCAAGTCCCGAACTGCGGAAATCGCCATAACTGACCCGCGGATGCGTATTAAAGCCCGGCAGAAGAAACCTGTCAGTGCCCCGGGCCAGTCCGACGGGGTAGGGGAGGTAGACATTGAAACTAACGCGTCCGGTCTGCTGATCCAATGGGATAACGGGGAAACCCAGGCCGTGGCGGTAAAACTCAATGCAGGCACCCACAGCGTAACCGTGACCAATCCCAAAGGATGTTCGGCTTCCACTACGGTTATAATCTCCGAAAAAGCGCCTGCGCTCGCAGTCAGTATTGCGGAAGGCAATAAAATCAACTGCGCAGGTGAAAAAACAGCGCTGGTTATCCGTGTCACTGGTGGCAAAAGCCCGTTCAAATATACCTGGAGCAATTCCTCCCTTAGCGGCGATACGCCCGGCGCCGTCCTGGCGGGCGATTATAAATTGACGGTAAGCGATGCGGCAGGCGCCACCAGCACCGCCTCCATAAACATCAAACAACCGGAAGCGCTCACAGCGATAGCAACTGCAACTGCTCCTGCCGCCACAGGCAATGCCGATGGTAAAGCGCTGGCCCAACCCAATGGCGGCTCGGGCGCTTACGCCTACAAATGGGACAATGGAGAGACTTCATCTGCCGCCGCTAAACTGGCCCCCGGCCAGCGCAGCGTTACCGTGACGGATGCAAACGGCTGTTCGGTAACCGCTTCGGTGTCTGTTTCGGAAAATATTTTGGCACTGACGGTCAGCATTTCGGAGAAAAATAAAATTAAATGTGCGGGCGAAAAAACAA
>Ga0105046_10004967_pt1 | contig 21127 bp, 22 predicted proteins | sample MAT03_FD_78385 | JGI IMG/M metagenome (GOLD analysis project Ga0105046, IMG submission 78385) | Freshwater microbial communities from Lake Fryxell liftoff mats and glacier meltwater in Antarctica - MAT-03 (megahit assembly) | ecosystem: Environmental > Aquatic > Freshwater > Ice > Liftoff...
AGGGACGATCCACACGAACTAATCTCACCATCGGCTTGCCTGCCTTGGCGATGATGATTTCTTCCCCAACCATTGCGCGATCGACCAGGCGCGAAAGCTGCGTCTTAGCTTCGTAGAGGTTTACTTTCACGGTCAAATGATATCAGTCTAGACTAACCTAACTAGTCAAGACTTCCCAACGATCCTTCAACGATCCACCAATCTCCTCACCGCTCCAAAAGCTTCCGGTACCGCCCCATCCATCGATCCAACTCCCGAAACCGTCCCATCTCCAGCCGGTAAATCCGCTGCTGCGCCGCCACCCGACAGCTCACAAAACCGGCTTCCCGCAACACCCTCAAATGTTTCGATACCACCGGCTGCGACACCCCAAGCCCCTCAACCAACTGCCCCACACTCCGCTCCCCCGCCGCCAACCTGTCCAAAACCCGCCGTCGGATCAACTCAGCCACAACAGCAAATGCATCCTTCTCCATCTTGAAAATATAACATCTTAGGCATATAACGGAACCGACATACTCATAACAAGCATTTGCAAACTCAATCTCCCTTACTTTCAACAATTTCCAATTGATTCAAACCAACAGAACCAACCCGCCAGCTACCTTCTCCACCGGGAGCCGCCCCGCGGCACACCACATTTACACCGAAAGGACATACCTCCCATCATGCCTTCACCAGCTCAAGTCGCGGCCAACCGCCTCAACTCTCAGAAATCAACTGGCCCCAGGACCGACACCGGTCGCGCCAAATCCGCAACAAATTCCTTTCGCCACGGCCTCTATTCCTCACAACCCACTTTCGTCGACGCCAAAGAGCAATCCGAATTTGAAGCCCTTCGCGAAAAACTTGATGCAGCCTGCCTTCCCGCCGGCGACGTAGAAGAACAAGCCTTCCTCCGCTACGCTTTCTCTACCTTCCAGGTCCAACGCGCACAACGCATCGAAGCCGCGATCCAGGACCGCTGGATCGACTCTCCCGACAACCCCAATCTCTTTCTAGAAATGGAACGCTTCATCAAAATTACAACCCTCCTCGAGCGCCGCGCCGACAAAGCCCTCAATGAACTCCGCCGCCTCCAAAAAGATCGCCTCTGCACCACAGACATCCACAGCGAACTCTGGATTCTCGGCATGCAAAGCGACATCCCAGTCACCCTTCCCTCCGTCGAACTGCGCAAAACTACCTACAACACTAGCGCCGCCATCATGGCTCTCTCCGTCCTCGCCGCACAGCCAAGTAAAAGGGTCGAAACGAAGCCAATCGATCTAGACACGGCCACCCAGGAAGAGATAGCCCGCTACGCCGCCATCTTCAGAAAGCGTTAACCCGATGCCCTCAGCCGTTCGCCTTCTGGGTCTTCAGCCCGTCCATCACATCCGTAACCAATTCTTTGCTATCACCCAACAGCTTCAAAATCAGCTGCAAATCCATCGCTGGCTTGCCTGGCTGCCGCACGCTCTGACAATAAACTCCGTGCTGCCCAACCAGGCTCAACGCATCGGTCAACAAATCCTGCGCCATCGCCAGCCGTCCCCGCTCCACACCAAACTGGAATTCAAACCGCTCCAGCTCATCCGCTCGCTCTTCATAAATCGAAGCCAATTTGTACCTCTTCCTATAACTTCAGAAAGGCCCGCAGCTTCTTGGCATGCGCCCGGCTCACCGGCACTTCCGTTCCTTTTTCATCGTCCATTACCAACATCAGGCTCGAATGGAACCACGGGTTCACCTCGCGAATCCGGTTTAGATTCACCAGATACCCGCGATGCACACGCCAAAATACCTCTGGGTCCAAATCCCCCTGCAACTCGTCAATCGTCTTGTAGCTGCTCTCACCCGTCATCCCGCCAGCCACAATCCGGATCATTCCATCCACGATCGTCGCATAAATCACTTCGCTCGTATCGATCAGTAGATTCCGGCTCCCGGTCTTCACCACAACTTTGCTCTTCGGGCTCGCTGGCCGAACGGCCTCCCCCTCCTCCGTCACTTCGCTGTGCTCGGCGATGTACCTTTTGGCCCGTTCAATCGTCACCCCAAGCCGGTCTTTATCCACCGGCTTCAGCAAATAATCCATCGCTTCCAGCCGAAATGCCTCAACTGCGTACTGATCGAACGCCGTCGCTAAAACAAAATACGGTAATCGAACATTTTTTTCCTGTAGCCGCCGAATCAAACTCAACCCGTCTAAACCTGGCATCTGGACATCGAGAAAAACCAAATCAGGGTCAATCTTTTCAATCACTTCCAGTGCCTGCACCCCGTTCTCGGCCACCCCTGCCACCTCAACGTCAACGAAATCCCGCAAGAGGAATTCCAGCTCTTCCCGGGCTAATCGTTCATCATCAACCAGCACCGCAGTAATGGTAGGCGTAGCGCGAAGGCTCATCAGATTGGTAGTATAACAATTGGTCTTCTCGATCACGTTTTATTCGTACTGAATTTCCTCCAGAAAAGACATTTCTGGAATTTTGAAGCCTTTTTGCCGTTTGGGACTTCTAACCTAATGTAAGTCTTTTTTAATTATTCTCGGTTGCCGTCAAGCAAGCTCTGCTACTCGTCGCGGCCCGCCTTATCAACAATCCTGTTTGCTCTGGAACAACAAACTAAACCCGCTTTAGACGGAGTCGAAGAAATACTGTGTTTGAATCATTAGCCCGAAGCAATGCCTCTGGCATGCGAATTCTCGTAATCGGCGGAACCCAATTTGTCGGACGCCTGCTCGTGGAAACTCTCCTCAAGCAAAAGAATGACGTTACGATCCTGCATCGTAAACAGGCCCATCCCTTCAAAAAGAAGATTGGTAATATCGTTGCCGACCGTAACGACCCCGACCAGATCAAGAAGGTCCTCGCTCGCGAGAAGTTCGATGTCGTTTTTGACAACGTTTACGATTGGGAACATGGCACCACTGCCGCCCAAGTCGAGCACACCATTAAGACGATGGAGGGTAACTTCTCCAAGTACATCTTCATGTCCAGTGTCGCCGCTTACGGCGATGGCCTCAATCACCATGAAGCCGATGCTCTGGCTCCCGACGATCACCCCGACGCCTACGTCCGCAATAAGGCTATGAGCGAACGCATGCTCTTCCGCATGTACTATCGCTATCACGTTCCCGTTATCACCTTGCGCCCGCCCTTTATCTACGGGCCTGGCAACAACTACTATCGCGAGGCCTTCTTCTGGGATCGTCTCCGCGCCGGTCGCCCCCTCATCCTCCCCGGTGATGGTCGGCGCCTCATGCAGTTCGTCCACGTCGCAGACCTCATCCTTGCCTGCCAGAAGATCCTCGAACATCCTCAGGCCATCGGCAATGCGTTCAACATAGCCAACTCCCGCCCACTCACGCAGGAAGAAGTCGTCCATGCCCTCGCCACCGCCACCGGCAAGAAGCCACAAGTCATCCGCGTTCCGCGTCGCCAGATCGCCCTCGCTGGCGGTCACCCCATGGGCCCGCAACTCTACTTCGGCTACTACTTCGACATTGCGCCCATCACCATGGTCACCAACAAGGCCCAGCGTATGCTCAAGCTCAAACCACGAGACTTCGCCACAGGCCTCAAAGAGACCTACCGTTGGTATCTCCGCAACGCCGTCAAACGCAAGCGCATCGACTACTCGTTTGAAGACTCATTACTCGAGATCGCCCAGGCCGTCTAGGGCAGTTCTCCTCGTCATCCTCGCGATCCTCTCGGGCCTCCTTTCCTGTAAAAAAGAGAAGGAACGCCCGGTCTATCGCGTAATCGGGGAAGCCTTCGCCGGTCCCAATGAACTCCCCCTCCGCCAGGAGGTCTCTCTCCGGTCCCCCGTCGTCACCACAGTCAAACATGGCGAACGGCTCGAAGTCCTCGACCGCCGCCGCCGCTTCCTCCAAGTCCGCACCAAAACTCAAAACATCGGCTGGGTCGACATCCGCCTTTTGATCAGTGCCAAACAAATGGATCAGCTCGACGACCTCGCCAAACGTTATAAAGACGCCCCCAGCATGGGCCGCGCCAGTGTCTTCGATGTTGTCCATGTTCACACTGACCCTAACCGCCTCTCTCCCACCTTCCTTGAACTCCAGGAGAAAGAGCAGTTTGACGTCATAGGCCACCGCGTCATTGTCCGCGCCCCCTACCAGGGAGAGACCATCGAGATCGAAGACCTCTCGCCCAAGCTGAAAGCCCGCAAGAAGCGCCCAAAAAAGGAACCGGCAGTCCCCCTCCCCCCGCCTCCTCCTACCCCAAAGCTCCCGGCAAATTGGCTGGATCTCTCTCGCAGTACCGTCGAAGTCGAACCCGGCAAACCCGTCGAGGCCAAACCCATGGATGACCTCTCCCTCATCCGCAACAAGGACGGTCGCGTCGGCTGGGTCGTCTCCAACTCAATCTTCCTCGAAGTCCCCGACGATGTGGCTCAATACGCCGAAGGCAAGCGCATCACCTCCTACTTCCCCATGGGCGAAGTCGCCCATGAAGGCAAGACCTACAAGAATTGGCTATGGACCACCCAAAGCCAGAAATACGCCCCCTTCGAGTTCGACGGCCTCCGCCTCTTTACCTTCAACACCCGCCGCAACCGCTATGAGACCACTTACCGCGAACGCAACCTCCGGGGCTTCTTCCCGGTTATGGTCAAGCCCCCAGCCTTCAGCATCATCGGCGAGGACGAATCAGGCAAGGTCTGGCTCAAGTCCTACAGCTTCGACGGCAACCGGGTCAAGCTAGTCTCAAAGCAACCCTACGAAGCCCCACCCGACGCACCGCCAGTCAGCAACCGCTCTAAGCCCCTGCCAGAAACCGACATGAGCTGGTTCGAGAAAATTATGAAGCTCCTCCCCGGCCGCGACTAGATACAATCTGGTTATGCAACGCCGTCAATTCATTCAGAGCACCGCCGCCGTCGGTATCTCTTCCGCCGCCCTCGCGCAGATGCCCATGCCAACGGACATCCTCGGCAAATCCCAGCTCAAAGTCTCCAAGTTCTGCCTCGGTGGTTACCACATGCGAGTCGGGGGAGAGATCTCTGGCGTCCGCATCATCAACCGCGCTCTCGAGCTCGGTGTCACCTTCTTCGACAGCGCAGCCAAGTACCACAACGGCGAAAGCGATGTCACCTACGGCAAGGTCTTCGGCGAATCAAGTACTCTCCGCCAGCGTGTCCTCTTGATGTCCAAAGCAGAGATGCGCGACCGCGATGGTGCCATGCTCCAACTCGAAAACACCCTCCGCCGAATGAAGACCGACTACCTCGATCTCTGGCAATGCCACGAAGTCGTCCGCATGGATGAGGTCGATAAGATCTTCGGCCCCAAGGGTTCCCTTGAAGCCTTCGTCAAGGCCAAAGAACAAGGCAAGGTCCGCCACATCGGCTTCACTGGCCACGCCGATCCCAACGTCCATCTTCGTCTGCTCGAAGGCTACTCTGGTTGGGAAACCGTGCAGTGCCCGGTTAACTTGATCGACCCCCACTACCTCAGCTTCATCAAGAATGTCCACCCCAAAGTCCGCGAGCGCGGCCTTGGCCTGATCGGGATGAAGTCCAATGCGATCGGCAACATCGGCAAGATGCGCATCGCCACTATCGAAGAATGCCTTCGCTTTGCCTGGACTCAGAACCCGAACACCCTCGTCTCAGGCGTCGAATCGATCGAACAGCTCGAACAAAACGTGGCCGTCCTCAAGACGCTCAAGAAGATGTCCCAAACTGAGATGACATCAATCCTCGAGAGAACCAGCAAAGGCCCCACCGGCTCTCGCATCGAGACCTACAAGATCAAAGAGTCCTCGGCCATGCTGCACCCGGTACACAACGACGGCGAACTCGCCTAAGCAGGTCTTCTCAAAACCACTCGCGCGGGCGCACCATCTGCGCCCGCGATCTTGATCGGCAGACAGATCAGCTCATACTCTCCCGCCTCAACCTCGCTCAAGTCCAGCCCTTCAATCACAGCAATCCCAGCCCCAAGAATCGTCACATGCGTCTCGGCCGTATCGTGATAGAAGCCCCCGATTGACAGATAGTCGACGCCAACTGTCCTCACTCCTCGCTCCACCAGATACTGCGCCCCTTCATCGGCGATGTAAACAAAGTCCTTGTCAAAGTCGGGCTTAGTCCAATCCGTTTTAGAGTTCCGGGTCTTGAAGAGAATCCGCTCCCCCGCCTGGAGGTTTAAGCCCTTGAGTTCAGCACTGCGGATCGCTACGGGGTCGTTAATCTCGACGACCCGCGCTACCCCGATCATCGCCTCGATCGGCGTCTGATCAATGCCCACGCCAGCCTGGATGAAGTGACGAGGCGCATCCATATGAGTCGCTGTATGCGCGCTCATATGGAGCTTCGTCACATTGCACATGTCACCCTGATCCATAAAGGTCAGTTGCTCAACACGAGGTGGATTGTCGCCCGGCCAACAGACCATGCCGTCGCGCAACGCCACGCTGATATCCCAATAGCGCCAGCTCACTTTTTAGGCCTCCTCTGAAACAAGAATGCAGTACGGTTTGGCAACTCCCGGCTCACCAGTAGCCAAACGCCCAGCAGGCTGATCAGAGTCGCAACTCCACCTACAAGTAGATAATCAAAAGGCTTGAGTGGCTTGGGCATCCACTGCAACATCACAAACGCCGCAATGCCAAAGAGCACAAGGTCGAACAACACCAATGCGATGACACGGGTTGAAGTCAACTGCATGACTTAGTCGTACTTCTCGATGATGATCTGCTTGCGATCAAATCCGCGTATCTTCAACTCGTCCCGGACACTCTCAACCATTTCCTTTAGCCCACAGGCATACACATCAACGTCTGTACGCTCACCGATAACGTCCCACAACCACGGCTGCACTCGGCCGCTTCGCCCTTGCCAGCCCTCAACAGGTCGTGTCACGGTCGGTATGAACTTGAAATTGGAGTACCGTTCGGCCAAGGCCTCAAACTCCTGGCGGAACATAAGTCCCTCAGCAAAACGAGCTCCGAAAATCATCGTGACGGCAGTGCCTTGATCCAGATAGCCGGGCTGCATCAACATCGGCCGATACGGAACAACACCCGTTCCTGTAGCCACGAAGATCGCCTCACGCTCTTTGGATCGCACCGAGAAGGTTCCGACAGGCCCCTTCGTCGGGACAATATCGCCAGGCTGGAGCGTAAACAGATAGGGAGTGAAGAGGCCATCTTCAACTTTATTCAGGCAGATTTCGAATCGGTTTCCAAAGGGAAGCGATGCAAGCGAATAGGCGCGCGTGACCTTCTTTTCATTCACCATTTCGGTCATTGAAACCCATTGCCCGGGAACAAACTCAAAGGCTTCAACTTCAGGAACTTCAAAACGGAGATGCCGGATTCCAGGCCCAACGTCGAATGCCTCCAGAAGACGCGCAGGTCGTTCTACGAGCGCCATTGCCTGATACCCTCCTTGGCACGATCCCGCAGGATTGCGCCGAGCCCCGGGTGTCCGTCCAGGGGTGGAGTGACTTGAATGGAAAGATCCTTACGCTCGGCTCGGATCTTCTCGATCAAGTCGGGCAAATCCCGTTTCAGATGCAAGCCAACTGTCAAGAAATACGGAACTACAAGAATGCTGTCCGCTCCCCGGGCCAAGAGATCTTCGACAGCACCCGGAAGGTCCGGCTTGCCGCCATCGAGAAAACAGGTTGCCACAAGAGGGAAGGATTCATCTTCTGAAATCACCCTCGCCACAACCCTAACTGCTTCGTTCGCGCTTTCTACACTTGAGCCGTGCGCGAAGACGACTACTCCGGTTGCCATAATCCCATTGTCGCGGGATTTTGGGGAATTGGGGGTGGAATAAATCGTCTTACTGCATCAAGAAAACTCCGCCCTCGGCGTCTGTTGTTGTTGAGTTGCAGTTCCATGCGCTGCAAAAAGATCAAGACGCCAAGAATGTGCGAATCAAGAACTCCCGCATAGCCCGCCTGCTCTGTCACGCGTCGGCGAAATTCGGTGACGCGCAACTGAACCAACTCGTGCAAAGCTGCTGCAATCGGGTTCTTCGGTTTGGTCTCGTAGATCAAGCCAGTTCCGAGCGTGAGGTAGGTCTGAACCAGACTCTCGAGAGCCTCACGGGCATCACTGTCGATCAGGCCTTCCAGCCTCTCGCTGCCTTCGGCAATCGCCGCAGCGGCCACCAGGACTAGTGGTTCGTGATCCCGCAGAAAGTCTTCTTTGATAATGATATCGGCATGCGGAATCTCTTCGCTACTTAGCTCTCGCAGGCGCTCGTGGTCTCGGCCCTGGTTCAGAAACTCACAGTCAAAGGGACAGGCAATCGTCTCTTCTCGCTCTTTGCCACAGCACTGCGGACAGATATCAGCTCTTAAGCCCGGGCAAAAGCGCTTGGCTCTCCGAGTACTACAAATGGCGCACTTTTCGGGCATCTGTTCTGATTAGAACAGAACCGAGACACCAAGGAGGGCGACAAAGTTGTGGTACCAGCCGTTCAGTTTAGCTCCAGGAGCGGCTGCGATGACCTTATTGGGGACAGGAGACAGATAGTCGCGAAACTCAGCACGAAAGCTCAGGCGCTTGGTGGCCATAAACTTGATACCCCCGCCGATTGAGACTACAGGAACCCATTCGGTTGTCTTCGTCAGGAAAGCAAAATTGTTCAAAGGCTGAACAGCAATTTCTCTACCGGTGCCCTCATAACCACGGAACCCAGCGCCTGCTGCGAGGAAGGGACGGATCTTCGAGCCACGAGGAGCAGCATGCACAAGGAAGTCATAATGGATGGTTTGGGAACGGCCACCGAAGAGGTATTCCCGCCCACCAGATGCCAGCTTCAGGTCATTCTGTTGATACATGTAGCGGATTTCGCCGCCGATGTAGCTATGCATGTCATTGCCGAGCCAGGCACTGGCGCCCCAGCCGCTTTTAAAGCCGGCAGTTGCTTTGGCGCTAGCAACAGTAACGTCTTTGGCGGTGTAGAAGGTACCAGCAGCGCCGGCTCCGAATTCCCAGCGCTGGGCCGAAAGAGGGGCTGATGCCAAAACTCCAGCGGCCAGAATCATGCCCATGCGGGCGAATCGACGCGAATTACGCATTCGTATAGCTCCTTCTACGCAGTCTGAAGTGAGAACAATTCTAACTTTAAATGTTTTATTCAATCACTCGCACGTTGATGGTCGTTACCGAACCACCTTGTGAGATTGTGAGCGGAATGCTGAAGCCCGTTGGAACCCAGCGTAGAATCTGCGCATTGATTTGGTAGACACCTACTTCGCCTGGGGTCAGGCCGGAGTAAGTGACAGGCACTTCTACTCCGCCAATGCTTACGATGGGAGCAATCAGCGACTGGGCCAAAGGATCGGAGGGAGCACTTAGCCCCGCCTCAATCGGTGGATTCGTTTTACCCAAACCCGTCAGGTAGATTACGATGTTGTCGTTTCGCTTAACCGGGTTTGAGTTGGTCACAAGTAAGCCGTTGCGCCCGTTGACGATTGTGGCTACGGGAGAGTCGATACCCTCGATCATGGTTCGGAAGATGCTCGGTGCCGTAGGGGATACGGAAAGATTGAAGTTATCGCTCACCCCACCTGGGGTACGCAAGATCAGCGTTGTATTGCCGGCGATCTCAAAGGGGATCTGGGCATTGATCTCCCGGCTACTGACAAAGATCAGCGGGATCGGAAGGCCATTCACGGTGATGCAGCTTTCACCAAGAGCAGTCGGAAGCGGACGTTCTCTTGAAGCCTGATTGATTGGGCTCAAGTCGTTGCCTTCGATCTTTACTAAACTGCCTGGAGCAACGGCGGTTGTGCCGTCAGCCAGATTTGTCACACGGGTGATTCTTGGCGTGGCGACAGCGGCGTCAAAGGTCCAGGGAAGCACAGTAAAGCCGGAGACGGTCAGCACAGCGATGGCATTGCGTGAAAAGAGAGGAGCCACAGTCCGAATGAAGGGTTGACTCGTTGTGTTCGACTGGACGGGCGATTCGATCATCCTGGTGCCAATCTGAGCAGTGCCCGACGGAAAGGCGATACGTTGAATCGTACCCGGACCATCAATGCTACCGGCTGTTGCGCGGAAAGCAGTGTTGTCAACAAACGCGAATCCGTAGGTGAATTGAGTGTCGGGAGCCAGTCGTCGAATGGGAACCAGAGAACCATTTAACACGAAGTTACCAACAACAAACTGGTCAAAATTCGCCGCAGCATAAGACCCGCCGAGGGCGGTCGTGTCTTTGCGAGAGGCGACAAAGGAATTTGAATTTCCGTCGAAGAGCATCGTATTGCCATCTTTCATCGCAGCCATAATCTTGGCTCCGTTAGGGGAAGCAATGAGCACGGTATCGATATTGATGTTGTTCTCGAATACATCGAGCGTCGGCAGTTCAGTCGCCTTGCGGGCAGTAAAATCGACTCGCGAGATCTTGTGTTGCGGGCCTGCCACACGGCTGGCCACCAGGGTGGCTCCGGCTGAGCTGGCGATACTGCGTGGGTAGTGTCCACCAGGCATCGAAATTGAGGGCTGCTGTTGCAATGTATCGAGCGAGTAGACATAAATCACCTGTGAATTATCGCTACCAATCAGGAGATTGCGGCGATCAAAGCTAACGGCCAGTTGCGTTGGCGTATTGCCAGTGCGGAGTGTTGCGATCTGCTGATAGGATGTGCCATCAAAGACGAGAACGCTGTTGTTGTCTTGACGGATTACAAAGAAGCGATCCCGGGTGGGGTCAGACAGGATGTCGACCAAGGTTCCTGGTACGTTGACACTGGTGCCACGTTGATCGGGTTCTCTTGAATTAATGAGCAAACGGATACTCGAAGAATTGAGGATGGAACCGTCGGAATTGATGTTGATCGTGCGGGCCACTGTGCCACGCGTATTGCTGAAGGTGAGCGGATCGACCGAAATGGTAATGACAGCAGGAGTAACGCCTGAAGTCGGCTCAACTGTAATTCCAGCAGGGATGTTGGTCAGGGCAAAGTCTGTATTCTGGCCGCTGGAGTCGGCGACAACAAACTGTTGCACCGCAACACGTCGATCACAGAAGTTGCCGCGGAAAACGAGGTCAGGAACACTGGATACTACCTTACGCTGTCTGAACAGATCGCCTACCGGCAGTATCATTACGCCGCTTTCGCTGCTGGCATACATGGTGTTGCCGTCGGAGCTCAGAATGGCCTTACCCGACAGATTTTCAGGCAATTTGATACGCTCGCGAACTGTCAGATTATCGACATCGAGAACCTGGAGAAGCTTGGGTTGATCGATGAGGGCAGTACCTCCTCCACCGCCTGTTGCTGGTGTGGTCGGAGTGGCAGGAGTGGCGGCATTCTGCTCGTTCATCTGCGCGTAAATCAGACCGCGCGCGGAATCGATTACGTGTCCGCCAACGTTCAAGATGCCGCTGGCATTGGGAAATTGGCTGACATTAACAAAGTTTTCGTTCAGCATGGCCCAGCCGACAAGAATGTTGGTTCCAGTAGCGTTGGTGCTGAGGGTACGCGGAGCTAGATTGGGAGTGGCAACGCGGCCACCGACAAGCAACAACTGACCTACATCGTACCGATAGACAAGTACGTCGCTGTCATTGGTGCTGGCCTGAAGCACACCGTATATGCGGGTAAAGTCTTTTGTCGACTGGCTGGAGCTTGCTACGACGTTTTGGGGGTAATTGTTAAACGGGACGGGCAACGTCTTAAGAGCCAATTCGCCGATGGTCTGCAGGGTACGTGTTGTACCCGTAACAGGATCAAAAAGCAGGAAGGCATTCGAGGTGGCAACCAAAGCGAGACCGTCAGAGCCGAAGGCGACACTCAATGGAACGGCAGTGAGTGAGAATGTTTGCCTCTGATTGGTTTCAAGGTTAATTAGCGTCAGTGCATTACGCGGCTGATTCGGTGTGGCGAAGTTGCCGTAGTGGGCAATCAAGAGCCAGCGCCTGTCCGGAGACAAAGCGAGCGAGCCCGGCTGTGAGGAAACATTGAAGGAAGTCTGAATGACGCCGGTGGCAGTCGACATCACCTCGATTCGGTTCCCTGTGAAGTTGGCGATGTAAAGCACGCCGCGCCCTTCATCAAGAACCAGGTCAGCAGCCTGACCACCAATTACGATGGGCCGGCCAAAGGTAGCGGCCGAAGCCTGGGCTAAGAGAGCACCAGCGAGCACCACCAGGGTGGCCGTCGCCGTCAAAGTCTCTCTAGTCCACTTAAGAATCTTATTTGCCATTTTCATGCCCATATTGCCTTTCATTACTCAACCCTCCCTCACCAACCCGAGGGGTAAACTGCTTAGAGCAGGCGAGGCGTGCATCCATCTCTCAGCGACTGCACGCCTGCACCGGCCAGACTATTCGTCAACGTTCTTCTTGCGGCGCAAAACAATCAAGCCGATCATGCTGATTGCGAGCACTACGCAAATGATTCGAAACATCGATGCATCCATGTCGAGTTCTCCTTTCTGGTTGCAATTTCATTCAGCGACCCATCGTCATATTTACTTATTCTTTCGGCTGTTCAGCCGTAAAACTTCAGGCCTACACGCTGTTCATCATCGGAATCAATTCGCGCACGATCTTGATGGCAATCGGACCGACAGTAACGATAAAGAGCGATGGCAAAATGCAGAAGAAGATCGGAAATACGAGCTTTACGCCCAATTTGGCTGCTTTTTCTTCTGCGATCTGACGTGCCTGGACACGCATGAAATCGGCATGCGCACGTAAGCTTTGAGCGACACCTGTGCCAAAGCGATCTGCTTGAATCAAAACAGCGACCAGTTTTTTCAAATCATCGACAGAGGTGCGTTCTGATAAATTTCGCAAGGCTTCAACACGTCTTTTGCCGGCCTTGAGTTCGAGATTGACGAGGAGAAATTCTTCACAGATCTCGGGGTGAGCATGCTCAAGTTCCTTTGAGACCTGCAAAATGGCCTGATCGAGCCCAAGACCACTCTCGACACAGACGACCAGAAGGTCGAGTGAGTTTGCCAAGCCGCGCTGAATCTCTTTTTGACGCCGCTTACCCATGATGTTGACGTATTCATTGGGACCGAAAAACCCAGCCGCGACACTAGCGAGAACAGCAACAAATTTATTGCTGGCATCCGCAGATGAACCGGCCACCAGCATACTCATGGCAATTGGAACCACTACGCCAAAGAAGACTTTGGAACCATAAAATATTTTTAGAGTGTTTTGACCACGAAAACCAGCGCGGATGAGGCGCCGGTGCATGAGCGACACATCTTTTGGAGAGGCTGGAAGAACATCGCCGAGCTTCTGAACCAACTCGTGAAAAACGAGACTGGGGTGCTTCGGAGCAATGTCGTTTACTTCCATCGACACCCCCGTTACGCGTTCGATCGCCTCTTTGGGTTGGACCCACATGCGCATACCCACGGTGGAGACGGCAATGGCGACCAGGATGAAAATGGCAAATGCAGCAAGAATCATGATCATAAGAGCACCTATTAAACTTCAATCTTCACAATCTGTTGAATGACCCAGTAACCAAGCAATTGCAAACCTATGCCGGCTGCGATCATCAGGTTGCCGGTTTCGTCGGTAAAGAAGAAGAGGATGTATTCGCGATTGGTGAAAAACATCATGACCGCGACGGCGATGGGGATGCTGCTGAGGGCAGTTCCGGTCATTTTCCCGTGAGCGGAGATGGCGCGAATTTTGCCACGAAGCTTAAATCGCTCTCGAATGATGAAAGCAAGTTTGTCGAGGATCTCGGCCAGGTTGCCGCCCGTGCGTTTTTGCAGGATGACGGCCGAAACAAAAAATTGAACGTCAAGAAGAGGCACCCGCTTCGAGAGTTTCTCAAGAGCCACATCCAGAGGCAGGCCCAGATTATGCTCTTCAAACGCACGTTTGAATTCGCCGGCCAAAGGCTCCTGAAATTCACGGTGAATCATCTCAAGGGATACCGAGAAGGCGTGGCCAGCGCGCATGGAACGAGAAACAAACTCGAGTGAATCGGGGAAAAGTTCTTCAAACCGGTGCAGACGTGAACTTCGTTTGCGCCTCACGTGAATCACTGGAAGCAAACCGACAATGGCAGCAGGAATGAGGCCGAGGATTCGATATTTTGGCGGCAGGAAGAAATGCACCATGAGGTAGCCGAGAAGAAAACAGGCCAGACAAGCATGGATCAAACGAGCGACGCGCCATTTCAATCCTGCCTGTTCGAGCATGGTTTGAATCCGTGGCTGCAAGTTATACTTTTTGAGAATCCTGAGGGCGAACTTGCCCGTCTGCAAGTCTTCGGTTGCAATCAGGGCCGGGCCGCGAGACTTGGCCTTGACCTTGACCTTGGGTTCTTTACCGGCCAGACGGGATTTAATCTTGTCGACATCCTTGCTCTTGAGTAGGTTTGTGACCAGATACCAGACCACCATGGAGCCTATCCATATGGCGATCGCGATCATGATGAAAATGCCCATAGTGATCTCTTTTCTAGCCTTGTGAATTAGACTTCTTCGACTTCGTCGAATAGGTCGGGCCGCAGCCTGATGCCGGCTGACAACAACTTTTCGTAGAACTTGGGACGAATGCCGGTAGCGGCAAAGCGACCGAGAACTTTGCCTTCAGGAGACAATCCGCGCTTTTCAAAAACGAAGATGTCCTGAATCGTGATGATTTCGCCTTCCATACCTGTCACTTCAGTAATCGAAGTTACACGGCGGGAGCCATCACTCAATCGAGCGGCCTGAACAAAAAGATTCACGGCGCTCGATATTTGCTGGCGGACGCTTTCCAGTTTCATATTGGAATTAGCCAGACTCACCATGACTTCAAGGCGGGAAACGGCGTCGCGCGGGGTATTGGCGTGGACCGTGGTCAGGCTGCCGTCGTGGCCCGTATTCATGGCCTGCAACATGTCGAGGGCTTCTTCGCCGCGGACTTCGCCGACGACGATACGATCAGGCCGCATACGCAAGCTGTTTATAAGCAATTCGCGTTGGCGGATGGCACCGTGGCCCTCTAGATTGGCGGGACGGGTTTCAAGGCGTGCGACGTGAGGCTGCTTGAGCTGGAGTTCGGCGGCGTCTTCAATCGTGACGATGCGTTCTTTAGGGTTGATAAAGAAGCTGAGAGCATTCAAAAGAGTTGTTTTACCGGCACCGGTACCGCCAGCAATGATGATGTTCAATTTGGCTTTTACGGCCGCTTCGAGCAGTTCCATCATGCCTTTGGTCATCGCCTTTCGGTCTACCAGATCAGGCGGCATCAACTTGTCCGTCGAGAATCGACGAATCGAGAGCAAGGGACCGTCAACCGCAAGCGGAGGAATGATTGCATTGACGCGGCTGCCGTCAAGCAACCGGGCATCGACCATTGGGTTCGATTCATCGATACGGCGTCCAACCTGACTGACGATTTTGTCGATGATGCGCAGCAAGTGCTGGTCGTCACGAAATGTGACGTTTGTCAGCTCAAGCTGGCCTTTACGTTCGACATAGACCTGCTTGTGAGTGTTGACCAGGATATCGGAGATGGTTGCGTCCTGGAGCATCGCTTCGAGGGGGCCCAGACCAAAAACTTCGTCAAGGACTTCATCACAAATCTGTTGTTTTTCAAGGGCGCTGAGAAGCGTCGGCTCAGAATCGATCAATGAAATGAGGGCTTGACGGACTTCGCCGCGCACGCGCTGGTTATCAATCGTAGCGAGGGCTTCGAGATTGATCTTGTCGAGCAACTTACGATGGAGCGTGAATTTCAGCTCCTGGTATTCGGGCTTGAGTTGTACCTTGGGCTTACCGGCGTTTTTGAGCAGCCGTTGTTCCCAACTCAGTTGTGTTTTTGATCCGCTATCAAGGGGACTAATCATGGTTCAAAATCCTTCGTTCATCATTCTCAGGTTTGGGACGCAATCAGGTTTGGGACAGTGCAGGACGGGCGGCCTCAAACAGGCTTGCCGAACGCTTTTTTTCGGCTTCAAAACTGCCGGATATCTTTCTCGAAAGGCCCTCCACGGCTTTGCCCAATTCACAATCCGAGCCGAGGGGCTGCCCGAGTGTGACAACCCGGTGCAGCGAAAAGTAGTCGTTGGGAAACATCGCATCAACGGGAGAGCTGAAAATCTTTTCAAGATCGGCGATACCGATGCCATCGCGTTTATTGACCCGGTTGACAAGTAGCTTGTAACGGTCCTTGGTTAACCCAAGTTGCGTCAGCATGGTGATGGCTTTGCGTGCCAGATGCAGACTAGGCAATTCACCCGTGGAAACCAGGTACATGTAGTCGGCTTCGGTCAGCATCAACAAACTCGACCGGTAGAACACAGCAGGCAGATCGACAACGATCCAGTCGTAAAGCATTCGCGCATATTGCAGCACGGCATGAAGACGGTCGCCTTGGATTTCTGCCGAACCAGGAGCATCGGGTGCAGGCAAGATGTCGATTCCGCCACTATGGGCAATCATGGAGCTCCAAATGGCAGGATTGAGACGATGCGCGTGTTCAATGGCATCAAGCATCGAGTAAGCATGATTGAGCTTTAAATAGAAGCCGATAGTGCCCCCCATCAAGTCGAGGTCCAAGAGCAAAACGCGGCGGCCCGTCATTTTTTTGAGAGTAAAGGCAGTCTGTGCACTGAGCGTTGAGGCACCAGAGCCTGGTTTTGAGCTGGCGAACGCAATCACTTTGCCAAGTTCACGCTCGGCACTGGGCTCTGGGTCTTTGAGACGACGCAGGCGATCAGCAGCTTCCATTTGAGCGCTCTGTTCAAATGGGGCATAGAGAAAGTCGTTGGCGCCGAGCCGGAGGGAACGCAAGAGTGCGTCAGAATCGTTGGTATTGTGAATCCCGATGATGTGCGAAGTGGGCGCAGCGTGAAGCACGGCCTGAATCAGTTCGCAGGCCGCATCAAGATTGCTCGCCAAGTCAATCAGCACAACATCGGGCTGGACCTGGCGGAGTCGAATCTCGAGGGTCTGGCGCGGTGGATAACCTTTCAGATCGGCCATAATCTGGAAAGCCCGCGAATTCTCCACCGAGCGAGTGAAGGCGGCAGCTAACTCGCGATCCTGACAAATCAGAATTGCGGTTAGCTCTACGCCCATCGTTCCAAATGAAGTTGAATTCATCATTTTATGCCTTCTAGCAAAGCCGGAAAGAGAGTACGGCTGACTAGTTTCCGCCTCCTGCGGGGGAAACGACATCAGGGATCGCAGAAAGGGGTTTCGGGCTTTTTGGAGCGTTGGATGTCGGGCGAATTACAAGCGCAGTGGGTGAGCCAGGTATTGCCACAGGGGCGACCGGCGATACGGGTGACTGGGCTGGTGCTGTTGCTATGGCGGCAGAGGGCGGAGTCATCGTCTTCAGAGGAGTTTCTGAGGCTGTAGTTGTAGTTTGATTCGTGACGGCCTGAGCCGCAACAACGGCTTGAGTCGCGTCGCTCTCTATCCCTACATTTGCTGTCGCTACATTGGTCGTCGCTACATTGGTTGACTCAACTGATGCGGAAGTAGCTGGCGTAATGTCAACAGCCTTAGCCGTGGTCTTTCCGTTTTTCCAGAACAGAAATGGATTCCTGGCAGGCGTGGCATCAGCCTTTTGGGGTGACTCAACCGAAGAAGTTTGACGGACAGGGTCAGCAATCTTTTTGGGAGCCTTGAAGGGCTGGAGCCATTCGCGCGGGAATTCAGGAATAGGCAGTTTATCGTCTGGATTGTAAGGCTTGACGATTTCAGGAGTGACAATAATGATCAGTTCGGTCTTGCTCTTGCGCTCGTTGCGGCTCTTGAAAAGTTGACCTAGAATCGGGATATTAGACAAGCCAGGAATTTTTGACATCTGCTCGATAGCACGATCATCCATTAAGCCGGCAATCATGAAACTTTGCCCTTCTTTGAGCTCTACGTTCGTTTCTATCCGGCGGGTAGCCAAAGCTGGAATCGTAAAGCCTGAGAGGGAAACAGCATTGGACAAATCGATGGTGGATACTTCGGGTTTGACGTACATCTTGATGGTGCCATTAGGTGTGATTTGGGGATTGAAATTCAAACGGATTCCATACTCACGAAATTGGACGGTGACAGCACCAGCATTACCGCCACCCTGAAGAATCGGCACTGGAAATTCACCACCCGCGAGGAAACTCGCCTCTTTTCCATTCAGAGTGGTGAGGTTTGGTTCAGCAAGAATTTGCAGCACATCCTGTGCCTGAAGGGCCCGGATGACGGCTCCCAGATTAAGATCAGGACGGAAAGCAAAAATATTGAGCGCGTCGGTGATGTTAAAAATCGCAGGTTGTGCGGCTAAGCCGGCACCTGAGGAGCGAATTACGCTTGGACTGGGCCCCATAAACTGATTCGTACCGACACTACCGATGGTGCCAGTGGCCCCACCGCTAAAAAGATTGACACCAAACTGAGCGCTGGCGCTACGATTGAGCTCGGCAAACTTTACGTGGAGCATGATCTGTTGTTCTACTGGGGCGGCGGCGACTTGAAGATTTGTAACAACGGTCTTGGCAAGCGGGGTTGCAATGGCGACAGCGCGATCAGCAACGTCTTTGCTGGATACCCGGCCAACGAGAGTGATGGAATCGCGGCCACTTTGAACACGGATATCCTCAGTGGGAAAGGTTTCGCTGAGAAGCTTGCGAATCGGATCGATGTTGTGTTCAACGGTAATGTTATACATCGTGCGGGCACCGGTCTTGGCCCAGACAACAACAGTTGCCGCGCCATGGCCTTTGCCGTGAAGGAGGAACTCTTTGGCAGTGGCAGGAACTGCATCAACCACCTCGGGGCTCGATGTCGATATGCGACCGATCTCAACCGGATAGTCGATAACCAGGCTCTTGCCGATGGTCATACTCAAATCGACGACGTTCATCGACTGAGCAGCGAGAGGCATAGGCGTCGGCAAGACGATGAGGCCGGCCAAGGCGAAGGCCAAGAGCTGATTGGGTTTGGCGAAATAAGACATACTTGAGTTCCTCGTTTTCATCAGAGCTTGATTGGGACTGTACGGAGAGACGTTAAGGAATGGCTACAGGAGCGGGAGCGCCAGGGGTAGCAGGTTTCATTCCGACTGTCTCAACACTACGGGTATTGCCCCGGATCACAATGATTTGATCGGGGACCGGCGGCAAAGGCGGAGGAGGCGGTATAGCGGCAACAACGACGGGTGGGGCGACGCGAATACGACGACGGGGAGGTGGGTTACCATCCTCAGACATCGAATCGTTAACGTTGGAAGCTCCCCCGGCTGGGCGAGGACCAGCACCACGTTTTCCGTAAAGCGAGTTCACAGTAACGCCATTGGTCTTTTGAATTTCGTTGTCACTGCCATTGCGAAGGACCAACTGAATACGTCCTTCAGAGCCGGCGAGAATGATCACTTCAGCCTGCTCGGGAGTGACAAGAAGAGTGACAGTGGGGGCATTGATAGCGGCACCTCGCGAATCGGGAGCCATGGTTTGTCCGGCACTGAGCACAGTGATATTTTGAAGAACCGTGGTGGTGAGTGTTTCTTGTCCTGAGGGGGGTTTGCCCGTGACGGTGACGTCCACACGCATGCCTGGGAGCACAAAGCCGGCAACGCCAACGACATCGTTAACGCGCACGGTTACTGCACGCATACCAACCGGAATGATCGGGGCAAGACCTGCGCCCGATCCACGTGGGGCCAAGCGCCCTTCAATGACGGCTTCTTCAGCCAGGATATTGGAGACAACGGGGCGGTCGAGAACTTCTTCGACCTTCATAAATCCGCTCTTTGGGAAGGCGGCGATGGGAACTTTGCTGACAGTCACATCGCCTGGCTTGATGGTGGAACCAACGTTGAGAGGCTTGGCGGCCACGACCAGATCTTTCATTTCTACCTGCTCAGAGCGAGCCGGACCGGAGCTGGAACGCGCCGACATCTGGTAGAACACGCTTGAGATCACAAGCGCAAACAATAGGCTGACACCTAAAACTGTAAGAAATCTGCGGTCCATATATTACTCAAACCCCTTTCGGAATCAACGCAAGCCAGCTTCCGAGAGTGATTGCTGGGGCGTACGGGATATAACTTTCGTCTTGTTGCGGGGTTGGCTCGAGGCCAGCCCCAGTCTGCGCATCAGTCTGCGCATCAATATGCTTATCGGTTGTCTTGCGGTAACGTCGCCAAAAGCGGACCACTTCTCTTGAAATCAAAACGAGCATGGCGATCAATCCACCGATACCCGCCGTCATGAGGGCCGCTTCGAGCAGGCGTGAAGGGCCAAGAAGGGCACCAAAACCGGCCATAAGCTTCACATCGCCTCCGCCCATACCGCCGAGGAGGTAGAAGACGAGAAAGACGCTGAACCCACAAATTGCACCGAGAAACCATTGCCCCAAGCCGTGCCATCCGCCGTTGAGAGTCTGTACAACGAGGGCACCGACCAAGGCGGTTGCAGGAATCCAGTTCGAGATATTACGGCGCCAAAGATCTTCGCCGGAAGCGGCGAGGCCGATGCTGAGCGCGACTGCTGTCTCAAGAGTCATGAGTGGTTCTCCTTTATTCATTCGGACGATAGAGCTGTTTTCATTAGTCTGGGAGGGTAAAAAAGCTGCGTGGGAGCCGATCGTACGCCGAGTTGGGGCTTATGGGTGAACGTAAGGCTAAATGGAACAAAACTAATAAGTTGACAGTGAGAATGGTGAGCGGGCAAGGGGGACAGGTTGGCGTTGAGCATAAGAACGATGCCACAGATTTCGTAAATTAGTAAGTTCCCATCCACGAATACTTTGGTTTAGGCCAACGGTGATAGGAGGGATATTCAGGCCGTTGATCTAAGGTAAAAACTCTATGACCCCGTAGGCTAAGCCTTATCAAGGAGCGCTCAGAGTGGAAACCCCGATTCGGGGAAGGAGTAAAGACCAAGCGGAGAGCCGTGAACTGAAGCAACTTCCCGGATCGAAACTTCGGCCGCTGAAAAGCATCGATAGACAGAGGAATTGAGTTCACTGCGTTGGGGAGGATTCGGGAAGGAAAGATCACAGGAAATTTGGATGGCGAAAGAACAGCGAACGCTAACAAACCGCGAGGCCGTTTGGTCTAAAACCTGTGACTGGGGTAAGAGCATGGATGTGGATTGAGGGGGCTGGCACTCGGCGTCGAGAAGCTAGATTAGGAGGGTCGAGAAGGGCACAGTAGGGACGCATGGACGAATCAGGTGGGACAA
>Ga0105046_10004968_pt1 | contig 21127 bp, 18 predicted proteins | sample MAT03_FD_78385 | JGI IMG/M metagenome (GOLD analysis project Ga0105046, IMG submission 78385) | Freshwater microbial communities from Lake Fryxell liftoff mats and glacier meltwater in Antarctica - MAT-03 (megahit assembly) | ecosystem: Environmental > Aquatic > Freshwater > Ice > Liftoff...
CGCGGGCGACATGTTGATTCAGACAGTTATTGAGGTACCGAAGAAGCTTTCAGAAGAACAAGAAAAGCTCTTGCGAAAGCTTGCCGAGCTTGATCATGAATCGGTGCTGCCGGCACACAAATCGTTTTTTGACAAATTGAAAACCTTTTTCGATCCTGAAGCACAAACGCCAAGTTAACTACGTCCGATGGCCCCTGGGATTGTCAATTGCAGGGTGACGGACGCGACAGACCCTCAGCTTGAGTTGAAAGAACGATGAACACTGAACCCAACACAAACGAAGAAATTCTGGACTCCCATTCTGCCATCGACGAAGTGATCGCGGAGCAAGTGCACGAAGAAACGCGTGACGAAGAGATGGAACGTCTTCGAGGCGAAGTCGAAGACGCGAACACACGTGTTTTGATGGCCCAAGCGGACCTTGAAAACTTCCGCAAACGAATGAGACGCGATGTTGAAGACCAAATCCGTTTCGCGTCCATCCCGGTCGTTTCCGATTTGTTGCAAGTTCGCGATAACCTAGTCCGTGCAATTGAAGCGGCTGCGACGTCGGACAGTCAAAGAACATCTACAGATGGACTCCGAGATGGCGTCAAAATGTTGGTCAAGCAATTCGACGATATGCTTGGTAAGCATGGCATGACACCGATCGCTTCTGTCGGCCAAGCATTTGACCCAAACTTTCATCAGGCAATTTCGCAAATGCCAAGTGCCGATTTTCCTTCCGGCATCATCGCCCATGAAGCGGTCACGGGTTTCCAGATGCATGGTCGCGTAGTTCGTCCCAGCCAAGTGGTCGTCAGTACCGGCCCTGCGCAGTAAAGATAAACATACTGCCTAAACACTTACAACTTATCGAACCTGAGAGCCTTGCAACATGCCAACCTATGATTACGAATGCGATGCGTGCGGACATAAGTTCGAACTATTCCAAGGCATCAATGACGAGGTTCAAACAAAATGCCCCGAGTGCAAGAAGAAAAAGCTGAGGCGTTTATTCGGAACCGGTGGTGCCATCGTATTTAAGGGCTCGGGCTTCTATCAGACCGACTATCGAAGCGAAAGCTACAAAAAAGGAGCGAAGGCTGAGAAGTCGTCCAGTGAATCTAAGCCCGCCGAAAGCAAGGGTTCCGAAGGCTCAAAGTCAACGGAAAGCTCAAAGCCTGCGAAATCCGAAGCTAAGTCAAAACCGAAATCGGATAGCTGATTGCTGGTCTTTGTTTGACGTAGAAACGCGTTAACCGGAAAGTCCTTCGCGCTCAATCGAGTTTTAAGCTTCCGTTTGAAATTAGCCTTAGCCATTGAGAAGGCATCGACGATGAACGTCTGGTAAGCGATCTGCGGGGCAGCAAAGGTCGCTTAATTCTCTCGCGGGACAAACGTTGTGTCTGAGTCATCTCTCGTAGCCGGCTTGACTGACCCCTCATCGTTTTGGGCGATGACGGTCAATCATCACCCGTACATACCCAATGACAAACTTCCCGCCGCGCCTTCAAACGCGGTCGAAGCGGCGTCGTTGAATGTCGATCGTCTTTCTTCGGCACTGATTCAGAAGTTTGAAGAGCTGACGATGATCCATCAGTTCATCGATCAATTGAGAATCGACTCAGATCGCGAAACAATTTGCCGTGATTTGATGGAACCGCTTTCGCATTGTGTTCATGCAGAAACGCTCGCGATCGAGCTGTTCCAAGATGACGAGGCTTGCATAGAACCAACGTTCTTTTCGGTAGGAATACCTCAATCGCCCCAACGATTAAAGAAGATTGCGGATGCTGCAGCCCTGATCGTGGGCGACTCGTTGGGCGTTCTTAATCACGTTTTTTTGGCTGGCGACGATGCATGTCGGGTAATCCTTGTCCCGATCAGAAGAAGTGATTTTTTCGCGGGACGGATCGTTGCGTTAGGCCACAAGGAAGGCATGGAATTCGGGTCGGTCGAGGCCGACTTGATTCGATCGATGGCAATGATGTTGGCCGTTCACCTGGCTAACCAGAGGCAATTCCGTCAGATTCAGAATACCCTCGACGGGACGCTGACGGCTTTGGTTTCCGCGCTCGAGGCCAAGGATCATTATACCTGCGGCCACAGCACCAGAGTTGCAGAGCTTTCCCTTGCACTTGCTCTCGACCTGCAGATGAACAACGGTGAATGTGAGATTATCAAGAAGTCAGCGATGCTTCATGACATCGGTAAGATCGGCATTGATGATTCACTTTTGCGAAAAACCGGACAGTTGACATCAGCCGAGTTTGATCAGATCAAGCAGCATCCTGTAATCGGCTATGAAATATTGAAGGCGATCAAGCCGTTCAAACCGCTACTTCCAGGAGTTCTGCACCATCATGAATCGTGGAATGGCACCGGCTATCCCCACGGCCTAGTCGGAGATCAAATTCCGCGCATGGCTCAAATCATTGCCGTCGCTGACTCGTTTGATGCGATGACAAGCGATCGGCCTTATCGACCTGGAATGGAACTGGGGCGAGTGCGACAGATCTTTCAAGATGGCGCTAGCATACAATGGGCGCCCGATGTCGCGTCGCTCCTCGTTTCTCAAATTGATAGGATGTTCGAGATGGTAAATCGTGATCGTACATTGGCCCCCATTTGACTAAGGCAGTACTGACTTTTGCCTTACTTGATCGCGACTGATGAAGCTGGCTACGGCCCCAAACTGGGCCCCCTTGTGATCGTCGCGACGGCTTGGACTTACACTGCCGGCTCTTTGCCTAAAGAGCCGTTCCTAAGCCTGTCAGAGCCCTTCGAGGATTCACGTTGTGGAACGCTGCACATTGATGATTCGAAGCGAGTGTTTCGGCGCAAGTTAGATTGCCCGCCTGGAAGGCTTCCCATTCTTGACGAGATATGCCGCGGTGCATCAAGGTGGGCGTTGATTCCAGATCCGCTCGATCAGTTTTTCGAGTGGCTTCAGGCGGTTGCGAAGAGTGATTGTAAAGCCATTGAGGAAGATCCCTGTTTAACCGATTTTTCGAAGCACGCCACGGTAACGCCGACCGAAGATAACGTAGCAGCAGACCGCGAGTTGATCGCGCACTGGTCGACTACCGGTGCATCGCTAAAAGCGATTCAAGCCCGACTCATCACGCCAGCGATCTTTAATTCGATTGTCGATGCAGGCATGAATAAGGCAGATCTTCTGACCGAGTTGACATGTCAACTCGCCTTTGACCTCATTCGAACCAAGGCAAGCACCGAGACAAGTGTGATCGTCAAGAGCGATCGACATGGAGGCCGAGCGTTCTACGGAGCCGCGTTACAGCATGTCTGTGAAAGTACGAACCTCCGCGTTGTGAAAGAAGGTAAACCGATCAGTCAATACGAACTTACTCGAACCACCGAATCCGGTATCGATCAGACCATTGATTGGTCCTTTACGATCGGAGGTGATTCGTTTGCGCCCGTTGCGCTGTCGTCGATTATCGCAAAATGGCTTCGCGAACGTGCTATGGCATCGCTCAATCGATACTTCGTCGAGCGAATGCCCATTGGGAAAACGCTCTTACCGACCGCAGGATATCCCACCGATGCGGATCGATTCTTGCAGGACATCACTCGCGCGGGACTTCGTGCCTCGATCCCCGATTCGGTACTTATTCGCAAGCGATGATTTCCGACACTCTAGGACTTTGCGGCCCACACAGCGGCCGCGGCGAGTCGAATTTCGGACAACGTGACGTTGCACTTCGCGGCCAAGTCGCGAGCATCTTCGTACTCAACTGTCATTCGTGTTTGTCCTGACCGAAGCTGGACCACCTTTGCAGACACCGGACCGAACGATGTTTCAATCGTTACTTGTTGGCGTAAAAGCTTGTCACGATCGACTCGATAACGACGCACGCCGATCGTTGAAGACTGCATAAACAAGATTTCTTCCATTTCGCCAACGCGAGAGGGCGAGCAGATCACAGTAAGCATTACCCCGCTACGACCTTTTTTCATCAGGCAAGGGGTTTGATAAACATCGATCGCACCGGCATCAAATAACTTCCTTGAACAGTCCGCCAAATCTTCTGCCGTCGAATCGTCAATGTTGGTTTCCAAGACGATGGCCTGGTCATGTTCCAGTGGAATCGCGTGCCTCTCACCAAGCCCAATCCATCCATCAGACTCGCCAGTCGCAATTCGAAGGATGTTGGCTTGGCCTGGTAAATCATAGGTTCCTGCACCATATCCGATTCCTTGTAGCGTCATTGAAGGCATTGGGCCGAAACTTTTTGCCATTGCCTTCAAGATGGCGGCGCCAGTCGGTGTCGTCAGCTCCCGCTCGATCGAACTGCTGACAATGGGAATCCCGCACAGCAGCTCAGCGGTCGCGGGTGCCGGAATCGAGACCATGCCATGGGCGATTTGGATCGAGCCGCAGCCAGTCGGTACAGGGGAGGACACGAAATGTTCGATTCCCAACTGATGGAAACCAATCGCGGCTCCGACGATGTCTACAATCGAGTCGATCGCGCCGACCTCGTGAAAGTGAACTTTCTGGATCGTTGTATTGTGCATTTTTGCCTCCGCTTCACCGATCAATTTGAAGATCCGTTTGGCGAGTTGCTTGGCTTCAGGAGCAATCTCATCTCCGAGGTCAATCATCGCTTCGATATGGTGAAGATGGCGATGCGCATGCTCGGGGGGGTGCTCAATTTTGACATGAACCGCACGAAACCCTGCTTTTTTGATAACTTGGGAGACAATTCGTACGTGTTCTAACCCCATGGACCGAATTCCGGCTTGAATCGCATCAGGCTCAACCCCCAAATCGATCAAGGCGCCCAGCGTCATGTCGCCGCTGATCCCGCTGAAGCAGTCAAAATATGCGATTTTCACGTCCAAAACCCGCTTTTGTAAACTTGAAACTGGAGTTGCGAAACTTACGGATGCCGTTAGAATCTCGGGTCCGCTTGCGGAGAGGGCTTGGTTGTCATCTCGTTCCGCTAACCGTCCGTAAAAACAGCAAACCCGCAAACGTGAGATTTTAGCGATGAAAGTTGTAAGCAGTATCGGGGCATTGAAATACCGTCACCCAGATTGCCAAGTCGTTCGACGACGTGGACGAACTTACGTGATTTGCAAGAGCAACCCAAAGTTCAAGGTCCGCCAAGGAAACGCGAAGACGAAAAAACGTCGTCGATAGGCTGAAGTCATTCGGGAAACCGCTTTTAAGGCTTTCTCTCAAAGCAGTTTTTTTCGAAAGTTAAGCTGGCGTTAAAGTTGACCCAATCTCTACTTTTCTTTCATGCGGAATAACTCCGCCAGCCGAAACCACTGATAAGCGGGCAAGTAGTACCGCAGTTCGCGAAACAAAAAGCAGGGTTGAATGGATCAGCCGGCTCGTTTCCGGATCTTCGTCCACTCCGACAATGGATTGCCGTCGTGACATATAACGCTATTCATCGCAACTGGATGTTTCTCCTAGTCGCGTTGATCGCCTCGGGATCGAATCTCGCTCACGCCCAAATCAATTGGCAAACTAATTTGAAGGCAGCTCACGCCCAAGCTCAGGCTGAAGGCAAGCTTCTTCTCATGCATTTTTATGACGATAACTGTGTCTGGTGCGATCGGCTGGAAAAGGGAGCGTTCGCCACGCCTGAGGTTGCCGCCGCCATTTCAAAGAACTTTGTTGGCGTGAAAGTTCACGCAGGAAAAAGCCCAGCGATTGCTTCCACCTTCAAGGTCTCGCGATTCCCTACCGACGTCATCGTGACGACCCAAGGCCAAGCACTTTCGCACAGTGTCAGCCCACAAGATCCTGCTCGGTACATCGCGATGCTCACCCAGTTTGCACCAACATCGCCGCAGACCAATACAATGCTCGCCAACGCCAGGCCTTCAACCCCTGCGGCGCCGACCGCCGAAGCTTCAACTCCCACTTCTATCCCGGCGATGTCAGCAACCTACGCGATTCCGCAGAAGGGCAATGGCACTCCAGCGACCACCGTTTCGAGTCGTGAGATTACCAAGACACCTGCTACTCCAGAGAAAAATCTCGAGTTGGCGATGGATGGCTTCTGTGCCGTGACGGTGATCGAACAAGATCGTTGGGTCGAGGGCGATCCTGAGTTTGGAGTTGTTCACTTGGGACAACTTTATCTTTTCAGTAGCAAGCTGGAGATGGATAAGTTTCTTGCGAATCCAGAACCCTACACACCCATGTTGAACGGTATCGACGTCGTTCGCTTCTTTGAGGAACGCAAGATTGTTCAAGGCAATCGTGAGTGGGGACTCAAAGACCCAGACCATAATCGAATGTTCTTCTTCGCGGATGAGGAGGCACTCAACCACTTCTATCACCAGCACACGCGGTACACCGATGCGGCAATGGCAGTGATGGCAAAAGCTGTTTCTGACGCGAATCCGACGCGATAACGTTCCCGAGAAGAACGTGTCGACCAACTTGCGACATTAGTATTTGTGTTGGTCGACTGGCAAATTGCGATTTGAACCGCTTGTTCCGGCTTGTGGCGCAGCGAAGGCAGGCCGAAGATCCTTCAAGATCATGACTCCTGCTACCAAAAGTAGTGATGCTACCAGGGCCAGGAAAATTCGAACGCCAGGCTCGCCGAATCGATTGCCAACGCTCTTCACAGCTCGCAACATTTGCAACCGATGAATCGGACCCAACGCCGAGAAGCCAATCGCGAATGCCATAAAGATGGCAAGTGATCCTACAAATGTACTGGGTTGGATCATGATCTTGTCTCCGTGCTTAGCTTTCGCTTCGTCTCATGCGACGGCGGATCGCACGAATTTGCATCCTCGCAGACTCCAGGTCCGGGCAGATCTCTAATGCTCGTTCCAAAGCATGGATCGCAGCCGGGTAGTCTCCTTCGGCCAACTTGCAACGAGCCAGACCTTGCCATGCCGGGTAATGATAACGGCAATGCCATAAACAACTTAAAAAAGCAGCCTCTGCCGCATCATTGTCATCAAGGCCCTGCCAACAAACCGCAAGTTGATGAAAGGCTTCGGCGTAAGTTGGGGCCTGGTCCGCAAGGATCATCGTCGGTGCAAGCGCCGCGGCGTGTTCACCGCCATCATTGAGGTGCATCACTTGCAAGAGCTGCTGGTGATGGGTTGGCGCTGCATCACGAATCAACAACGCTCGAAATGAGTCGTCCGCCGTCAAACGTACGCCGCGATCAGGATCCGCTAAAGCTCGGCCGAGATAGTCGATCGCGATGTGATCTCCCAACATGCCAAGTGCCATCGATGCGGCGCGACGCATTTCGATATCGCCACGAAACAAGATGGTAAGCAGCGTTGAAGTCGAGTAATATCGATTAACGTCGCCAGCGTACTGTGGCGCGTCGGCGTTGCTCAGATAGCGGCGGTAGGCAGCTACAAGGCGTGTGGAGCGTACTAGGGGTGTCATCACGATGTCATCGTCCGTCGGTATCAGAAATCAAGGAGTTGACCACCGTGCCATCTCGGGTGCATCCTATGCATCCGACCGCAAGCGGCAACTGCCGCGCCAGCGAGAAATTAGAATCTGGCACCCTAATTTCATCAACACAGGTAAAAACATCGATACGGGCAAGATGTCGCACCGACCTTTGGAATCGAGTCTACTTGGGTACAAAAGCGGTAGCAAATATGAAATGACATCTTTTTTCCCCCTCATATTAGCTATTTGCGTACCGGTTTTTGCGTTCTTCGACGTTCACGCGAGAGCAGAAACAAATTCGGCTGCCGCCAAGTTGGTACTCAAGCCGGAACTGGCTTCTCGCCTCACCGTCGAATTTCGTTCTGCGGTCACCGACCGACCGCTCCGAGATGCGCTCGATTCGATCGCCTCGGCCGCAAAGGTCAATCTTTGGCTCGATCGGCGAACGGATCCAACGGTTCTGATTAGCTCTGCGACGCAAGCAAGAACCCCGTTCCAAGCGATCTCGTCTGTCGCCCAAGCGGCCGGCCTGCGTGCGATTGCAATCGACAACGTCGTTGTTATTGGAAGAGAGCAATGGGTCGAAACCGTCCTGGGCGAACTGTTATCTCACTCTTTTAACAGCCCGCTCAAGACCGTGTCATGGCCCCCGCTAACGACTCCAACCGTTGCGGTCGCGTCCATCGAGCCTTTGACAAAGGGCTCGCTTCCTCACGACCTTTGGCCAGCGGTGCGATGGACAGAAATGCAACCAGAGGTCGGGCACGTGTTGATCGCAGCCCAGTTCGATTTATTGCCCGATCGTATCGGTTTGGGCTCTTACCAAAAAATTGCCCCCAGAAGCCGAGTCTTCGCGCTCTACCCGCAGGGGTCGCACATGCCAGCAGTACGTGCCGCGGTAACGGCCGAGGATAAGGCCGCTAAGTTCAAAGAGATCGACTCTCGGGTCCTCGTCAACGCGACTCCGAAAGCTCATGTTGCTGCGATCAATCGATGGCTAGCCGCACCACCAGTTGCCCCAGTGAAACTACTTGATATTGACGAAGTCCGATTCACTTTGCGACTGGAGAACGCAGTTGCAGAGCAAGTCTTTCGGCAATTCGCCGCTGCTGCGGGGCGCACGATCGTGTTTTCCCCACAGGCGGCTGAGTCTTGCAAGAAAACCGTGTCACTGACGGCGAATGATGAAACGCTGCGAGACCTGTCTCAGCGAGTCGCAGATGCGGCGAAGGTCAAACTCACTTGGACTGCGAATCAACTCGATGTCATGGTGGAATGACGGTCACGCAGCAAAGATCAATTCGATTATTGCTTTGTCACGGTTTAATTTCAGGCTAGCCGATCTCGCCAGAGATTGGATCGGCTAGGCGTTAAACCTCCAAAGTCTGGCGACTTCGGCTACGGCCAACTCTTAATTTCAATCTCGACGGTTCTGCAACCTCAGGCTCAAGACTGATGCAACTGATAGGTCTTGTAGCCGCCGCTGAGGTTGGATGCTTCGAAACCTGACTGTCGTAGGATCCGAGTTGCGAGATATCCGCGCTGGCCGACCTGGCAGTAAGTTGTGATTTTTTTGCCGTCTGGCAATTCGTTCAATCGTGAACGAAGCTCGTCAACAGGAAGATTCACCGCTCCAGAGATATGCCCCTTCGCAAACTCCTCTGGGGTTCGAACGTCGAGGAGGTAATAATTTTCTGGATCGAGGTCCTCGACATCAAGCTGGGGATGTTCGCCACGCATCAAGCCACAGGCTACGAAGCCGAGCATGTTCACGGGGTCTTTCGCAGATCCATACTGCGGTGCGTAGCAAAGCTCCATCTCTTCAAGGTCAAAGACAGTCATTCCTGCCTGGATCGCAACCGCAAGGATATCGATTCTCTTATCGACACCGTCACCGCCCACTCCTTGCGCACCAAGAATTGTACCGGTGTTCGGATCGAACATCATCTTCAGGGTCATTGCCTCCGCGCCGGGATAGTAACCCGCGTGATTGGCGGGATGAACATAAACCTTGCGATAGGCACGGTCGTTTCGTTTGAGAGATTTTTCAGAAGCCCCTGTCGTTGCGGCCGTGACACCGAGAACACCAACAATCGCGGTTCCCTGTGTTCCCCGATAACGACTTGATCCGCCGAGGACGTTATCCGCCGCAATTCGGCCTTGACGGTTTGCAGGACCGGCCAGCGGAACGACCGTCTCGTTGCCAATGACAAAATCCTTGACTTCGATCGCATCACCCACCGCATAAATGTCGGGATCGCTTGTTCGAAGCGAATCATCGACCCAGATGCCTCCACGAACGCCAATCTTTAAACCCGCATCGACGGCTAGTTTCGTCTCGGGCTTGACTCCGACTCCGACAATCAGCATCGCGGTCTGGATAACAAGTCCAGATTCAAAGTGCAACGCAAGCCCCTCTTCACTCGGTTTGATTGAAGCAAGGTTTTGATTGAATTGCAAATCAACACCGTGAGCGACCAGCGCCTGAAAGATCGGCTGGGTCATCTCTCGATCAAACGGTCCAAGAACTTGTGCGTTTCGCTCGACCATCGTGGTTGCGATGCCGAGTTTGACAAAATTTTCAACCATTTCCAAACCGATAAATCCACCGCCAAGCACGACTGCGTGTTTGATGCCGGAACTAACTTGGCTCTTGATTTGATCGACATCTTGCAGGTTGCGAAGCGTATGGATCCCGGGTAGATCAATGCCCGAAATGGCAGGTCGGATCGGCGCTGCGCCAGGAGCAAGAATCAGCTTGTCGTAGCTTTCGTCGTAGGTCCGCCCTGATGTAAGCTCCTTGATCCGAACCATCTTCTGATCTCGGTCGATCGACTCAACGAAGGACAGCGTACGAACGTCAAGTCGAAAGCGCGTCCGAAGACGCTCGGGAGTTGTGACGAGCAACTTGTCTCGAGATTGAATCTCTCCGCCGATATAATAGGGGAGGCCGCAATTCGCGAATGAGACTTCAGGCCCTCGCTCAAGCAACAGGATCTCAGCGCTTTCGGAAAGTCGCCTGGCGCGCGCTGCTGCCGATGCTCCTCCGGCGACGCCGCCGACAATCACGATCTTCATCTTACGTCCTTCCATTTCGCCGATGGTCGGCAACGACTCAGTACGCGGCGAGATTAACTTCCTTGCCGGAGCGTGTCGACAGGTCGAGTCCTATTGTTGAATTGCGAGCGTCACTTGCTAGAGATGTTTCAAACGGCTCGCCGACGGACCACGATGTCCTTGATCCGGCAAACCCTGATGAGGCAAACCATGACGAAGCGTTGAAAACATCCGATGATGGACGCCGGCTCGGCTTAGGAGAATGCGGCGTTTCTGCTAAAACACTTACCTATTCTATCCCAGCGCACCGAGCCTGTGAGCGCGATACATTTTCAGGAGCGACTCGTTTTGGCGAAGACCAACAAAAATAAACGTCAGTCTCGAAAACAGACGCATTCGGGCGTTTTTCGCCCGTTCAAACGCCGAAGCGAAGTTGGCGATTTGCCCGGCAGTATCGTTTCTACCGGAGAATCATGTCCGACGATTGTCAACTATTTCGCATTTGATCAAGTCGGATTTGACGAGCGAACGGGCTTGGATCTGAAGTCGCTTCAACCGCTCGTCGGCAAACCGGGGGCAGACAAACCGGGGCAGGTGGTTTGGCTAGACGTGGTTGGCCTTGGTGACGTCGCGACGATCGAGTTTATTGGCAAGCGATACGGGCTTCATCCCTTGTTGCTTGAAGATATCGTTCACACCCATCAGCGCCCAAAAGTCGAAATGCATGAGGGCCAAGTTGCACTCATGATGCGAGTTATCGAATCAACCTGCCCGATCATTTGGGAACAAGTATGTTTCCTGTTGTGTGGTTCAACCGTGATTACCTTCCAAGAACGACCCGGTGATGCTTTCGAGCCCGTCCGGCGTCGTATTCGGCAACGCCTGGGTACGATCTGTTCGCTGGAGGCGGACTACACGATGTATGCGTTGATCGACGCGTCTATCGATGGGTTCTTTCCGATCTTAGAGGAGTACGGAAAAACATTGGAAGAGCTCGAAGAGGCGATCGATCTTGGCATCAACCTTGACGCTCAAGATGGTGTTCATTCGATTCGCAGTGAAATGGCACAACTGCGCAAAGTAAGCTGGGCTCATCGCGAGGCTATCTTGCGGCTGATCAATGACGCGGAGAATCTTTTCAAACCTTCGACGATGCCGTTTCTCCGTGACTGCCTCGATCACACCGGGCAAGTGCTTGACGTGGCCGAAACGTTTCGAGACGTCGCCAGTGATATTCGAGATCTCTACTTCACCAAGCTAAGCCAACGGACGAACGAAGTGATGAAACTGCTGACCATCATTTCAACGATCTTCATGCCACTTTCGTTCATTGCCGGAGTCTATGGGATGAATTTCAATTCAGAGGCCAGTCCCTACAACATGCCGGAAACCCAGTGGCGTTTCGGCTATCCAGTCGTCATCGTGATGATGGCAAGCATTGCCTCCCTGATGATGGGGTACTTTTATCGCAAGGGTTGGATTTTTAGTCGTTAGTTCAGAGCGATCAAAGCATGCACCTTTATTACAGCGATCATTTCGAGCTTCCACTTCCAGCGGGGCACCGTTTCCCAATGGACAAGTATCGAAGGTTACGACAGCGGATTGCTACGAGCGACGATCATCAGAACGATCCGCTTCTCATCCCGCCTGCTGCAACGAATGAGCAATTGGCCCGATGTCACGACGCGGATTACATCTCGCGCGTAGAAAACGGCACACTTAGCGCTGCCGAGATTCGTCGCATCGGATTTCCGTGGTCACCGAAGATGGTCGAACGCTCTCGACGCAGCTCAGGTGCGACAATCGCAGCAGGTCGAGCTGCGCTTCGTGATGGATACGCAGCAAACCTTGCCGGTGGGACGCATCACGCGATGCGAAATTGCGGTGAAGGATATTGCATTTTCAACGATTCGGCCGTGGCCATTCGTGCGCTTCAGGCGGAAGGCTTGATCGACCGCGCTTGCGTGATTGACTTGGATGTTCATCAAGGCAACGGCACCGCGTCGATTTTCGCCGGGGACGACACCGCATTTACGTTTTCAATGCACGGCGCGAAAAATTTTCCGTTGCGAAAGTTTCCTAGTGACCTGGATATCGAACTGCCTGACGAAACAGGCGATAGAGCGTATCTAGCTGCGCTTCGGTCTGGGCTGGACCAAATGTTTTTGTCAGGGCCGTTTGATCTTGCGATCTACCTCGCGGGAGCTGATCCTTACGAAGGAGATCGACTTGGGCGGCTGGCGTTAACGATGTCGGGCTTGCTCACTCGAGACGAAATGGTTTTAGACCGCTGCAAAGCCGAACGAGTCCCCATTGCCATTGCGATGGCCGGTGGATACGCGGTGGATATCGACGCCATCGTGAGTATCCATGCGGCAACGATCAGAGCCGCGTCGTTGCGCTGCCAAAAATCGAGCGTCTCCTAGCGACGAGCATCGGACCTACTGTTTCAGCAAACGCAAAATCAAATGATCGTCAAGGCTCTTGGCGATCCGATAAACTCCCTCAAAAAAATGGTCGTGAGTGCTTTCATTGGGGATCGATATCACGACCGCTTTCGCCGCGACGCCTGCGGCGGAGCCGTTTCCACTGTCTTCGAGAACAAGCATTTTTGAAGGTTCGATACCGAGTTTTTTGGCGGCACTTTCGTACATTTCAGGATGAGGTTTGCCATGAGTCACGTCATCTCCCGTCAATAAGAAATGCAGTTCACCGTACCAAGGCATCACACCCAGAATTCGTTCTGCGAATTTCCGTTGGCTACTCGTCGCGACTCCGAATGGCAATCCGCTTGCTCTTAGCGCTTCGATCAATGAATCGAGGCCGGGCATCGGAGGGACACCGGATTGAAGCAGTTCCGAGTAGATCGCGTCGGACTCCGCAAGCAACGATTCCGCCGAATCCGACAGACCGTGATGATCCACCATTTGCTGAAGCGCAGCCGCTCCCACCCGTCCCATCATACGCTGTTGCAAGATTCGGCTAAACTGATGCCCTCGACGTCCCAGCACGGTTTCGCCTACCTGCCAATACAATGTTTCCGTATCGAATAGCAGCCCATCCATATCCAACGCGATGCCTTCAATTTTCGGTAGCGGATCGTGCTCTCGGTCATCTGGCTCATGCATTCAAAGCAACTCGTTCGTAACAGGTGTTGGTTTCATTGTTATCGCAATCAATCATCGGAGCGGGACGGCAGCTAACGCGAATGGCAAGCACGACGGAGTGCATCCCGGACGCCGCGGCCCACTGGGCAATCGAATCGTACATTCCGATTCAAAACGTCGACCTGGTCGAGGCCTTGCTCGCCCGTGAAGACGATGATCGACAAGGCACGAACAACGTCGACGCAAAGCCGCGGATTCGACAAGTCTTTACGTCGATGTATGACCTATTGCACCAGCGCGGACGTGCTTTGCATACCGGGTTTGCAAGCCGATATGCCGAAATTGACCCTGATCGCGATACGCGTGCGATCGAGCTTGCCAACCACCCGAGTCAACCGCTCGCAGACGCTAGCCGAATCGCAGAGCTCAGCCGGCAAGTTTTGGTTGACGCCGGATTCAGCGAGGTAGAACAATCCGAACTTGTCAACGCGGTTTTGCATGCGAGCGAGTGGGGCGTACCGCTGCACGTTGATTTTGAGGTCTTTGATCTTTTGCTGGTCTATGCACGTGGGGACATCATCGGAAAGCGGTTGAAGCGTCGCTGGCGAAAATGGTTTCAATTCACGCAGGTAGACGTACCGATCTACCAGCGAGTTGTCGTGATATTCAAACTCCGCTCGGGGTCGATCACCGAAGATCAGCTCGAGCCCGAGATGTTGCACTTGAGGATGTTCAAGAACGTTCCCAAGATAGACATCGATATGCTTCTTCCCGGAACGCGAGTTCGCATTTCATGGTTCGATCGTACGCGTTCCGTAGTTCCATCCCTGGGTGGGATTGGCATCCAAATCTATAAGATCGTTCGTTTGGCACTGTTTGTTGCCGTGATCACTTATAGCATTGCGGCGATGATAATCGGATTGACCATTGCGATCATCGGCTATGTTGTTCGTAGCGTGATGACTTATCTGCAAACCCGTAATCGCTACATGTTGAATTTAACACGAAGTCTTTACTACCAGAAGTTGGACACCAATGCGGGGGTTGCGTACCGGCTTCTGAATGAAGCGGAATCACAACGTCACCGAGAAGTTCTCTTGGCCTATTACGCGTTATTGACCTCCAGCGCGCCCCTCAGTCTTCGTAAACTTCGCCGACGGGTTCAGCGTATGCTTCGCGAGATCGCCGGAATCGAAGTCGACTATCGTGCTGCCGACGCGGTAAAGACGCTCGAAACATGGCGTCTGATTCGTCGCGACTCAGAGGGGCGTTTGAGCACTTTGTTACCTGATGAAGCGATGCAGCGAATCGATGCTTGCTGGGACGAAGTGATTAACTCTTAGCAACAACGTTGGGTGCAATCGGTGTCGCCTCAAGCACATTGATGACGTGACCGATCGCGCTTGCCATCAGTATTGTACTGGCGCTTGCCATCGTCGTTCCGGCCGCGGCTACTTGTTCTGGCGTCAACGGCAAATGCAGGAACAACGACTTGGTCGGCAAACTGTACTCGGCCGAAAGGTGCTGACTGAGGTAGAGAACCGCATTGCAAAGATACGTCCCCGCATGGTTGGATACTTCGGCTGGAATGCGTTTGCTAAGCAAGCTATCTCGAAGATGATTCACCGGCAGTGACGTAACATAAGCCGCCGGCGCATCATCGATCAACGGATTCCCATCGGTGCGAAGATTGAGCCCGGTCGACTCAATCTTGATCACGGATGAGCCCGGTGATTGGCCGAGATGAATCGCATAGTCGTAGCCATCATGCAGGTCTTTACGTAACCGGTCACTTGCCGACTGAAGATGAACGGGGTACCGGCGAGTGATGACCTGAGAGCGAGACTCAAACCAACGCGTTAAGTCGACCAGAGCAAGCCAACTGCTGTTTTCCGTCCACCGGTCATAGGGCTCAAATGCGGTTACTAAAATTCGCGTCATCTAAGCAAAAATCTCATTTCGAAGACTCTCCAACAGTCGCACGGCCTGCTCAACTTCACGGAATTGGCGAACCGGATCCTGGGGGATCTCCCGCTCGATCGTAAGTGGCCCTGCGTACCCAATATCGTGGAGTGTTTGCAGGTAGCCTCTCATATCCACATCCCCTTCACCCAGTGGCACTTCGCGGCCCCAGGCCACTCCTGGTTGATCGCTCCAGGTTCCATCTTTGCAGTGAACGCTTCGAACCCATGGCGCCAATTGACGCAAGGCCTCGAGCGGCTTCCCCATGCCATAAAGGATCATGTTTGCGGGATCGAAATTGATTCGAAGATTGTCTCGCTCGCAGTCTTCAATGAATGCAATCAAGTCGTCCGCAGTTTCTTGGCCTGTTTCCAAATGCAAGAACTGATCATTCGCGGCACAGTGGTCGCAAAGCACCCTGGTTACTTCGATGATCGCATCGCGATCTTTGTCACTACGCTCATGCGGGACGACACCGATATGCAAAGCCACCGTATCGCATCCCAAGCCGAGAGCAAAATCGCTGATCTCGAGCATCTCCTTCAACCGTGCCGCGCGGGTTGCCGGTGGAACCAATCCGATCGTTCGCCCGACCGTTGGAATGTCTTCGTAGCTCTCTCCGTCGAAGCCGCCAAAGACAGCCGTCACCATCACATTCATCTCTTGAAGTTGGCCTCGAAGCCGACGGATGGTTTCGGCATTCCGAGAAGAAGGGTGGGGTGCATGAAGCTGGATCGTTGGAACAGAGAGCCGTCGAATGACGTCCCAGGAAACGCCAAGTCCAGCGTCAACAGACGCAAATACACCAATCGGATTCATATGATCTTCGAATAAAACTGCTTGAGGCGGTCGTGAAAATGAACAGATGGCTAATGATAACGAAAAAACCGCACCGCGATTAGGCATGGAATCCTAATCGCGGCGCGGCGGCGAGTTTTACTTGAATAAGAAGAACCTAGCGGGTCGGGTCGAACCCAGTTTGCGCCAATTCTTCCTCTTCTTGAATGATGATTCGAGGCGTCACCATCAACATCAGGCTCGAAGCATCACGCGAAATTGCGACGTTTCGAAATAGCCGACTGATGTAAGGGATCTTGCTGAGAATCGGAACGCCGCGTTCGGCTCGACCTTCAGAAAGCCGTTTGATACCACCCAGGAGGATGGTACCTCCGTCGGGCACGCTGACCGTCGTGCTAACGCTGGTAAACGCGAACTGAGGCAACTGAACGGTGGTTCCTTCGACGACGTCTTCTTCCTCGTCATCTTGAATGGGTTCGCCGGTCGCGGGATCAATTTGTTGACTGGTGGTCGTTCGTCGTCGGCGCCCTTCGAAAGTGAAGGTATCGACCGCGCCAATCTGGCTAAAGAACGGAACCAACGTCAAACGAACGAAGCGTTTATCATCGCTAACAATCGCTTGGACGTTCAATTGAGTGCCTTCGTTTAGCACAACGATTACCGGTTGCTGAGCAACGGCAAAGTCACCGACAACAGGCGTGATGCTAGTGACGAATGGCCGTTGATTGACGTCCGAGATCGTGGCGAGTTGCCCGTCGAACAGTGTCACTTTGGGTGCCTGCAACACGTTGTTACGTGAATCGCCTTGCGCCGCTTGAAGGAAAAAGAAGGCTTCGATGTCACTCAGAATCGCAAAACCAATTCTTGCACCGGCATTCGCGTCGAACCCTGTAATCGTTGGCGTGACACCGTTACTGTTTTGCAACTTAATGTCAAAGTCATTGGTAGGAAGCCCACTGACACCGTCAAAACCAACGGTCACACTCGGTCCGCCGTCTTCCGGTGGAAGCCTGTTTACATTGTCATCCAGTGACGCGGTGAAGTTGACTCCGATCTGCTCAAAAAACTGATCGCTGAGAGTGATGAATCGAACTTCAATCGTGACTTGCAGGTTTTGAAGACGGCGAAGCGATTCAAGCAACTCCGTGATTTGATCATGAACTTCGCTTGTCGTGCTGATGACAAGTGAAAGGTTCTGCGCATATTCACGCATCGTACTAGGGCCGCCAAGAGCTTCCCAAGTGTCCGGTGAAACGGTGGTTTGTATCAAATCGATCAATGACGTGAAGTCAGCGAACGAGGCTCCTCCGCCACCGCCACCACCACCCGGTGGATTGTTCATCCCAAATCCGCCTTGCGAACCCATGTTGGCGTATTGTGCCATCATGTTGGGGTTCATTGCTTGAGCGGCAGCCCCATTGACGTCACGACTTGCGAGGCCCGACATCGAGACCGGCATGATCTGAACATCTGTCTTCTGAGTTGTCATCTGGTGTGCTGCACGAAGCGCACCGGCCAAACCATCCTCGTAACTTGCTGAGAAGTTAGGAATCGGAGTCACCAAATCGGTGACACGATACGTCAACGGATAGACCATGCTACGCTTTGCTTCGATACTGGTAATGTTCAGAACGTCGTTCTCGATCACGTAGGTTAGTTCATACTCGCCAAGAATCAGATTCAAGGCACTTTGAAGTGAGATCGCCTTGGTAAGCTCGAGCGTTACCGGCGAATCGCTAGTCACTCGCATTTCCGCCATCGCCCGTGCGTCCATGACGATCGGAATGTTGGTGACGGCGGACAGGTCTTGAAGAACTTCGGCGATCGGTCGATTCTTGTAGTTGATATCTACCGGTGTCGAAAGTCGCCGCTGGATTTCTTGCTCGGCATCGCTCAGTCGAGTGTTTCTGCCTCTTCCTTCCAAACGTCGTTTGGTGAGGTCAATCCACTGCTTCGCTTCCGGCAATTGATACTCTCGCGTCGGATCCATCGCGATCCCGGCGCGATCGACTTCGAGCAATGCCTTCACCACATTGTCTTCTTTTTCCGCAGCGATGTCTTCATTGATCATTAATCGCGTGCCCATGCGACTGTTCTGGAACATGCTTTTTGCGATCGAAGAATCGGGGCTAAGTTCGCTGACCTTCTTTGCGACAACTTCGGCTTCGGGGTATCGTCGCTCGGACATTAAGTCGTTGTATGTTTCAACAAGGGCGGCGATCTCGTCGTCGACGCGTTTCTTGTTGACGGCATTGCTTGCCAACTCTGCTTCTACTGCCGCGTTCGCAAGGTCCAGATCAATGTCGCCTCGATTCGCCTCGACGTAGCCCTTTTGATTGCTGATCGCGCGGTCAACCATCGTCAGCATACTGCTCGTTGCAGCCGTATCGAGCTTCGATTCAGTGACCTTACGACGAAGTTTCTCAAGACGATCGAGTGCCTCCATCGGCTTGGTCGATTGGATCGAATTCACGTCCGCAAGTTCAGCTGAAACTTCTCGATAGACACGTCGCGTCTCCGCTTGTGCTTCTAAATCCGCCTTTTGAATCGGCGTCAGTGTCTTTAAATCCGGCTCCGGTGCAACCGAAGGTAATCGTCCTGGTTGCATCAACGTAAGCTTTTCCTGCAGCTGCTTTCGCGTGGCAAGGTCCATCGTCGATTCGAATTTCCAAGCTTCGATGAACAATTCCCGAGCACGCGCACTGTTTCCCGTTGAAAGCGTTTCCAGTCCTTCGCGATACAGCGTTTCTCCGCTGTTGGCCGCGACAGGACCAATCGCCTGAGCTGGCTGAACCTTCGTATTATCGGTGCTGGTTTGGTAGAGCGAATTTATAACGGCCCCGCCTTGCGAAGCCATGTCACCGGCAGGCATCACAGCGCCGGCCTGTTGGACCATTGTTTGCGGCTTGTTACCCGCGCGGCGCATTGCCGTATCGACATCGAGCGTCAACTGCCACACCCGAGGCTCGCTGGCGGCAAACGCACTTTCGGGGACCGCCAGTTTTTCAGCGTCGGCCGCGATCCGTTGTGCGGTCGTAATATCTCCCCGATCGAGCGATGCACGCCCCATCGCGATCATCCGAAGTGCTTCTGCTTTTCGAGCTGCGAGATCGTTCGCCGGCATAGGTGTCGCCCCGGCTGGAATAGCGATCGGCTGCGAAGTCAGCGGCGGCGAAGTTCCCGCAGTGCTTGCTGCCGGGGGCGCGCTTGGTGGAAGATCCAGCAACGCCCCTTCGATTCCGATTGAACTAAGCTTCTGACGCAGTGCCAGAACGCTTGGTTGCATGGCCGGGAGCGGTTGCGCGTTCACCTTTGCACGTCGATACAGTTCGACAGCTTCGCGATAGTCTTTCGCGTCGAGTGCAACCTGAGCCCGGCGCAGTAGCTCACCAGTTGCGACGCTTCTCGCATCTTGCGAACTTGTCGTCGTCGATGGCAAGACCGTGGCGGGTGTCGGCGTCTGAGCGATCGACCCTACGGGGACGCCAATCGTAAGCACCAATCCCGATCCGAGTGCGATCGGTAGCAGGTTTTTCCGCATCGTGATCCGTGCAACTTGCCAAGACTGCAACGTGCGTTGCAAGATTTGGGTGGTGTGGTTCAACGCGACTCTCCTTTTTCGCTGTTGATGGTTTGTCATGCTGTCCAGGCCTCAGCCATTGGTTGTTGGCCATGTTACTGGCCGGTGTCGGTTGACCATTCCCTTGATCGAATCCAAAACGACCCAAGAATTCGGCAAACGATCTGCACGATGACAAGATTGATTGTCGCCGTTACAAAGGTCTTCGAACCCTTTTGTGGGCTGTGATTGCGGAAATACGGTTTCGCGGCGACCCTGGTCAAGGGCAATCCGCACCTCTATTGACAAACTGTTGGATATTTATCAGAGGGCCTTCTTACCATGAACTCAAAACGCGTCCTGATGATTGTTGGCGACTACGTCGAAGATTACGAAGCGATGGTGCCGCTACAAATTCTGCTTTGCGCTTCGCATCAAGTGGATACCATTTGTCCCGGCAAGACAGCGGGAGACACCGTGATTACCGCCATTCACGACTTTGATGGCGCACAAACATACAGCGAAAAACCCGGTCACCGTTTCGCGATCACGGCTAATTTCGAGACAATCGATCCCGCGAAATACGATGCCCTGGTAATCCCCGGCGGGCGAGCACCCGAATACCTGCGTCTTAATCAGGATGTTCTGAAAATGGTTCGCCACTTCGACGGTGAGAAAAAACCGATCGCTGCAATCTGTCATGGCCCGCAGATTCTTGTCGCAGCAGGAGTTATCAAGGGACGTGAGTGTAGTTGCTACCCGGCATGTAGCCCCGAAGTGATTGCTGCTGGGGGAAGCTACATCGCGCCAAGCGCAGGCATGGATTCTGTTCATGTTCAAGGCAATCTTTGTACGGCCCCTGCGTGGCCAGCGCATCCTGCCTGGATGCGAGAATTCCTGAAGATGCTCTCGTGACTCTCGTTTCGTCGAAAAGAAAGACTCGCATGACTAGTTCGCATTCCTGGGTTAGCACCTTCGAGCTTTTTAAGATTGGTATCGGCCCAAGCAGTTCGCATACCGTCGGACCGATGATTGCGGCGAAGCGTTTTGTATCGGACTTAGAGCACGCGGGACTGGCCAAAGATACCATGCACGTTTGCGCCGAGCTTTTCGGTTCACTTGCCCTTACCGGAGTCGGACACGCGACCGACTCAGCCGTGTTGCTCGGACTTTGCGGAGAGCACCCTGAGTCTGTCGAGACGTTAAGCATCGCTCAGCGATGCCAAGACATCAGGGATAGCC